>Ga0315282_10008298_pt1 | contig 16840 bp, 17 predicted proteins | sample YL17G07_20_MG_FD_203693 | JGI IMG/M metagenome (GOLD analysis project Ga0315282, IMG submission 203693) | Sediment microbial communities from Yellowstone Lake, YNP, Wyoming, USA - YL17G07_20 | ecosystem: Environmental > Aquatic > Freshwater > Lake > Sediment | place: USA: Wyoming | collected...
TGGAGCTTGAACTGATTGAGATCGATTGTGATGGGGTGAGGTTTGGTATTTTCCGTTATTTTTTCCGCCCCCAAATCTTATTGAAAAGGCAGGAGATTCTATCAGGACATCAAATAATTAAAAAAATGTGACGGTACGTACCGTCGCAAACCGTATCATATGTTTAAAATTACGTCAATTCAAAATTAAGCCGGTAGCGCCCCGAAGGGAGTGATGTCCTATGAGCCAATGAAACTGGGAAGGGGAAGGAGAATTCCAGAAGGTGCCAATATGTTGCTTCCAAGGGGTTATTTGTCCTCTTGAGGGCACTTTTCCAAGTCTTATATTTCTATGAAAGTTAAAATCCCATACACTTCTTTCTTTGAAAACAGGAGGAGAAGCCATGAAAACAATCTCTGTGAGTTCGGTTGTGATATTAGGTCTTTTTATAGCATTTGCGGCTACTGTCGAAGCACAAATCCCAAAAGAAGGAACCACTTCATATACAGCAATATATGCTGGGACATACAAGGCCGTAGGAATGGGACAAGAACGATTTCAAATGACATATGAACATATGGGAGCAATGCTGAGTGATACTGGCGAGGGTATCTTTCACAATGCGACAATCCATTGTATCGGATCAGTGTACGTGGTGAATGGCAACTTTGATAATGACAGCGGCTTTTGCAGCATGACCTGCCCCGATGGTGACAAGGCATTTTTTACCTATAAAGGTATTGGCAATATGAAAGGCGCCAAGCAGACCAATACCTTCGTTGGAGGCACAGGGAAGTTAGTCGGCTTGCAAGGCAGCGCCGAAGTAACCAGATTTGCTTTACGGGCGAGTGGTCCTCCTGGAACCCCCTACCAAGGACCCTTCCAAGGCTTATCAAAATCGAAAGGTCATTATAAATTGCCTTGAAGCGTTCTTATCTGGCAAAAAGGGGGAAGAATAGCCCCGATTTCCTCTCTCCGAAGGAGTGGGTTTATTAGGGTAACCCACTCCTTGACTTTCGGGAGTATGCCGTTAAGAAGGAGAATCCAGAAGGTGCCAATACGACGCCTCGATAGTCACTTTTTATATCATAAATTCAACAATTCTAACAAAAGGGGGTGGATGATATGAGAAGATTCATGATCTTAAATATTTTGGCTCTGTTTCTATGTTCGGTTGTTCTACTTGGCTGCAGCGCTGGTTCTGAATCATTAAGTATCTGCACTCTTACCAGATCAGGACACGTCAACTTTAGAATTATCTTGGATTGAGAAGGTGTTATTCCCCCCCCTTTTTTGAAGATTCTTTTCTTTGCCTGCCGAACTTAGACTTTTCTTCTCTATCAATATCCTACACGGAAATCCTCGGTTCCTACAGATCAGGATTCAAAATACATTCCTTTTCTTTGCCAAATACTGTTTTTTGCTTATTTACTCCTTTTACAACCATGGTAGCGTTGCCGTATAGAGGTATAGACGTGAAATGCAAACTCTCGGCGGGAGGTGAAGCGGCTCCATGAAAAGGTCAACCAGTTTATTTCTTTTATTCGCGGCGATAACGCTCGTCATCTTTGTGACGAAAGCAGCGACGGATGAGAAAAGTTACGATACCAAGCCGCCATTCAAGTTGGACCTTCTCAGGCCAATAAAGCTGAAGGGGCAGGCGCCGGAGAAAGAGATGACGACTTTCTACAATCCCAAAAACCCCTACAACATATTCATCAATTATGAATTGGGAATGCACTGCGTTGGCTTCGATATATCCTACTGCTGCATTATCCCGCCCTATAATAGCATTCAGGCTCAGGCTGTACAGACAGGTTCTCGCGGCGAGAAACCTCGCCTCCTCTCACCGGATGACAAGGTGAGACTCTATTATTGGGTGAAGGACAACAGTTACAGCGAAGGGAACAAGATGAAATACTGGCAAGTCCTCAAGGACGTCAGCGGGAATGGAACAATGAATGAGCCCAACGATACCATGGCAAACTATGTCTGGGATCATCTTTTTATCTATAAGGATCTGGAAGGGACGGTTCCTGAAAACCCTGAATCGTCCAAAAGACTTCATATAGGAAAAGAGGTCCCCGTAAATATTGATTCAGGGCCATCTGGCAAGCCTCTTTCGGGTGGTTATATGGACTATGCCAAGGGAAATGGTGGGAATATTGTTCTTACCGATTCCATGATCCCGGAGATTAAAAACATTCCCATCAAGCTCACGTCGTCATACCTTTGGGACGCACTCGGTCTCCCTCTTACGGCATTCAATGACAGCAGAAGGAAAGGGAGCATCCGTACGATTACCGATCGTGATTTTCAGCCCTATCAATACGGAATGGTTCAGATACGGGATGAAGAGGGAAAGCCGTTGATGGTAAAGGGTAAGAAGATCGAATTTTTCGGAACGGAGCCAATCGATATTTCGAGCTGCTCGTTATGCCATTCCGGAGAGGGATTGGCGGCTAAGTTTTCGAGAGGAGAGGGGTTAGTCTTCTTTGATAAGGAGTATGCCTACTGGAAAAAGAACTATCCTGACATCACCGAATATATGGCGAGGCTATCAGCGACCACCATCAATATCCTGGAGCTCCATGACAGGCACCACAAGACCGATTTTTTGAGGGACTATAATCCCAGCGCAGCGTCAAACAGACTCGGCAAGGTGGGGTCGGTGAACTGTCCGGATTGCCACGGCGATAATATGTCGGGAAACCTTCAGTCTCCGAGACCTGGGACAACTGGATATACTCCGGTCAAGGGTAAATCGCTTACAGAGGCAGTCCACTCCGTGCATGCGAAGTTTATCCCCATGCCCGATAAGGCGGGAAGAACACATAACTGTCAGACGTGTCACCCGACGCACTGGCAGAATGAAAAGATGAATGACTTCAAGACCAATCCGTACGAGATCACGGATGATAACGGAAATCCTCGATTCTCGGATTCTGATTTACGGACTTCGGGGGGTGGATGTTTTCTCAGACGGGATGCCCATACCAATCCTGATGCGACGCCGCCTTTTTTTCTGAACGAGATAGGCAGGTGGTTCCTGAGTGAAGTGAGCATGAAGGATGAAATGGGAAGGGCCGTTACAAAAATGAGAGGGTTATATTGTACAAACTGCCACAACCATTTGACGCATGAACTCTACAGGTATGACGATCTCAGTAACCCGGTACTACAAGAGGGGAAGACCTTGAGAGACAAATCGATCGGAGAGATAATAAATATTGTAGCCGGCGGAGATGGAAAGAGATTCAAGCGTTATTTTGCCGATCCGGTCGTAGGGGCAGAAGGAGACCCGCTCTATACGTATTATGCGGACCACAAGGCGACAGCCCTCGTGCGAACCATGAAAGAAAAGAGCGGGGGAATGGCGCTCCTTCCGTGGAATGCGGACGAGGGAGAAGTGCTCAGCTACGGCTCTGTATCCGGAGGGAGTGATTGGTGGCTCTCACCTGCGGAGCCGCATTGTGGAGATTGCCACCTGGCTCCGTTCGTGGAAAGCGGTGGAGGAAAGTACTTCCCCATCGATCAACCCAATAAATATTCACTTTACCGATATTCAAAAGCACACGGGCTTCTTGCATGCCAATCCTGTCATGAATCCGTCCATGGATTATATCCCGTCAGATATGCGGGGCCGAAGCTGACTGTAGATTTAACATCCCATGAGCAAGCCTTACAGTTTAGCCCGGACGGAAGATATGCCGGGCCGGTGACGTGCGCAGCATGTCACACCGTCAACCCGAAAGGAGTTCCAGTTCAACTCAGGGGTACCGAGTACTACAATGACTATTGGGCATCGGTCGTTCTCATTCACTTTATGCGTGAAGGAGATCAGAAAATGTCTGTTCCAGACCTCGTCAGAAAATACCCCTACAGAAGGGCAAAAGAGGTCGTTATGAGAGGATGGTAAGAAGTAAGCTTAACGGGATAGAATGTGATGAGACTCGGAAGAGGTAATTCTTCACGCCCAGATGCCGGGGATGGGTTTTCCACAATACCCGCACTTTCCGGCCTTCACGTTGATCTCTCCGACCATGTATCCAGTCCGCTGAATGACCATTTTCTTGCACCTGGGACAAAAGGTGTTCTCAGCCTCATGACCCGGTGCGTTCCCGACATAGACATATTCGAGACCCGCAGATAAAGCCACCGCCCGGGCTTTATCCAATGTCGAGACCGGTGTTGGGGGGAGGGTCTTGAGTTTGTATAAAGGATAAAACCGGGAGAAATGAAGCGGAGTTTCCGCGCCCAATTCCTTTTTTATCCAGAGGCACATCTCGTTTATCACGGGCATGTCATCATTCTTTGTAGGAATGACGAGGTTTGTGATCTCCACATGAACTTTTTCCCGTTTCAGCGTCTTTAATGTTTCAAGCACCGGGGTGAGTTCCCCGCTGCACAGTTCACGATAGAAATTCTCTGTAAACCCCTTTAGATCGATATTGGCCGCGTCTAAGACTTTGCATAGATTTTTGAGTGGTGCTGGATTGATGAAGCCGTTGGAGTGGTAGACATTGAGAAGGCCCGCCTTCTTCGCAAGGCCGCCAATGTCGATCATATACTCATAAAAGATGGTTGGTTCAACATAGGTGTAGGCAACGGAACGGGCTCCGATCTCCTTAGCTCTGCTCACAATCAGCTCCGGCGGAACTTCAGCACTGTAAACATCTTCCGGAAAAGCCTGGGAGATTTCCCAATTCTGGCAAAACTTGCATTGAAAATTGCACCCTGCCGTAGCGAGTGAAAAGGAAGTTGTGCCGGGAAGAACATGGGAAAAAGGTTTTTTCTCTATCGGATCTAAATGGACGGCACAGGGGTTTCCATAGACCAGGCTGTAATATTTCCCGTCACGGTTTTCCCGCACCCTGCAGATGCCTCTCTTTCCCTTAGCCACGCGGCAGCGGTGAGGACACAACTCACACTGAATTTCTCCTCCCTCCAGCGAAGTGAAATAGGGAGAAAGCTTTGTTTTAATGAGTCCCTTCTTGGCCGTTTGGGCACGGGAAGTTTCTGGAAAGCCGAAAAGGGATGCGGCCGAGAGCATGCAGAAGCTTGTTCCGCAAACTCGTAGAAAGCCCCGTTTTGTCATTCGAGGATCGGATGGAGCTACGCTTCGGATCCATCTTGGAAATTTAATAAAAGGTTCGCTCACCCCTTAATTCTTCCTTTTCAAATATTTTATCACGTGTAAGGCTAAATTACTTCAGAGTGGATTGGGTCGTCAATATCTTTTTAACAGCATCGAGAAAGAAACTCAAACCTTTTCACACCGATCTTGCTGCTCCTTGCATCGTTGCTGGGATTCGATGATCACTTTTATGGCCGATTCACGGTCTTCCCATCCTTCCACACCGGTCTTTTTCTTCTCCAATTCTTTATAAATTTTGAAGAAGTGCTCTATCTCTTTCAGCAGATGGGGCGGGACATCGGAGAGCTTCCTGATGTAATTCCAGAACGGATCGTTAATGGGAACGCAGAGTATCTTTTCATCCGGTCCCTTTTCATCCCACATCTTGAACAGACCCACGGGGATGGCGTCAATGATACACCCGGGAAAAGTGGGTTCCCAAACTAAGACGAGGGCGTCAAGGGCGTCTCCATCCTGCGCTAACGTATCCAGAATAAAACCGTAATCGCTGGGATAATGAACGGCTGAAAAGAGCATCCGGTCGAACTTAAGCAATCTCTTCGTTTTGTCAAACTCATACTTGTTTCGACTTCCTTTCGGGATTTCAATCAAAACGGAGACCACCATTTGTTCCTTCTCGTCAGCTTTGCCCTTAGGTTTCATACCTCGCCCTCCATTTCGTTTAGATTCCTTCTTCATTATACACCTCCCACCCGTTCCGTACAAAAAAATTGACACCGCCCTGAACAATCCATAGAATGATGTGAATAATAGGGCAGGTCTTATGGAGTTCACGCGCCGGGATGGTACAATACCGCGTGGAATATAAAGCCTATGATTATCCAGAGATCGCTCGTGGAATCACTGCACAGGAGTTTCTCGAATCAATGGAGCGGGAACAAAGGCAATCCCTGAGAAGTCGTTTAGAATGGATTCCGCGTGCTAAAAATTTCATGAAATCCGGAATATTTTCATGTAAATTGCGAAGAAAACCAGCTAAAAATGCGGAACTTTTCGCCGCATTTATTTAGCTGTTTTTAAAAAAGATTTTTGAATTCGCAGTAAAGTGCGAATAGCGATTTCCCAAAATAGGCTTCCACTTTTCCCTCTCGATAAGAGCCACTTTGGTTCTCGTTCTAACCCCACAATTTTATAAACACTTTTGACTACCTTTTTCGACACGAATTCAAAGGAGCGTGGTATCGAAATTGCTTTAAATTTGGGGAATACGACTTAAACCATTTCACTGGAAAGAGGAGATAACCCGGGATGTGGCAGAACTGGCTGATAGGTATATTGGGAACGTGGATGATTATTGCTTCATTCACCATTAATGGGGATGTCATTAATGAATTAATTGTTGGAATTGCTGTTGCGATTTTGGGGTTCTGGACAGCAGTCCAAAGTTAATTGATTTATCAAGGAGGGTTTAAAATGAACTTTTCAGAACAGGTCAAAGATCTCACAGGGCAGCAGGTATCCAGGATGATCGTTGAGCTTTTGAGCAGGGTTTCTGATGAAAGACTGATCCAGCTGACTTATTTAGGGGAGAAATTGACTTCGGATTATGAAATTCTGGGCGCAATACGAGGGGTCAGGAATATGCTCGAGACACCCGGTCACCCCGCGAAAAAATTGTTCCGTGGAGTTCTGGAATATCTCCCCCCAAAGAACCGGACCAGTGTTTTTAACACTCTCTTTAACAACGCTTGGTTTATGGGGAACAGGAAGAGAGACCAATTTGAAAAGGAACACGGGTTTCGGCCTCCTTTCGTCATGATTCTTAGCCCAACCTGGCAGTGTAATTTGAAATGTTCAGGTTGTTATACTCTGGGTTACCAAAGACATCCTGGGCTTTCTTATGACCTGGTAAAGCGAGTCTTAAAAGAATGCACGGATATAGGACTCCACTTCGTAACTGTCCTGGGAGGAGAACCCTTTATGTATCCTCATCTCTTCCAGATGATCGAAGAGCACCCGAATATCTTCTTCCAGGTCTATACGAATGGAACATTGATGACGAAAGAAAAGGCCAAGAGGATCAGAGACTTAGGAAATGCCATGGTCGTGGTGAGCTGCGAAGGCTATGAAGAGGAGACGGATAGATGGAGGGGCCCCGGTGTTTACAAGAAGATCATGGAGGCAATGGACCACCTGAAGGAGGCCCATGTGCTTTTTGGTTCCTCAGCAACCGTAACAAAGAATAATGTTGGAGTCGTCTCCTCTGAAGAGTGGGTCGATCATCTTTTGAAGAAAGGGATTATCGCCCAGATGTATTTCCTGTATCTGCCTGTGAATGGCCAAGGCGATATCAACCTGATGGTCACCCCGGAACAGCGAAATCATCTCCGAAAACAGGTCATCAAATTCAGGAGGACCAAGCCGATGTTCATCCTCGATTTCTGGAATGACGGTCCCCATGTTCGGGGGTGCATTGCCGGAGGGAGGAGATATTTTCACATTAATGCCAATGGGGATGTGGAGCCTTGTGTCTATACTCATATCGCGATGAACAATATCAAAGAGGTCTCCTTGTCCGAGGCATTGGACAGTCCTCTTTTCAGGGCTATTCGTAAGAGCCAACCCCATAACGAGAACCAGTTGAGACCCTGTATGATCATTGACAATCCGCACATCTACAGGGAGATCATTGAAAAGACGAAACCCTACTTTACTCATAAGGGAGCCGAGGAAGTGGTGACCCGGATGAAGGACGAGCTCGATGCTTATGCTGCTCGGTTTGGGGTATTTGCGGATAAGGTCTGGAAGGAAGAATACCTGGAAGGGCCCGTCGTCACGACCAGCTGCGCTCCCTCAAGCATCGGGGCCTCCATGTCGATGAAATCAGGCTCGTAAACTGCTTCTCACGATCCCCGGATGATTTTGTAGCGTTCCGACACCTGTCGGAACGTTTTTTTTTGCTTTATACTTCCGAATCTGATCTTAGTGATTACGCCTACGTGATTTGTTTCCAGGTATGAATTCATTTTGATAATACAGCTGTTTTTGCTATATTGAAGCCACCTTCCTAAGGAGGACCAGATGGCATCCTATGTAAGTTTTAAAGAACTTTCCCGTCACGAGATTGAAGGCCAAGACTATCGAATCAGGCTTGAATTGAGGGACCCGCGTGTTCTCGTCATGGCCCCTCACGGCGGAAAAATCGAGCCCACCACTGCCGAAATTGCCGAAGCCATCGCAGGCATTGATTACTCCTTCTACAGCTTCGAAGGCTTAAAAACAGATAACCGTATGCTACATATCGAAAGCCCCCTTTTTGATGAGCCCTGCGCACTCCAGGCAGCCCAAAAGGCCGACGTGGTCATCACCGTCCATGGGCAGCTCGATCAGAAGGAGGAATTTGTGATGGTGGGTGGCTTAAATGAGAGCTTGGGATCAGAAATAACAGCGCAGTTGAAGGCAGCCTCGTTCCGGACGCGACCTCCCGCAGAAGGACTGATGGGGAATGATCCAATGAATATCTGCAATCGAGGGAAATCGAAGCAGGGTGTTCAATTGGAGGTCAGCCGGAAGGTCCGGGATTTACTGAGGCATGACAGGGATCATCTTAAATTTTTTTCTGATGCCGTAAGAAAGGGGATTCAACATTATTTGAGTGGTCAACAGGATTAGAGAGAGACTCGCGTCTCCGGTTTCGGGAAGCGAGAAGAAGTTTCGAAAGGAGGGTAAAATGGATATCCATATGCTCATCCCCGATGTTCAAATTTCAGAGAAGATTGTGAGGCCGCTGGTGGTCTATTTGTTTCTTCTCATCGCTTTCCGGTTAGCCGGCAAACGGGAACTCGGCCAGATGACACCCTTTGATTTGATCGTTCTGCTAACGATCAGCAATGTTTTGCAGAATGCCATGATCGGTCCGGACAATTCGCTCACCGGCGGTTTAATCGGAGGGTTGACGCTATTTGTTGCGAATGGTCTGATCGGGCGTCTCACACTTCACGTTCCCAAGCTCGCTCAGATCCTGGAAGGAAAGCCTACCGTGTTGATTGAAGATGGTAGGATTATCACAAGGAACCTGAGGCGCGAGGTGATGACACGGACCGAATTAGAGCGTGCCATTCGGAAACACGATCTCGATCCCGAAACAGATCTTCCTCTGATCAAGCGGGCCCTGCTGGAACAAGATGGCACCGTCACCATCATTCACCAGCGTGAGCTTGAGTCGGGGCGTCGCAACAAAACCATTGGAAAATTACCTGGAAAAGAATAGAGGATGGGACATGATGATTTTCCCGGTGAGTGAAGAGAAGAATAGGTGGCTTCAGGAAAAGATGGAAGCTCTTGGTATCCATGAGAAGGACATTGAAGAAAAATTCATACGCTCATCCGGTAGGGGCGGACAGAAGGTGAATAAGACCTCCACCTGTGTTTATCTGAGACACATTCCGACAGGAATTGAAGTAAAATGGATGAGAGAGAGGAGCCAGTCCCTCAATCGCTTTCTCGCAAGGCGGGAATTGGTGAGGAGGATCGAGAGATTGTCAGGACAGTCGGCGCCCGAAGAGATTCAGATTGAAAAGGCAAGGAAACAGAAGTCGAAAAGGAAGAAGCGAGCAAAGTTGAAGTATGGAGGAAGAGAAACAGACGTTGTTAGTAAGGGGGGTGAGGATTGATTAGAGTCTGTTTATAAAGTCTGTTAGTCCGTCATGCCGGACTCGATCCGGCGTCCAGGGCCCTTGAAGAGACTGGATTCCGACTGGAGTTTATCCCGGTGAAAATCGGGGCCGGAATGACCCCTTTATATGGAAACCTTAGTTTGTGGACAGACACTAATTAGTTACGGTTTCACGAGGCAGGGACACGAACACCTTTTTCCATATCGAGAGGAGGAACCTGTGGAAAATGACATTGCGAAATTTCTGTATGAGATGGGGCAGCTTAAGAGGGTAAAACGGTCGGGCTGGTGGATCGCCGGAGTGAAAGATCCTGAGAGTGTGGCGGAGCATTCGTTCAGAACGGCTGCCATTGCCTATCTTCTTGCCCGTTTGGAGGGAGTGGATTCGGGAAAGGCTGTCCTCATGGCATTATTCCATGATCTACCGGAAGCGAGAACGAACGATGCCCATCGAATTGTCAGGAGATATGCGGATTGGAAAGACGTTGATAAAAAGGCGATCGACGAGCAAAGTAAGAGACTTCCCGATGGAGTGGCGAAAGATGTCATCCTCTTATTTGAGGAGTTTGAAAAGGAAGATTCTTTTGAGGCAAAAGTGGTTCGCGACGCGGATCTGCTGGAATGCATCGTGCAGGCCCGTGAATATCAGGCATTGGGATATAACGACGTCGCTGACTGGATCTTTAATGCCCGGGCGGCTCTCAAGACAGAATCGGCAAAGAAGATAGCCGGAGAATGCCTCAAAACGGAGCCAAAAGAGTGGTGGCAAGGGTTGAAGGCTAAGTGAACCTCTCGACACCCCGGCCTTCAGGCGGGGCCTTGCTCGAGGTTCACCCTGAGCAGCGCTTGTCTACCCGTCTTCAAAAGGCAGGGCGTCGCGCGGTCGAACGGGTGAAAAAAGGTTTGGATGGCGGAGGAGAGAGTGAAGCTCGAAAACATATTTTCAAGAATCCCTTATTTTATGCAGGATGAAATTTCTGAGACGCTCCTGAAGGCCGAACATTTCAACCTTGAGCGAATCGTCTCATCAGGGCAGGCAACACCGCCCGGGGAGTGGTTTGACCAGGCTACGAACGAATGGGTGATCCTGTTGAGCGGGAGTGCAGGTTTGCGATTCGACGATGAAGCAGAAGCACGCGCCATGTATCCTGGGGATTATGTCCACATTTCCGCTCACAAACGTCACCGCGTCGAATGGACAGACCCTGAGCAGAAAACAGTATGGTTGGCACTGCATTACTGACCGGGCAAGATGTTATAATTTTATTACAAAAACACTTTCGGAAGGGGGATCGGAAAAAATGAAAAAAAGGCTTCTGGTAATCGGAGGAGTGGCCGCAGGCCCAAAGGCAGCTGCCAAGGCAAGGAGATGTGACCCTGAGATGGAGATCGTGGTTTACCAGGAAGAAGATGACATCTCCTATGCGGGCTGTGGGCTGCCTTATTATGTCAGCGGCGTCATCAAAGATCGGGAAGAGTTGATTTCCCGGACGCCGGGTAAATTCGCCCAGGATGGAATCAAGATTCTGAAAAACCGCAAGATTGAAAAAATTGACCTCCAGAACTCTACCCTTACAGGGAGAAGAATTGGATCGGGAGAGACCTTCACGGATCGATTCGATCGGTTGGTCATCGCCACGGGTGCCTATCCCATTCGACCCAGGATCGAGGGTATTGATCTGGGCAACGTTTTCTACCTCCGTTCCATCTTCGATGCGGATGCCATCTTCGAAAGGATTCGGACCGAGAGCATCGGGAGTGTGGTCATTGCCGGAGGAGGTTATATCGGGCTTGAGATGGCTGAGTCGCTTGTCCAGTTGAACAAGAAGGTAACGATTGTGGAGTTGGCTCCTCAAATTTTAACACTTTTCGATGAAGACTTTGCCGGCATCTTACAACAATATCTGGAGAAGAAAGGGGTGACCATCTTCACCTCGGAAGGGATTCAGGCGTTAAAGGGCAGAGAGGGGAAGGTTACCCATGTCCAGACCGTCGCTCGTCAGTTAGAGGCAGATGCCGTCTTGATGAGCCTTGGGATTCGTCCTCAGGTTGAGCTCGCAAAGCAGGCAGGATTGAGGATCGGTGAGACGGGAGCGGTCTGGGTCAACGAGAAGATGGAAACAAGTGCCGAAGGCGTTTACGCCGCGGGCGATTGCGCGGAGACAACTCATCTCGTCACAGGGAAAAAGGTTTGGATCCCGTTGGGATCTACCGCAAATAAACAGGGAAGGGTCGTCGGGGTCAACGCCTGCGGCGGAAGCGCTACCTTTCCAGGGGTCATGGGAACGACCGTCTTTAAAACATTCGATTTTAATGTGGCCAAAACCGGGTTGAGCATGAGAGAGGCAGAGAAGGAAGGCTTCCATCCTGTACAAGCCGTTGTCAGAGGGTTTGATCGGGCCCATTATTACCCGGGCACGAAGGAATCAGCGTTAAAGGTGATTGCTGATAAGGAAACGGGTCGAATTTTAGGAGGTCAGGCAGTCGGGGAGGGGCCTTCAGATAAGTTCATCGATATCTTGGCCATGGCCCTCCATGGTAAGATGACCTGTCGACAGCTGGCCGCCGTCGATCTGGCTTATGCTCCTCCATACAGTCCTGTCCTTTCGCCGATCATCGTGGCTGCTAACGTTCTCATGAACAAGTTGGAGGGAAGGATAGAAGGGATTCAGGCGTCTGAAGTGAGAGAGAAGCTTAAGACCTCAAGAGAAAAATTTCAGGTATTGGATGTCAGAGAAGAAGGCGAAGTAAAGGCGAAGCGAATTCCCGGTACAACCTGGATTCCTTACGGAGAATTAAAAAAACGTCTCGGCGAGCTCGACAAGAAAAAAGAGATTGCAGTCCATTGTGAATCAGGCCTGCGCTCCTACAAGGCTTGTCTCAAGCTTCAACATGAAGGCTTTGAAAATGTGAAGAACGTCGATGGCGGGATGCTCTGCTGGTGCTATGATCTCGAGTCGGAAAACAAAGGCAAGGGGCCTTAAAACATTTACGAAGCAGAAGAACCGTCCTCCCCTCTCCCCCCTGAGGTGTGAAAAATTGGATTTCTCCTTTGCGTCTTGAAGGACGGTCGGGCTTCCGAAATTTTAGAATGCGCGCATTTGAGTTATGCGCATGCATTCTTCGCAGAAAAGACGAGCGGTAATAATTGCTTGCGACGCTTCGCTTATGTTTAAGAGGTGGCGCTCTAAAACTTCTTCACCCCGACCATCCTTCCAGTTTGGGCCACGAATTAATTTTTTCACACCTCCCCTTTAGCAAAGGGGGGTGCCTGCCCGGTAGGCAGGGGGGATTTGAAGGCTATTTTCTGAGCAATTCAATCTATGCGACATTGGGTGAGATGGAGAAGAAGGAAATAGATAAAATTCATGTTATCGATGCCCATGCTCATCTGGATGAGCTGACCGATCTCAATGAGTCCCTTCAAGAAGCCAGGGCGGCAGGTGTGCATGGCATCATCGCTGTCGGAATGGATGTTGAATCAAACAGAAAGGTTCTTCAGATCGCTGGAGCAAATCCCGGATATGTCTATCCGGCTCTTGGTTACCACCCATGGCGGATTAAAGAAGAAGAGGTGGAGGCGAACCTTTCTTTCATTCGGGAGCATGTTCGAGAGGAAATGGCCCTGGGTGAGATCGGGTTGGATTATAAAATCAAGGTTAAAAAAGAATTGCAGTGGAGGATCTTTGGAGAAATTCTTGATATCGCCCTTGAATCGAATAAACCCGTTATCGTTCACTGCCGGTTTTCCCATCGTCGGGCCTTTGAAATGGTAAAAGAAAAGAAGATAAAGCGAGCTGTTTTTCACTGGTATTCTGGTCCTGTTGATCTCCTGGATAAGATCCTGTCGATGGGCTATTTCATCTCTGCCACTCCTGCTTTAGTTTACAGTCCTCCTCATCGAGAGGCAATTCAACGGGCGCCGATCGAGAGGATTCTGCTGGAGACGGACACCCCTGTGAGCTATCAGGGAAGGGAAGCGAGGCCTAAGGATGTTCGGATGTCCTTGGAAGAGATGGCTAAGTTGAAAAGATTAGAACCGTCAGACGTAGCCGCACAAACCACAGCAAATGCTTCCGAGTTCTTCCAAATTCCATTCCGTAAGAATTAAAGAGAGCTCTGAAAAACCCTTCTCTCTTGATTACCAAGATTTCAAAAAAGGATTACACAGATTTTTCCTTATTTTTCAATGCATTTCTAACTGTGTAATCGTCCTTAATCGGTGTAATCAGGGGTTTCTGGACTTTTCCAGAAAACCTTTAAAATTCTGTTGACATATTACCCCGTCCATATTAAACATAGGCGATTGAAAAGAATAGAGTGATCCAGCCCCTGATTCTATGGATGAAAATTGCACCTTCTGCACGATCATAAAAGGGAAAAAATCGGCCGATTTCGTATATCAAGACGAGTCTCTGGTTGTATTTAAGGACATCCGTCCCCATGCCCCGGTTCATCTTCTCGTCGTTCCGAGAGAACATATTCGAAGCGTCAACGATCTGAAAGAGAAGGACAAGGAGATTGTTTTCAAAATGATTATGAAGGCCAAGGAGATCGCAAGAGAACAATCCATCGCCGAGTCAGGCTATCGGTTGGTTTTTAATGTGGAGCGGGGCGGGGGGCAGGTCATTTTTCATCTCCATCTTCACCTGCTGGGAGGATGGTGACCGGATTTTTTGGGGAGCCGAGTAAACCGATAAGTATCGATATGAAGAAAACGAGCTATCTTCTTCTTATGATCCCGTTGATATTGTTGAGCAGTAGCTGTAGCTACATGGTGAAGAATGAAAAACACAGGGTCTATTCAAGGTCTGAATACGGTGTGGATAAATTCGTTGTGGTTGGGGGGTACAACGTTCATTATGTCGAAGTGGGAGAGGGGGAACCGGTTTTTCTTATAACCGGGGCATTTAGCACATACAGACACTGGAACCGGATGATCCCTTATCTTTCAAGACACTATAAACTCTATTGCATCGATTACCTTGGTGTGGGAGACTCTGACAAACCACGGTCTGGATTCGACTACACGATCGAAGAACAAGCCGATTTGATGGCGAAGATGATCGAAGCTTTGCAGCTCCCCAAAGTTCACATCCTGGGCGTATCGTATGGAGGGGCGATTGCCCTGAACCTTGCCGCCCGGTACCCGGAGAGGGTAGATAAGATTGTTTCCATCGAAGGGAACGGTATCAATGGCAACAGGCACCAGAAAATCTCCTATGGTCCCATGCGAGATTTCTTAAGGCTCCCGATCTTTGGGGAGATTCCTATCGGGTTGATTCGGTCCGGGTTAGCCGACGGGTTCGTGACGAAGGCGGTCATGGGAAAGGCATGGAAGGATCTGAATGAGACAGAGAAGGGGGAAGTGAAGAGGATCGTCTCTCAAGGTAACAGGACAGCCTCGCGAATCTCATGGCTCCATATTTGCCGGACCCTGAAGACTTCAAGGGATTTTACAGAGGAAGCCAAAAGGATATCCATCCCCATTCTATATCTTTACGGAGGAAACTCCGATTATTATCAGATGGCAAAGGGCAATGCAGAGTTTTTGAAAGCTCATCTCACCGATGTGAAGATTGTGCGGTTTGATGATGGAATTCACGATTTAGAGTTGCAAAAGCCAGAAGATGTGGCAACCCTCGTTCTGGAATTTTTGAGCCAGAACGGCACAAATGGAAGAAATGCGTCAAATTCGGATAAAAGGTTTTGATCTCTCTTTCTCAACATGTTCGCTAGACTTAAGAACGAGTTGGTAGGTGCACCCATGATGCCACAACGGATGACTTTGCTGACGATGCGAAGTGGAGAAGACTATACTCTCGGCGTGAAGTTAGACAAAGGAATTCTCGATGTGAGAAAGGCTGCAAAGGCTTTTAAGAGTGGGGCGCCGACAACAATCGACGACCTTATTCGGCGGGGCGACCAGGGATTAACCGAGCTTGTAGAAAAGGCCGTCTCAAGCGGCAAGGAACTCGTAGAGGAAAGCAAAGTCGAGTTCGGTCCTTGCGTTACCAATCCCGAGAAGATTATCTGTGTAGGGCTCAATTATGCCAAACATGCCCATGAGACGAAAAACCCTCTTCCTCAATTCCCTATTCTATTCAACAAGTATAACAACGCATTAAATTGTCACCAGGGTACGATCCGGGTTTCCAGTATTCCCGCACAGGAATTTGATTATGAGGCCGAACTGGTGATCGTCATGGGCAGACGCGCCGCAAACGTGAGCGATGCCGAGGCGCTCTCCTACGTATTTGGCTATTGCAATGGCAACGACTTTAGTGTCCGCGACCTGCAGATGCGAAGCAGTCAGTGGATGATCGGCAAGACCTGCGACGGGTGTGCTCCCATCGGCCCGTATCTGGTGACGGCCGACCAGGTGCCCAACCCCAACAATCTCAAGATCGAGTGCACCGTGAACGGTGAAGTGCGGCAATCATCGAACACGAACGATATGGTCTTTAACTGTGCCCAGATCGTGAGCTACACTTCAAGGCTGATGACCCTGGAGCCCGGAGACATCATATTCACTGGCACGCCGGAGGGCGTGATCATAGGTTATCCCAAGGAAAAGCGGGTGTGGCTCAAGCCGGGCGACAAACTTGCCATGACCATCGAGAAGCTCGGCGAGCTCAAGTTCAGCCTGACGTAACCGACGCATTCCAAGAAGGCGAAGTCAGAAATGGCTCCGCCTTTTTTGTGGCCAGTTCAATCATTCTCCTTAATGTGTTTGTTGTTGTGTTATCGTAGCCTTCGGTTTTTTTAAGGAGGTGAAACTATGAAAATTGCATCGGTGGCTGATGTGAAGCACATTTAGGAATCGGTGCCCTGACCATTATTTGAGTTGACGGACGGTGTCAAGATAACCCTTCGTGCGAACTCCAGTAGAGTAGAGAGCTGGCGTAGTGGCCAAAAGCGCTATCTCCAGCTCCCCCTCATCAAACCGTACGTTCGGTTTTCCCGAATACGGCTTTCCGATCATCTTCATCCGGAGGCTTTCACAAATCACGCTTGGCCTTCCGGTATAGTTCCCTCCGAGGTTTCCGGAATACTCTGGAGTTCACAGCCTTAACGGCAATCTCCTT
>Ga0315282_10008299_pt1 | contig 16839 bp, 14 predicted proteins | sample YL17G07_20_MG_FD_203693 | JGI IMG/M metagenome (GOLD analysis project Ga0315282, IMG submission 203693) | Sediment microbial communities from Yellowstone Lake, YNP, Wyoming, USA - YL17G07_20 | ecosystem: Environmental > Aquatic > Freshwater > Lake > Sediment | place: USA: Wyoming | collected...
GACTGGCCAGTTCACGACGCGTACGCCGTTGCGGTACCGTGATCCAATCACGACGTCATACTCATTCATCATTGACAGGAAGTTAGGTATCTCGTGGGCATCGTGTGAGAAATCAGCATCCATCTCGAAGACATAGTCAAAGCAGTGTTCAATTGCATACCGGAAGCCGACAACATATGCAGTCCCGAGACCTGACTTCCCATTCCGACGGATGAGGTGGATGCGAGAATCTGACGCCATGATCTCCTTCACTACGTCAGCCGTGCCATCAGGTGAATTATCATCGACGACAAGGATTTCAAGATCGGGATTTACCTTGAGAACCTCTGGAATGAGGTTTCTCACGTTCGTTGCTTCATTGTATGTTGGAATAACGACGAGAGCCCGACTCATTACTCACCAAGAGGAACCATGATTTGCTAAATTAATCTTACTCTTCACCACAGCTTGAACATTTAGTTGCCTACAAAAGCTCTGATCTCACCTGTAATGCATTCGATCTGTTCCCGATCCAACTCTGTGTGCATTGGAAGTGAGAGTATCTCACTTGCGACTGCTTCCGAGACAGGGTAATCTCCCGGCTTCCTCCCAAGATACGCAAATGCTTTTTGGAGATGAAGCGGAATCGGGTAATGCACTGCCGTTGAGATACCCTTTGACTTCAGAAAGGTCACAAGGGCATCGCGAGTCTTTCCTGAAGCCTTCGGGAGACGAATAGAGTATTGGTGATAAATGTGTGTACAGCCTCGCATGACATAAGGGGTGACTACACCCGAGTCCTCCAGTTCCAAAGAATACATTGCTGCAAAGTTTTGCCGCAGCTGGTTCCAGCCATCGAGGTATTTTAGCTTCACCCTGAGAATCGCTGCCTGAAGAGTGTCTAGCCGACTATTGATGCCCAGGATCTCATGCTGGTACTTCTTTAGAGAGCCGTGGAGAGAAATCATCCGCACGCGTTCCGCAAGCCGCTCATCATTTGTTGTGATCATCCCTGCGTCGCCAAAGGCACCAAGGTTCTTGCTCGGGAAGAAACTGATGCACCCAACATCGCCAAGACTTCCCGTCTTTCTTCCTTTGTACTCCGCACCAAACGCCTGAGCTGCGTCCTCAATGACTTTGAGCCCGTGCTTTCGCGCGACTTCCAGGATCGGGTCCATGTCGGCCGACTGTCCATAGAGGTGAACCGGAATGATGGCCTTCGTCCTTGCCGTTATCGCTTGTTCGATTCTGAAAGGGTCAATGTTGTAAGTCCTCGGGTCAATATCAACGTAAACTGGCGTCGCCCCCAAGAGAACGATAGTCTCTGCAGTCGCCACAAATGTAAATGGAGACGTGATCACCTCATCGCCCCTCCCGATCCCCAAGGCCATCATGCTGATCTGGAGGGCGTCAGTTCCTGAGGCACAACCTATTGCGTACTTTACCCCAAGATAGCCTGCGACCGAGCATTCGAATTCGCCCACGTCCTTCCCCATGATGAACTGAGTCGATGCCAAGACGTGCATGATTGCTTCATCGATTTCGGGTTTGATCTTCTGGTACTGACCTAGCAGGTCGACCAATTTGATATTTCTCTTCTCGTTCAAGATTCTAATGTCCTTTCCCCAAAAGAACAATGTAGATGGTGGTCAGCAGAATTTTCATGTCCATGCGGAGAGACATGTTCTCGATGTAGAATAAGTCATAGCTCAGTTTCACCCTCACATCCTCGACAGACTCGTCGTACTTATGTTTCACTTGCGCCCACCCAGTTAGACCGGGTCTGACTTTCAGCCGCCGATAATAGATTGGGATCTCCCTTGACAATTGCTCGACGAAGTACGGGCGTTCCGGTCGAGGGCCAACAAGGCTCATGTCTCCCTCTAAAACATTGATCAGCTGTGGCACCTCATCGAAGTGAAGCTTCCTGATCAGGCGTCCGACCTTTGTTACACGGGGATCACGTCGATTCGCCCACACCGGACCGGAGTGCTTCTCAGCTTCATGGTACATCGAACGGAACTTGAGCATCTTAAAGATCCTCCCGCCCTTCCCTACCCGATCCTGAATATAGAAGATCGGGCCTTTCGATTCGAGCCAAATCAGAATCGCGATGAGAATCGACAAAGGCGAGAAGAGAAGCAGGATTAGCAGGGAGACAATGATATCGATGAGGCGTTTAGCGCTCTTTTCCCATGCTGGCATGAGCTGTGGCATGATTTCAATAAGCGGGAAGCCGTAGATCTGGTTCGTCCGGGCCTGACCGCTGATGATGTCATAGAGATCTGGGACGATCTTCAGGCCAATTTGTTGTGAGTCACATCGCTCGATCACATGCAACAGCTTGTCGTGCTCGCCAGACTCAAGTGCAATGAGCACCTCCTTCACGTCGTTCTCCGCTATCACCTTCCGAATCATCTGGACATTTCCCATAATGGGGACACCCTGATAGTTGCCGGGACCGGAGGAGTCGTCTGTTCTGATAAAGCCTATAACTCGATGGCCAAGTGCCGGATATCTCTTCACCATGTTGTACAGTTCGCGCGCTTTGTCGCTCCAACCGACGATGAGAGAATTCCGTAGACCGATGCCCGCTTCAAGGAGACGTCTTTGAAAGCTTCTTACCGCCATCCGACCTGTCCCTGCAACCACGAGGAGGATTAGCCAGTACAATGCTATCAAAAGTCTTGAATGAACAGGGGATCTCGTGGCAGTGTCATCGACAAAGACGATGAAGAACAGAACAAGGGTGCCAAAGGTGACGGTCTTGAAGAGTGCTGCGAACTCGTCAAAGCGTGATTGTGCGTACCAAGAACGATATAGCCCAAAGAAGAAAAACAGGAGGAGCCAGTAGACGTACACGACAGCCAACGGGCCCCAGAGTTCTGGCTCTGCCACGTAGAGAGAAATCCATCCGCTCTTGATACGGATGAAGTAATACAGCACCCACGTCCCATTGATTGTCAAAAAATCAATGAGCAGGAGAATGAGCTTTTCTTTTGTCTTGGACATAGCCATCGAGAGAAATCCTGCCCTGGTACTTCCAGTATAGATAAATCAGGCCCTTGAGGTGTCGAAGAGAAAGAGGGGAAAGATATTTTTTCTTCGTCAGGCGTTGCTCGTAGTGGATGATCTTCGTGTGTGGAAAGTAGTAGACATTCCAGCCGTGGCGGTAAACCCTAAGGCAGAAGTCAATGTCCTCAGGTCCATAAAAGATGTTTTCATCAAGGAGCCCCACCTCTTCGAGTGTCTCACGCCGAATCATCTGGCATGCACCGATGAGATAGTCAACCTTCATGACTTCATCATGGCTCCAGTCTGACATTGTATGCATGCGAAGGGACGTGCTCCTCCGCGCGAACGGAAGGAAATCCAGTCGCCGCATGAAGTGCGCAGAGATCGTCGGGAAGCGGCGGCAGTTCAATTGCATCTCACCATCTGTGGAGACGAGTTTACCGCCACAGACTCCTGCATCGGGGGTTGCGACCATAAAATCAAGGAGTGCTTTCAGGGAATTCTCCACGAGAAGCATATCAGCATCGAGCAGCTGCACAAATCTGCCCTTGGCGACTCGTAGCGCCTGATTGCGGGCGGCTGCCACTCCCCTGTTGGTAGAATTCTGGATCAGCCGTGCAGATGGAAATTCTGATTGAATCAACTCAACAGTTCCATCTTGGGAGTGGTTATCGACGACAATGATTTCATAGGTAATGCCCTTCGTGTGTTCTTCGATGGAGCGAAGCAGAGCACGGACGAGATCCTTCATCTTCCAAGTAATGATTATAGTCGAGAGTTCCACCATGTTACCAACAAGTTGTAGTAATGCTGGAGATGCTTGAATCTCTACCTGCTCTTATCTCGAAAGCTGATATAACAGAGTCAGACCTGGCAGACCCGTTTGGGTGGAAATCGCTGAGTAATTATTAGAGATTTCAGCCAGAACATCAATGATTGCCCTGTAGGGGCCGATGTTGTAGTGAGATTCAGGTGATTGATAAAATGTATCGCGCAAGAGAATATCTGCCTTAGGCACTTTTGTGAGGATTGTGCCGAACTCATGCCTTACCGTGCGAAAGAACATCCGCATCTCTTCTCAACATTGTCCAGCAGATAAGAACTGCAGAGGAAAAAAAGAAAACGGAGATCCAATTCACTGTGAACGCCGTTTCGAAACGTAGTCTTCCACTATTGAGTTAGTCCGGCACCCGGTTTTCGCTCCGAAACATTCTCATAAATACTCTGGTATTGTCGTGCCATTCTATCTCTTGGGGAATATCTTTCGGCAACGAGATCAAAAGCGCTCATTCTCATGTAATCAAGTTCCAGGCGGTTCCGATGTATACTCTCAACAATCGAAGCCGCTTTCTTGTAATCCCCCGCGCCAAAAAGCCACCCAGTATCCCCCTCCTTTACGATCTCCCGAATGCTCCCAACATTTGCTGCCACAACGAACCTTTTTGCAGCCATCGCTTCTAGCAAAGCGATCGGCAATCCTTCAAACCGAGATGTGAACAAGACCACGTCCATCGCACACAGGAGTTTTGGAATTGCATCGGACTCCATATGGCCTGTGATCACCATTTTGTCTGAAAGTCCCAGGTGGTTTGCCAGGCGTCTAGTGTTCTCTCGAGCATCTCCGTCACCTACCCATACAAAATAGGCATTCTCGATTCGAGAGTTAAGAATAGCCGCTGTTTTGACAAAGGTTTCGGGATCTTTCTGAAAAGTAACTCTTCCGATCATTCCGACGACGAACGCGTCTGGAGGAATACGGAGTCTTGTTCGTTCTGCAAGAGCGCAAGCCGGTTCAATGTCCGAGAACCTGTTCACGTCAATCGACATTGGAGTCACAGTAGCACTACGGAAATCCAACAACCCTTTCTCGAGTCCAAACTCGTGTTCTCTCTCGCTCAGGACAGTTACGTGTGCCGAGGATTTCACAATAATCCATTCGAAGCAAAAGAACACAATCCTGCTGAGGGGATTCTTTACTTGGTCGAATCTGAAACCATGGCCTGTATAAATAATGCGCGCGGGAAGATTCCTATTGGCCATGACAGAAAGAAAGCCAGCTTTTGCGTTGTGCGCATGGATCACATCAAATTTCTCCGTTCTCAAGAATTTCCTAAGTGAAGCGATCGCTTGCCAGGACGAAAATAACGAGTAGTCCACACTAAGGTTGTGAACCGCAACACCCTGCTCTCTCATGACTTCGCAGAGCGGGCCGTTTCGAAAAACCGCAATGTGCATGTCAAATCTATCATGCGGCAAGTATCGCACGATGGACAGAATATATTGTGCAGTGCCTCCTAAGTCACTTGCTGGACAGACAAACAATATTTTTGTTTTCTGTTGAATCATTATCAAACATCTTGCTCAGGCAATTCAAATCCCCTCTTTCGTGCAGAGATATAAGTAACAAAAGAACATGCCAAGAGCAAGTATCCGAAACACCCAGACACTCTGTTGAGCAAAATCTCCTCCAGGCCAAAGATGCGGAATCTCGTCCGCGAAGATTATCAAGAGCGCGATGATTGGCCCCAATAGCCGAAGAAGAATCTTCACAGAGCGAGAAAATAAACTTGATAGGCTCTCACGGGCGCCGCTGTGGTGCGCACTGAACGACGGGAACAAGATCATCGCCAGACGCGCGGGCAAGATGGAAATTGTGATTCGATGGCCTCGATTGTTCCATCCCCTGAGTGATTATCGACTAGAATTGTCTCGTAGCTGATTCCATGCGCACGCTCTTCGGTAGACTGAAGGAGGGCCGTCACGAAATCCCTCATCTTCCAAGTAATAACGATGATCGATAGGTCAAGCATTACGTCAGAGTAACCCCAGAATATCAGTATCCAGGAAAAATGTTAACGAAAGTCGTGGTTTTGAACTGCCATGCCAATGGGCGATGGTTTTGAATCTTGTTCTATATACTTTGAGGCCGAGGCTACGGCGATCCCGAGCATAACCCAAAAGTGCGGTTCAAACATTGCATCCAATGTTAGACTCATCAAGAAGAAGGAAAAAAGGGACAGGATGACGGAACCCATCATAATTCTATGTCTTTCGTCGGGTATTTTCCTGTAAGCCTTAAAAAGGAATCGCCTGACGACGAGGGCAAAAAATAGACTCGGAATAAAGCCCACGAATCCTGTTTCAGCAAACAACCTCAGGGCAGTATTATGGGCCGCCTTTGGTGAATCTGGAGAGAGTGATGCTCCCCTGTAAGTGTCAAACGTTTTCTCAAAGGCACCGAAGCCGATCCCCACGAATGGGTGAGCTATGGCGATTCGGGTCCCAACCTCGAAAATCTTCTGTCGCTGGTCCAAGGATGGGTCTCTGCCGGCGACGACTGTTTCCAGCCTCCGTGAAAGGGTGAATAGATCGACTAGTTTGCTTCCGGCCTCGCTGAAAAGAAGCACTGATACTACGCTAAAAAAGAACAAGAGCACGCTCAAGCCAAGTAATCTTCTTGGACCCCTTGTGACCAGGGTAAGGTATAACCCGTAACTGAGAATCACAAGAGCCAGGGTCAGAATTCCCGCTCGAGACACTGTCGAGATAATAGATGTGATAAGAAGAATCGCTACAAAGAACCAAACGACCTTCCAAAGGAAACGCTTCGAGAGAAGGATGCTACCCAGTGCGAATGGCACAGCCATTAATAAATAGGACGCATAATAATTGACGTCTTGAAATGGCCCGAAAAAGACTCGCCCAGTGACGCCGCGCATGAATGAGCGAGAGGTGTAAGATTCATAAATCCCGTAGGCACCGGTCGCAGCAGCCTCAACGACAAACAAAGCTAGTAGAAGGTATATGATTTTCTGATTCGATTCTTGGATAAGGTAGTAGCAGACGCCCGCCGCAGTCAGCGCACTCACGAGGAACTGGATGAATGCTATGGCACTCACAGTGAGATCGATAGAGTTCAATAAACTTGGAACGAAGCAAATGAACATTATACCTGTGTATCCCAATACTGGAATCCGACGAGAGGTGAACAGGTCGCGGCTGATAAATCGCAAAACAAAAATGATGAGAAATAAACCCGCATAGATATCATAACTACCGAAACCCCGAAGCGGCTCAAGTCCAAGTCCGGCGTGGGCAAATGGTAACAAGAGAATCAAAATACCCATTCTTGCATTGGGGAATGCGCTTAGCATTAGACTGATCAGAACCAATAGACCAATAGCAGCATGAAGCTCAGAGGTGAGGCTTATGCCAACCAGAGCAACAATACCAAGCCCGATAACTACTAGACTGCCCTTTAATGAATCCGATTCGTGTGTCAATCCTGTCGTCACAAAACTTTACCTGGTCGTGTCACGAGTGAGTGAATGACTTTACTAGGGATCCCAGTATTTTTTTGAAGAAGCAGGAGCACGGGGAGGTACGCAACCGAGTACGAGAAGATCGACAAAACTGTCTGAAAAAAATACCCCGAAACACTCTGCTGCGCACCGGAGAGAAACCCATAGTAGATCAACAGAAGAGTAACTCCACTGTAGAGTGCAGGAGCATAGAGTTTGGCTATTTCCTGAACTCTAACTTTTCCGATTACTCCCAGTACGTCATAAGAATGAATTAGTAAAAGAATTGAAGTTGCAAGGAAAGCCCCGGAAGTCAACAATGCAATGATGGGAAGTGAAATAGAATTGGTTTGGATGAGCAGCAAGTAGACCACGAGGGCTACGCCGAACGCGACTAACTCTGCCCTGAGATATAGAATGTTCTTGTTTGTAGCCATAAGGAAAGACGCCGGCAGAGGGACGAGAGACAGAAAATAGATTCCGAACGAAAGAAGAAAGAGGGGTTCGATGGAACTATGGTACGCAGGGAGTAACCAGAGAATCAGAAACCGTCCCACCAGAAAAATGCTCGCAACGAGAATTGGAGCGATGAATGCTACCCCAGTCATTGTCGAAGTGAAGAGTGGCTTTAACTGTGCGGGATCTCGGGTCTCTCCAAATTGCTCACTGATTCGCGGATAGACGACTGAGCTGATCCCCTGTGATGAAGTAACCGGGACCTGTGCGACGAGAGAGGCAATGCCGTAGATTCCGAGATTCTCCCTTGAGAGAGTGAAAGCTCCAACCAGTCGATCTAAATTCAAAATAAGAATGTACAGGAGTCCCGTTGCGGAGAGCGGCAATCCGATGGTAAGGAGAGGCTTCAGCGAGAAGAAGCTGAACCGCGGGCGAAATTCGTTCCTGTAGTGCACGAGAAAATAGACTACCGTCCCCAGTGATGCGATAAAGAGCCCGATGATCGCTCCGTAGAAATGAAATGAGACAACGAATCCGCTCACAAGAATGGTACGAAGTACCTCAAATCCCGATTCTACCTTGCTTGAGAGAAGGAATTCATGGCGCGTCCGGAGAATCATGAGATAAAATCGATTCACCTGATCCGTGAGGATGATGAATGCAGCAATAAGCACGCCGTACCGAACGATGGATTCCTCACTCGCCGTGAGAACAAAAGAGTAAATCATCAAGCACAAGAAAGCGATTCCAGTCAGCCAGAGGACCCCACCAAAAATCGAGTCGGCTATCTTCTTGCTCTCATCTCCCTTGCCCTGTCCGCGATAGTAGGGGATCTCTTTGTCCCCAGCGTGGCGCAACCCAAGATGAATCTGATCGCCGTACGTAAGTAACAGACCGATCACAACCCAAAGCCCATAATCTGATGGGCCGAGATACTTCGCCACAAAGAAGTTTCTGATCATGCTCAAGCCAAGAAGAATATAACGGCTCGAGGCAACGACGACGCTATCCTTCAACAAGCCGTGCTTCATCACAGATTCCTCAGAGCAGCGAGTCGTAGAGGGTCTCGTACTGGTCCACAATCGTTTCCCACGTATGCAGCCTACTCCAAAGTTCGTATGCGCGTCCAGAAAGTGAAGCTCTTTCACTCTTGGACCTCAGGAGTTCTCTCGCCACTGCGGCCATCCCATCAGGCGTACGGACAATTTTCACGACCTCCTTGTGGTCTCTCACATTCCCAACATCTCGAGTAACGAATAGCGTGCTTGAAGCGAATGTTTCATACATCACAAGCGGAGCGCATCCGAATTCCGATCCAAAGAGAAACAGGTCTGCTTCTTTGTACGCAGACACAACCCACTGACGTGGAATTTGCGTGAGGACTTTTACCTTCGCATTTAGGAATCTGGTGAGCACGCGGAGAGGATAACAATTGTACCATCCATGGCGATAGGGTTTTTCGCCGATAATGACCAATGCTGCATCCTCCACACCCAGCTTTCTGAAAGGTTTCAGAACGAAGCCGTGCCCCTTTTCAAAATAAAGGTTCGAAACAGTAAGGAGCATGTACTTCGTGCTGATCCCATATTTTTCTCTGAAACCGATGGGCTGACCAGAAAATTATTCACTTGCAGCTCCGTTTGGGATCATGACGGCCCTGCTGCTCACCCCACGCGAGTCCCCGAATGACTTGTGCTGATAGTTCGGCGAAGTGTAAACAATTCGATCGTACCTCGATAAGTACTCCGGAAGTTGCTTGAAGTACTGCCCATATCGCCGTATCCCAAGTCGAGAGTAGCCGAGTGGAGCAATCACCTTTTCTCACGAATCTGATCAAGCAGAGGAACGGAGGGATTGGTTGTCCGGGTGCGCGATGCATGGTTTAGGATGATGTCGAAATTCGCTGACGTTACGAAAGATTGATAGCGCTGGCTTTCTCCCTTTATACCCTTCACAGAATTTCCTGCGACATGAAATTCTTCTATTTTTACGTCATTGATGATGCCATCACATCTCGAAGTCAATGCCGAAGTTGCAACCGTAACGTCATGTCGTCGCTTTCCCAACCGCTCTGAAATTTGCTTTACAACTTCCTGCGCTCCACCTCTTGATGGTTCATAAAATTCAACAGTATGCAAGATGCGCATAGGTCAGTTGGGCAATCCCATCGTTCGGAAAATGTCTTTGAATCGTTTTTCATATGTGTGCTCTCTCTGCGTCCTCAAATAGCCTGCCCTCCTCATCGCCTCACGTTCCTGATCATGGGACAGGTAATACTGAACCTTCTCCACTAGATCATCCGGCCCATCGAAGACGGCTATTTCCCTCCCGGGGACGTAATAATCTGTGAGGCCATCTGCCTGGCTGGTCAGAAGAAACCCGCCCGCGCCAGGTATCTCAAAGACTCGCGCTTTGATCTGCGGATGCCGCGGACCAGCCAGTGCTTTCAGTTGTCCAATCATCTCTCTCGGTCTGTTCAGCCTCAACTGGTTGTTCAATCGTCGGGTCAGGAAAATCTTCGCAATTGGCTCCCAGCCCAGACTGGGAGAACTGCCAGCGAAATTCAGACTAATCTTGCTCTCCCGGTAGATTTTCATCATCTGTTGTTGACTCACCCTTCCGTTTGGCCAACCTTTTCCCCAGCACTCGATGCTCACTCCCAATCGCTTCAGCTGAGTGATGATCTTCCGACGATCTGAGTGAGGTTGACCAACAAACGTCACATCGTACTTTAAATGCTCACCAGTCGGTTCGCACAGCATCTCAGAGTTAGACGCCCATTGAGTCTTAATCACCGTTTCATAACCGATGGACAGGTATTTCTCAGCTGCATCATTGTCTGTCGTCGAGACCCAATGGAATAATGGAGCCCAATATTTAGAGTAGAAACCGAACCGCCAATGGTCGTCTGCAAACCAGTTGAATGTAATTGTTCGGCCCTCTCTGGTGATTTTGCGGATTGTCTCCTGCGTGATCTCATCCGTAAAGAGAGCAAAGAAACAAAGGTCGGGCCTCACGCGCTGAACAGCGTCAAGAAGTTGGAGGTTTAGCCTTCTCCGACCTACCGCTTGAAGGACTTCATCGAAAGGGAAATACTCAAGCTCGGTGCCTGGCATGCGCAGGAGCGTGGAATAGAAGTTCTCGTGCTCGTAGCTGAAACCCTGACTTGGAATCCCATAGTCGTGCTTTAGCGCACAGTACAAGATCCTCATGGTGGCGATTGGTCTTTGACTTCGTCTAGTATTTTCGCTTCACAAAGGGCCAAATACGGCGGAGCTCTCTCCATGTGTCTTGAAGCCTCAGGTATTCCTCTGGGTTCGAGGTTTTCATATTCCTCGCACCTTCGACCAAAAGCGCAACGCTGATACTCGAGACGAGCGAAAGAAACGCAACGATGAGAACGATGAGCCGTTTCTTAGGACGTGCAGGTTCTTCCGGAACCTGAGCGGCGTCGAGGACAACCGCATGGGGCGCCTCGCGCTTCTCTTCGTACTTGGCCTGCTCATACAGCGGAACAATGAATTCATAGATCTTCTGTTGTACAGCGAAATCTCGATAGAGCCTGAAATACTCCACCCCGAGATCCGGAAGAGTCTGAAGTTTGGCATTCAGACTGGCGAGCTCAGTTTTCCCCGCCTGCACCAGCGGGTTTTCTTCTCCGTAGCGTCGCTCGGCGATGCCCAGCTGGACTTCCATCATTGTCTTGGTTGCGTACAGTTCTGCTGCCGAAGAAATCGAAGTCTGCGCTTCCTGTGGAATTGCGACAAAACCGTGTCGCTTCTGAAAATCTCTTAGCCGGTCTTCTGAGGCACGTAAGTCAGCTTTGTTCTCACCCACTCGCTTCTCGAGAAACGCCCGATCGCTTTGCGTCTCTTGGACATTCAGGTCGGTTCCGATCTCGTTGATGATATCGACGAAGTAATTTGCCATTGCAGCGGCTCTCTGCGCGCCTTGGTCATAGACCGTGATGCTTATCGTTCCCTCCTCTCCTAACTTGAAGAACACGTTGTCCTCCAAAACGTCGGCAGCCTTGGGGATTGATTTGTCAGAGATGTTGTAGACCTCAACAAGGTTGAATTTCGTCACAACTTTCTCAAGCGCTTTTCTGCTCTTCAGAATCGCCAGATAACGGTATACGTCTTCGGAGCCAGCCGCACCCGCAATACTACGCAGCAAAGGTATTTCCCTCTGAAGAGATGAAACACTCCCAAGGCCACCGAAGAGACTCCTCGATCGTGGAGGCATGATGGACGTTCCCGAGGCGTACCACTTCGGAAGAAGGAGGCTAACGACCGCGGCGAGGATGGTTACAACCAGGAAAACCCTCAAAATGAACCTCCGCCACTTGACGATCATCCCCAAGATATCGATAAGGGAAAATCGCTTCTGAGACCCGGCAGCATCCGATGCTTGAGTTCTTGAGTTCTGATCCACCATAGCATGACGACCTTTCGGAGTATCGACCAGTTACCTGTGTTCTTCCCGGAGTCGCGGGCTCTGCCTATTTGTTCGCCTGATGAATTAGGAAATAAATCGTTGCAGCTGTCGTCCCCACGCTTATAATATCCCTTGCGAGCTCGAAGTAGTATGCAAAATCGCGTTCTCGATCGGGCTCTGAATGACGAGAAACAAAAATTGCATCTCCCTCCTCAACTCGTTCTTCACCCGCTTTGACCCATTTCTTGGTCCCTGCCTTGATGAGAGACACATTCCCCTCATCAGCTGCTTCTGAGTACCCACCTGCTCTCTGGATGTAGTACCTGTAATCCGAGCCCGGCATGTACGTTAGATAGCCGGGGTTCGCAACTTGGCCGTAAACGTAGACGGTCTTGCTTCTTGCTGGCACGACAATGAAGTCGCCACCCTTCAGAATAACGTCTGCCGATCTATCACCTTCCAAGAACAACCTCTTGAAATCGACAGAAACAAATCCGCGCTTTATCGTGGCCTCATAATTGAAATATTCTCGCTCTTGCCTGTCCATCTTGCTTAGTCGCATCTCTGTCAGCCGCTCATAGTCCGGGTTCTGTGCTGCCGGATCATCAGTGGCCGTGGGACGAAATACTTTGCATTCAGGAATCGCGGCCTCTGGTGTGAACCCCCCTGCCCATGCAATGATTTCACTAAGCTTCGTGCTGTCTCGTGTGATCGCGTAAGCACCTGGCTGCCTAACCTCTCCGGCGACGATGACATTGAATTCCTCGCGCAGAGAACGCTTCGACCGGACAAAGACTCGGTCCGCGGGCTGCAGAGCAAGGTCTGTCACACCGTCCAGGACTTTTCGCGCGTCGACCACCATTCGCTCAAACGTCCTTCCATCCGGTTTGAACCTGACCACTTCTGTGTTTTCTAAGTCAGCAATAGCCTGAGGACCATTGGCAATCTTGAACATCAGACTCAGACTATCACCCAAGCGGTATTCGAATCGGCCTGGGATTTTTACTGCACCTTGAATGCTGATCGCATTGGCTTCAAGATTCAGGCTTGGCACCACTATCATATCGCCGTCCTGGAGATACGGATTATGTGCTGCGTCTCCTGTGGCAAAAAAACGAATGAGATCCACTTCGATGCTGTCTCCATTCGCTCGGTAGAGCTTAATGTTGCGCAGCGAAGGCTCACGTTCTTTTCGAACCTCCTCCGTCGGCCAGGGACTAGGGGGCTTTTCCTTTTCAATAATCTTTAATGGATTGGTTTGCTCCGGCTGACCAACGGATAGTGGATTTGCTAGATAGATTGCCTTGTCAACTCGATCTACTGCACTTACAACGTAGGCTCCCGGCCGATTTACCACGCCTGCAACCTTGACGACGAAAGAGCGAGGGAAGACCAGTGTGGTACTTACCTCCCCCTTCGTGTACTTCTTTCTCACTTCTCTTGCGACAATCTCCTTCACCTCCTTCAGCGATCGACCTGCGACGCGAATCTCGCCAACCGTTGGAATGATGACAGTACCCTCCGGTGTCACAGACGTGTTGAAGCTCAAGGGCATTTCCGACCACAGGTTGATACTGATACCATCAAAAGGACCAACAACATATTGTGAAGGGTTAACTGGTCCTTCTAGTGCGCCACTAGGCCTCAGCTGCCCGAGGAGGGTCTCTTCCTCAGCACCGGCAACCGAAGGTGCTTTGGCCCCCTTCCGCTCCAGGAGGAGACCTTGGTAGTACTTTTGGACAAAGTCTCTTGACTCACCTGATTGGTCAAACAAGAAGCGATTTGACCTTGCCCGTCCAGCTTCTCTCTGAGCTTGATCTTGTTGAGCCTTGAGCGATGGCACAATCAGAACCAAACAAGTGAAGACCCATGTTATCCCGATTCTTACCACTTCATGAACTCCTCTCTTTGGTTTAAGTCTTCTCTCAAAGTGCGGAGGCTTTTTCCATTCTCAATCCTGGTTCTCGCATCTGCACTTAACACCCATCTCCCAGCCGGACAACTCTTGCTTTACCATCCCCGACGCCTCTCATCGCATTCCGTGTATCAATGATGAGCTTTGAATTCTTCGCTATGAAGTTGTAATCGTAAGAGCTATGGTCTGTTGTGATCACAACACAATCGGTGGATGATAGCAACGCCTTGGTGATTGGGATTGATTCGAATCTCAGGGAGTTAATCTCCACTGAGGGGACATGAGGATCATTGTATGAGATGTTCTTGGCATCATCCTGAAGAAGAAGCTCCATCACCTTCAGAGCTGGGGAGTGTCGCGTGTCGTCAACATCCCGTTTGAAGGCAACACCAAGAATGAGAATCTTCGCACTGGCAAGACTCACGGGAAGCATGCTGAGCTCTCGGAGAATCATATTTTTCACATAGAACGGCATGTTCTCATTCGTTTCAGCCGCAAGCGTGATGAAGTTCGTCTGGAAATCATACTGTCGTGCGACCCACGCTAGGTAATAAGGATCGATGAGGATGCAGTGTCCGCCGATTCCTGGCCCCGGATAGAAGGGCATGTAGCCAAAGGGCTTTGTTGCCGCTGCCTCGATAACTTCCCAGACGTCAATGCCACCGATGCGGTCGCAAAGCTGGGCCATTTCATTCACGAGTGCAATGTTTACGCTTCGGAAAATATTCTCTAGCAGTTTTTCCATCTCCGCCACTTTCGGGCCAGAGACTGGGATTGCCTTTGACACGACTTGCTCGGTGACCAAACACGCGAGTTTGGTACAGACGTTTGTTACACCCCCAACCACGACTGGAGTATTCGCGGTCGCAAACTTCTTGTTCCCGGGATCGATCCGTTCAGGAGAGAAAGCGAGGAAGAAATCCTTCCCGACTTTCAATCCCCCTTTCTCAAGGATCGGCAGGACGTGGCCTTCCGTCGTGTTAGGGAATGTCGTACTCTTAAGAATGATGAGTTGCCCAATCCTTAAGCCGCTGGCGATCCCCTCGGTCGCAGCAAGGATGTATGAGATATCAGGTTCCTTGCTCTTTGTAAACGGTGTCGGTACGGCGATGAGAATCACATCCAGACTCGAGATGGACCCGTAGTCACTTCGTGCGCTCAAGCGTCCCTGTTTCACAAGCTTTGCCAGGACTTTGGAATCAATGTCGCCGATGTAGTTCTTCCCTGCGTTTACACCGTCGACTTTTCTTTGATCTGTATCGATGCCAATAGTCTGGAACCCCTTCGCAGCGTACTCAACGGCGAGTGGGAGTCCAACGTAGCCGAGTCCGATGACACCAATCGTGGCTGACTTGCTGTGGATTTTCTCTTTAAGAGTCATTTGGGACACATCACCTCTTTTCGTACATTCTTCGATAATACTCTTTGTACTCACCACTCCTGATACTCTCCCACCAGGACTGATGTCTGAGGTACCAATCGACTGTCGATTCGAGCCCCTCGTCAAAGCTGGTTCGCGGGCTCCACCCTAATTCATCCTTGATCTTTGCCGCGCTTATAGCATACCTGCGGTCGTGTCCAGGCCGGTCGAGTACAAAGCTTATGAGGCTTTCAGGTTTTCCCATTTTTTTCAGAATAAGTCTCACGACGCTCAAATTCTTCCTCTCATCCTCCGCACTTATGTTGTAGATTTCGCCTAATCTGCCAGAGCGCAGAACAAGATCGAGCGCCGCGCAATGGTCACGAACATCAATCCAGTCCCTGATCTGGAGACCATCACCATAGATGGGCAACGGGAGGTCGTTGACGGCATTCGAGATCATCAGTGGAATCAACTTTTCTGGAAACTGATACGGGCCATAGTTATTCGAGCACCGGGTAATCACGACTGGTGTTCCGAACGTGCGAAAGTACGACAGCGCGAGCAGGTCGGCCGAGGCTTTGCTTGCAGCGTAGGGACTGCTTGGATTCAGCAGACTTTCTTCAGTGAACTTTGAGCTCGCGGGAGCGGATCCGTACACCTCGTCCGTCGAGACCTGCAGAAACCTACTAACGGAAAGATCTTTCACAACCTCGAGCAGAACGTGCGTCCCCAAGAAGTTCGTCTGAATGAAGGGTGCTGTGCCTAGAATGCTTCTGTCAACGTGAGATTCAGCTGCGAAATTTACTATCGAATCGATTTTATGTTGCTTCACGATCGATTCGACGAGGCCCTGATCGCAGATATCCCCTTTGACGAAATGATAACGAGGATTTCCTGCCACACCCTCCAGATTTTCCAAATTCCCGGCGTAGGTGAGTTTATCTAGATTGACGATCACGTAAGACGGACGAGTTTCAAGCAAGTGATGGATGAAGTTGCTTCCGATGAAGCCCGCACCCCCTGTAATGAGAAGATTTTGCATTTGCTTTCTGATCTCGTTCGTCTAGGAGAAGAATTCTCTGGCTTTCTGCACTTGCCCTGAAAGCAGCTTCCTGATCGAGTGCATCTGCCCAAACTCTACGGGAAAGGAAAATGCAACGCCAATTTACAAAACGAGGCGCCGAAAGTCAATCGGACCTTTATTTCAAGAACCTCACTAAGTATGTGATATTAAGGAGAGAGGAACGGTCGACAAGTACTAAAACTGCGGTATCAATCGGGTAGGCTTACACCCTTTCTGCGTTATGCCTGAAGCGTGGTCGCTCAAAACAACCACAACAATTTAGGAAATGTCGGTATGAAAGTCAACTAGT
>Ga0315282_10008300_pt1 | contig 16837 bp, 28 predicted proteins | sample YL17G07_20_MG_FD_203693 | JGI IMG/M metagenome (GOLD analysis project Ga0315282, IMG submission 203693) | Sediment microbial communities from Yellowstone Lake, YNP, Wyoming, USA - YL17G07_20 | ecosystem: Environmental > Aquatic > Freshwater > Lake > Sediment | place: USA: Wyoming | collected...
CGGGCAGCCCAGGCGCAAGCTGGATATAAGCCGAGCGGAGCAAGAATTTGGTTTCCGAGCGAAGACGTCTTTCGAAGAGGGCCTTCGGAAGACGATTGATTGGCATCTTTCAACCAGAAAAACCAAATAAACTAAACGAACAAAGAAACCAAAGGTACAAAATAAACCAAAGAAAGCAAATAAACCAAAAAAACCACCAAGAAACTCAAGAAACCAGAGAACCCCTATGGCACTCCTCAGAAACTCCTGGATGTGTCGAGGCTTCGAAGTATGGGCTGGAAGCACAAGGCTTCCCTTAAAGATGGCCTTCGTCTTACTTATCAAGACTTTTTAAAAAGCCAAGAAACTAATCAAACCAAATAGACTTGTCCTGTGAGATGCCTTTGGGTTTGTTATCTCACCGGGATCAAACAAACCAAACAAACCAGAGAAACCAAATAAACCAGATCAACCAAAATAATGACATCTGAAGATGTGACCCCGGCACCCTTTCAAAGGGACTAACTTCCATTCCATCGGAATAAATATTGAGACCTGACCCCCATCCTTTGTTTATTATTTGAAAGGGGAGGAAGATTGGACTATAATAAAGTGCGGAAGGGTGTTATGATCTTCCTAAAATGGAAATTGATTTTCAGGAGGTGGTGAAAGAATGGCATTAGTGTTGACCATACCGGATGAGGTCCTGGAGATGATAAAACTTCCGAAGAGAAAGGCTGAAAAAGAGCTGAAGAAAGAGTTAGCCTTTTTACTCTATGAGAGGGAACTTGCGTCGATGGGGATTGCCCGACGGTTTTCCGGTTTAACGAAATGGGAGTTCCTCGAAGGACTGGGCGAGAGGGGGATAAGAAGGCACTATGATGAAAAGGAGCTTGAAGAAGATATAAAGTATGCAGAAAGTGGTCAGTAATTCATCATCCATCATTCACCTCGCAAAAATTGGGAAACTCTCTTTGTTAAGAGAGTATTTTAATACAATTATGGTTCCCGAGTCAGTTTTAAAGGAATGTGTGGCAGAAGGTAAGGACCGAAAAGAGGTTGAGGCCATCAAGAAAGCGGAATGGATCAGGGTGGCGGAAGTCCAGGACAAGAAACTGGTTAAGTTATTGCAATCTTCCTTGGACGATGGTGAGTCAGAAGCAATTGCTTTGTCTTTGGAAAGTGGGGCCGATTTGATTTTGCTGGATGATTCCGACGCAAGAGAAAAAGCCAGGATATATGGATTAACCGTTACAGGGACACTTGGAGTTCTTTTACGTGCGAAGAAAGACAGGAAGATTAGTTCTTTAAAAGAGAACATCATCAAATTAAGAAAATCAGGTTTTTGGGTAAGTGATTTTGTAGAGGGAAGGCTGTTGGAAGCATCGGGGGAACCATTTTAAAAGTCCAAGTGGCTCGTTCCAATGACGCAATGGCGTTGCCATCGACGAGATTAAGTCAAGAATAAAGATTCGACCCCAGAAACAAACAGCTTCTTAAATTGCAATATTGCAAGCCTGACCCCAGGTATGTATGTAGCCCCCGATCAGGGTTATATAACGGAAGACACCTTCGATGAGATTTACAAACAGGCCGAAAAGACTTCCAAAATGATTTCCGGTTTAATCACCTATCTGCTTAGTAATCAGAGGCAGTTCAAACAAAATAAACAAAAGAAACCAGATCAACCAAACAAATTTATCCTGTGAAATGGGACTTGCCCTGTGGAGTGTGAAAACTACTCCATTGGGACTTATTTCACTGGGACCAGATCAATCAAAATAATGACATCTGAAGATGTGACCCCGGAACCCTTTCCATTGGAGGCCTATTTCACTGGGACCAAATAAACAATAGAAACCAAACAGACCAAATAGATTTATCCCGCCTGCCCCATGAAACGCTTTTGTTATTTCATTGGGGTAGCGAAAGCGTACGGGGTGAGATGTCTTTCAGCTATCTCACCGGGACCAGATAGACGTGATAGACCAGGTAGACCAAATAATCTTTTTATGTTACCATTGCAGTGGAATTGGAAGATCATGGTGAACGACATCAAAAGCGAAACATTAAGAGAATTAAAAGAGTCCCTGGAAACCTTCTTGGGTGACAGGTTGTTAAGAATGATTCTCTTTGGTTCAATAGCAAGAGGGGACTATACTGGCGAGTCGGATATTGATGTGGCCATCATAATCCGGGGACTTACACGAGAACTGAAGCACCAGATTCTTGATAGAGTGGCTGAGGTTGAACTCAATCATCTCATGCCCGTATCCGCCTTATTACTTTCGGAAGAAGAATTTAATCGCCTGAAAAAAAGAGAGCGTAGGATCGCCCTGGATATCGAGGGGGAAGGGATTCCCTTGTGAATGAGGAAAATAAAAAGGCTAACATCCGGGAAGAGATCGATCGGGCGAATGAAGCAATCAGAGCTGCCAATCTTCTGTTCGAGAATGGATTTGTAAGGGATGGCGTTTCGAAACTCTACTATTCCCTGCTCTACAGTATCAGAGCCTTGCTCCTGACGGAGGGGCTTGAACCTAAGAGCCACGAAGGGGCCCTCCGACTTTTCGGCCTCCATTTTGTTAAGCCTGGGGCCTTTGAGGCAAAAGACTCTCACATATTCTCAAAGCTTATGAAATTTAGAGAAGAGGCTGACTATAATCCATCCTATAGCTTTTCTCCGGAGGATTTCACCGAGTTCAAAAGCGAAGCAGAGGGAGTGATTCAAAAAATAACCAACTACCTGAAGAGCAAAGACTATCTCTAGGACTCAATCATTTCAGCGTTTTTCTTGGATTACCCCTTTCGCTTTATAACCAAACAAACCAGAAAGACGAGAGAAACCAAAATGTAGAGATAGAGGTGAAAAAATCCTCCTGTGCCGTGAAACCAGGTTTTGTGATATCATATGACGAGAGTTTCGGGAGGATTGAGGGTGCTTGTTCGAGATCCGCCAGAGAGGTGAAAACTGTAGACCCACCTAAACTTTTATGGTATAATTTATTTAAAAGAAAATGAATTGAGGTGAGGAGAAGATGACTTTGTTAGATAGAATTGAACTTGACCCAAGGATATGTAATGGGAAACCTGTAATAAAGGGGACAAGAATTCCTGTGTCTGTAATTATTGAACAAGTTGCAGAAGGTGAATCTTGGGAGAAAATACTTGCCGGATATCCTGAATTGACAAGAGAAGATATTCATGCCGCCTTGCATTATGCACGAGCCAGCCTTGATCATATAGAGCTCAAAGCCATTAATGCGCGAGATGTATAAACTCTATCTTGATCAGATGTTCAGAGTGGAAGTGGCTGAAGCTTTACGTAACGAAGGTTATGATGTTGTTCGTGCTTCAGAAACCGGTCATGCCCGTGCCGATGATTAGCAGATTTTACAGAAGGCGATTTCTGAGAATCGCATATTGATTACACTCGATGAGCACTTTGGTGATTGGGTAATTCTCCCCCTTAGTCGACATCCAGGTGTGATACGGATTAAGGTTCGGCCTACGACAACGGAAAATATTCTAAGAATTTTACTCTCCTTTTTGCGAGAGAATAAATCAGAACACTTTAAGGATCATTTAGTCATATTGTCTGAGACGCATGTAAAATGGATTCTTACAACGATTTAGTTGCAGAGTTTTTAAACTTAATAGTTTCTCCAGGTGTTTGACGAAACAGACTCTACGACCCAACGACACAATGACCCAACGACTCTAAGACTCAATGACCAAACAAACTAAACAAACCAAACAAACCAGAGAAACCAGAGAAACCAAAGAAACCAAAGAAACGAGAAAGACGAGAGAAACCAAAATGACTAAGAAAGCCTTGATCACCGGCATTACCGGTCAGGATGGAAGTTATTTAGCAGAATTTCTATTAGAAAAGGGCTACGAGGTGCATGGCATTGTTAGAAGGGTAGCCATCGAAGACCCAGAACATAGACTTTGGAGGATAAGGCACATACTCAACAAATTGGTTTTACATCCTGGTTCTTTAGAGAGCTATGCAAGTATATTTAAGATCGTTGAAAAGATAATACCGGACGAATGTTATCACCTGGCAGCACAGAGTTTTGTAAGTTATTCGTTTGAGGATGAATTTTCCACCATTAATACAAATATCAACGGGACACACTTTGTCTTATCTGCACTTAAAGAAAAAGCGCCTGAATGCAAATTCTATTTTGCAGGCAGTTCGGAGATGTTCGGTCTCCTCAAAGAAACACCACAGAATGAGAATACACCCTTCCACCCAAGGTCACCATATGGTATCTCCAAAGTGGCTGGTTTTGATTTGACAGGACACTACCGTGAAGCTTACAATCTCTTCGCTTGCTCTGGCATCCTTTTTAATCATGAATCCCCAAGAAGAGGTTTTGAATTTGTAAATTGAATTTTGAAGGTTTGACCCCAATTTTTTCTCTTGACAAAAACAATATAGGATGTCCCCCGAGTGTTATTGACATACCGCGACCCTTAGATTAGGCCTCTGTTAAAATAGGTCGGAGTATGTTAGACTATTTGTGTGTGAGACATATGCAGCCGAGGAGAAGAAAATGGATTGCGTTAGTGAAACCATAACAAAGATGATCGAGTCTTTGCCGAAGAGCGTGCAGGAACGTGTGTTGGAGGAAATTAAGCCGATTATTTCTGAGGCACTGGATGAAGCTGAGTGGCAGATGGAGTTTGAGGGAAGCCAAGAGAATTTGGTGTCCATCGCCAGGAAAGTGAAAAGAGAGATAAAAGCAGGCAGGGCAGAACCAATGGATTATGAGAAACTATGATCAAAGCTCATACGCTGTCTTCCTTCTGGAAAGCATATGGGGTCCTTCCTGAAGATATAAGGAAAAGTGCGAAGAAAGCCTACCGCATTTGGCAGCAAAATCCTTTTCACCCTTCACTCCATTTCAAGTGCGTCAATCACCAGGAACATGTTTGGTCTCTTAGAATAGCCCTTGGGTATCGGGCCGTAGGAATATATGAGGCTGAAACGGTGACTTGGTTTTGGGTCGGGGACCATGAAACCTATAAGAGATTAATTAAGGGGAAACTTAGCTAATGATTAGCTTACCGGGACCAGATCAACCAGATAGACGGAGCCGTCATAAAATAAAAGAGATCGTTGTTGGATTGCAAGACCTGACCCCCACTTCTATGACCGCAATCGGACAGAGGTGAAACATGGATAAGGACCATCTGGAAATATTACTGGAAGACATTCAGGGGAAGTTTGATCTGGTTTTAGAGGGCCACGATGTTCTTCGTAAAGAGATCCAGGATACGCGTGAGGAATTATGTGAGAAAATCAATTCAGTGGATTTCAAGGTGGAAACCCTGAATCAGAAAATCGATGGTGTTCGGGGCGATCTAAACCAGAAAATCGATGGCGTTCGTGATGCACTTGGCCAAAAAATTGATGCCGTGGCCGAAGATCTGGCGGCCCACCGCCGGGATACAGAGGCGCCCCATCCGTTTACAAGGTGAAAGAAGGCAAATAAATGACAACCGGGGTTGTGCCCTCCTTCCCTTTACCTAATGAACGCAATAGACGCTATGACGTTTTGGGTTAACTAAAGAAACCAAACAGACCAGACAGATGAGAAAGACCAGAATGTCAAATGTTAAGGCCTGACACCCAAGTTTTGAGAGACTAAATGAACCAAATAGACCAGAATAATGACATCTGAAGATGTGACCCCGGAGGCCTTTTATTTAGCCGTCCAAGAGATGGGATATCGGTTTACAGAAGTTGGCCAGGCTTTAAATATTCATCCTGTGAACATTGCGCGGAGTTTGGAGAAAGGGGAGAAATTGTTTGATAAATTTAGAGAGAAGTGGGATGGAAGGAACTAACGCAGTTACGCAGGAACGTCCCCAAAGGTTTATTCGACCCAACAAACTGGGCGATCAATTTACTTTGCAGCTTGGTTCAAAAAGGTGTATAATGGATTTAGAAATTTTATTGATAAGAAAATTTCTTAGAGGAGAAATATATGGAATTGGAGAACTATTTTGAGTTTATAAATAACAAGGCAATTCGCATAAGAGGTACTCGGGTAGGTATCGAGACGATATTGCGCGACTATCAACAAGGGGCCAGTCCAGAGGAGACCGTCCTGCGTTATCCCACACTCTCTCTCGAACAGGTTCATGCAACAATCACCTTCTATTTGGCGAATCAGGAAAAGATTGATTCCTATACGGAGAGATTAACACAGCAACAAGAAGAGGGTTGGCAGAAACAAAAGCAACACCCATCAGAATTTGTGCAAGAATTGCGTAGACGTTTGGAGCAACAACGACGATCCTTGTATAGAGAAAAGTTGGAAACATCTTCTACGGTGGGGAGATGAAGCCCCGCTTCCTTCTTGATGAACACATCCCTAGGGCTATTCAGCGACAATTACGTTGACAACATTCTGATCTTGAAGTATTGGCCATTGGAGACTCGGGGGCTCCACCCACTGGAATTTCTGACCCAGATCTTCTCAAATGGATAGAGGAAAACGGATACGTCTTGGTCACTGAAAATCGTAGTACTATGCCGATACACCTTTCCGATCATTTTCGTTCCGGTCGGCATGTTCCTGGCATATTTTGGGTACGACCTGATGTTGGTATTGGCCGCATTATAGAAGAACTTTATCTTATCTGGATGGTCTCTACAGCAGAGGAATATAAAGATCGTATCCTATTCATTCCACTGGATTGATATCTTCGGGCAAAATCTAACAAAAGATCGATTCCACCAAGTTTACTAAATCAACAGAATAGACTATACAGACTGAATAGATCGGAGAAACCAAATCAGCCAGATAAACGAAATACAACAGGCGTATATCAGAATATCAGGGCATTAGTTGGCAGAATATGAGAATACCTGATGCCTGATATGCTGATTCACCCCGTTAGAAAGCTTCATCATGTATGAGGAGAACCAGAAAGCATCAGCTCCTGATCGAGAGCGGGGTCAAAGGCATGTTCTTTCTAACGGGGTTCACTTCCCACTGATCCCCTGTTTCCCTGACTTTTTAAAAACTAAACAAACCCAATAGACTTGTCCTGTGAGATGCCTTTGTGTTTGTTATCTCACCGGGACCAAACAGACCAGATAGACTAAATAGACGATCACAGCGATGGAAATTGAATTTTGAAGGTTTGACCCCAATTTTTTTCTTGCTGAATAGAATGATGAAAGGCGTCCAAACAGCGCGAAATTCAGTTGTAAAGGAAACAAAATCGAGGCACAATTCCAGCCCTGCGAGGCAGGGCTAACTTCCAGTCCGGCAGCAGCGCGGGACTCCTTTCCAGTCGTGAAACGAATCACTTCCATCCGAAGGATAAATGGTTTACGAAACCAGCCGAACCAGAGAAACGAGATTGCAAGGATAAAGATTTAGCCCCAATGAGTTTTGACATTGATTAAGGGATGAGGATATAATTCTTGATAGAGGTTTATGAACGAGATTTAGGTTTCGGGAGTTCTATGAAAGGGGGAAGGGTACCGGGATGCTAATTGAATATATCAACAAAGCAATGGCGAAAGCAGTTTATGAAAAATTAGAGGACGGTACATACTCAGGACAGGTTCCTCAATGCCGTGGTGTCGTATCCTTCGGCGAAACACTTTTTCAATGTCAGGAAGAGCTAAGGTCAGCACTTGAGGGATGGTTAATTGTGAAAATAAGGCATGGCGACCAGTTACCTATCATCGGTCGAATTAATCTGAATAGCAAAATGCCAGTTCCTAAAGAAGTGGCTGTTCATGGCTAAATGGACGCCGTGCAAACGAAGGGAGTTCATATCGAAATTAAGGAAGCTTGGTTTTGAATCCCCAGAACCGGGGGGCCGACATTTTTATACGCGTTGCGGAACGTTTACCCTTACTCTCCCCAACAATCCAGAATATTCGGTTCCCCAGCTTAAAGTGCTCCTCAAGGAAATTGAGCTTGGAACGAAGAAAAAGATTTCATTGGAAGAATGGCAGGAATTATAAGTAACTCAGCAAACCCGATCAACTCAGCAAAACTAAAGAAACTAAAGAAACCAAATCAGCGAGATCAACCAGATAAACGAAAAAAGTGAACGAAGTGAGCAACGTCCCCTTCGGCTTTCCGGAGGTCTTCTTTCTTTATTCAGGTCTACCGGAACTCGAAGAAAAACAAATTAAACATGGCTTTGGTATTGGGAAACAACAGGATATATGGCGCAGACAGCGAAGGCGGCATTCCGCACGAGCACCCCATTGAACATCCAGAGTATCATATTCAGACGGATAAAGAGCCGGAACTTGAGGAATTCGTATTAAAATGCCTCCGGTACTTACAGGAAAGGAACATCATTTAACGATGTCTGAATCTCAGTCTCGGCCTTAACCTTTTTTCGGATTCAATTATTTTTAGGTTTTTTTCTTTGTTTTTAACCATAACTCATGACCCATAATCTATCCTCCAGGAACCTGAGAAACGCATGGCATTTCGAGTAACCGTGAACAGCCAATAATCCTGTAAATCCTGTCAAAGGGGTTTTGTAAATCTCGCAAATAGGAAAACTAACAAAAACCCCCTTGGCGTTCTTAACGCCTTCGCGGTTAAGACAAATATAGAGGGAAGTGGGATAAAGGGAATTAACGCAGTTATGCAGGAACGTCCCCAAGGGATCTATAGATGAACGATGAATTGCTTGCGACAATTAAGAAGCTTGTTAAGGAGGGACGATACCGTATAAAAATTCATGCTGTTAGGCATATGATAGAGGAAGGTTTTTCAGAGAAAAACATAATTGACGCAATACTCGGAGAAAGCAGGATAATCGAAATGTATGATGAGGATAAAAGGTGCTTGATATTAGGACGTTTTCTATGGGATGATAGAATAAAGTCGTCAATCCATGTGGTTTGTGATTATTCAAATAGAAAACTTATAGATATTGTGACAGCGTATATTCCACAAAGACCTTGGTGGATTTCACCAACGCAAAGAGGGAGGAGACCATGAGAAAAAAAGATATGTCTAAAGAACCATGCTCTGAATGCGGCGGCAGACTTGAACGGAAACATATCGTTCAGGAGTTTGAGCGCGAAGGGGTTAAAGTTAAACTATCGGGCATTGCTGCTTTGGTTTGCACTGATTGTGGAGAAATATATTTTCAGCCTGGCGGAGCCGATAAGGTTGCCGCGGCAGCAAATTCGCTTTTTAACCTTGCTGTTATAGAAAAACAACACAAACGCCCATTAACCGCCCAGATATCTCAAGCAGGAATAACACAATGGCATTAGAACATGATAGAATGAGGCCTTAGCGGCTTTAAAGAGGAAATGCCACAAATGGTCCCCTTTTTTCTCTTGACAGGTGCCTTTTAATGGGTGACCCCACAATGCCTCCACAATGCCGAGAAGATGGGAGAGGGAAGAGACGGGATCAATGGGGCGATCAGCAAAGCAAACGAATAGTCAAATAGTAAACAACGTCCCCATGGACCGCTATCAATACCAATATCAACGGGACACATTTTGTCTTATCAGCAATTAAAGAAAAGGCGCCTGAATGCAAATTCTATTTCGCAGGAAGTTCGGAGATGTTCGGACTTGTCAAAGAGACACCACAAAATGAGAATACTCCCTTCCACCCAAGATCACCCTATGGTATCTCGAAGGTGGCTGGGTTTGATCTGACAAGAAACTACCGCGAGGCTTACAACCTTTTTGCGTGCTCTGGCATCCTTTTCAATCACGAATCACCGAGAAGGGGGTATGAGTTTGTAAATTGAATTTTGAAGGTTTGACCCCAAAGGCCTTTTTAACTTGCTGTTTTTATAAGAGATAAAATTTTTTAGTTTTCCCTCTTGACAGGGGCAATATAGGATGTCCCCCATTATTTTTTCTGTACCATTTTTAATTGACAAATCATGTACATTCCTGTAAAAACAAGATAACTGAGAGCAGTCATTTGAGGTGGGAAATCTCAGGGAAACATGGGATGAAATAAAATGTCGGTTGCAGAGGTCCCTGTAACCGAGGTGGCGGAAGCCTATCCGGATAGACTGAATAGACCAAACAAATTTATCCCGTGAAATGGGACTTGCCCTGTGGAGTGTGGTAAACTACTCCATGGGGGCCTATTTTACTGGGACCAGACAGACCGGAGGGGCCGATCAGTCAATAGTGTAGACCTGACACCAATGCCCTGACTATGGTATCTCAAAAGTAGCTGGTTTTGATTTGACAAGAAACTACCGCGAAGCCTACAATCTTTTTGCGTGCTCTGGGATTTGTTTTAATCACGAATCCCCAAGAAGAGGGTACGAATTTGTAAATTGAATTTTGAAGATTTGACCCCAATTTTTTTTAGAGGGTCGAAACACCTTGAAATCAGATCAGATCTAAAACATAATCTAATCAAGTAAGGATACCCCTCATGCTTCAAGTTGCTCTCGTCTGAAATGGATAATAAGAGAGGAGGTCATATGCCAACGAGGTCGAAAGCTGAATATGAAAAACGTTTGTTGAACGAGATCCAGGACTTGCCGGAATCTGAAATAACGAAGATACTCAAATTAATTCATTTTCTTAAGGCAGAAATATTTGAAAAAGAAAAGCGAGAAGAAGAGGATCTCCGATTGTTCTGGAAGAGTTTTGGAAGTTGGAAGGATGAACGTCCACCCGAGGAGATTATACAAGAGGTCTATGAGAGCCGCAAATCAACTTCTCGTGACATACAGCTATGACTGACTATATCTTAGATACAAATACCTGCATCTACTGGCTGAAAGGAAAAGAGGAGATCCGAAGAAAAGTAAAGGAAGTAGGAGCAGATCATCTTAAAACAACTATTATTACCTTAGCTGAATTAAGGTATGGAGCTTATAACTCTCAGAAGGTGAAGGAGAACCTTAAAAATATTGATAATTTCTTAAGAAAAGCCGAGATACTTCCTTTACATGAGGAAGCCACTGATATATTTGGAAAGCTCAAAGTAGAACTTAGGAGAATAGGCAAGATGATTGAGGATTTTGACATTTTGATTGCATCAATTACATTGAGTCATGGTGGGATTTTGGTTACAAATAACGTGGAGCATTTTAAGAACATAGGTGGCCTGAGTTACGAAAATTGGTTGGAAGAATGAAGCACTTTTAAACTACTCTAACTTAGAGAGACGTTCCTAACGGTATTAACGATCTCAACAATCATAACGTTTCCGATTAAACAAACCAAACAGACCAAAGAGATTCCAGGCGTAGCCTGACTTCCAGTTCAGAATGAACTTATTTCCAGTCGTTGCTAAAATATCGACTCAATTCCATCCGATGGATAAAATATTACTCGATCTCAACGTTTCACATTTGACATTTCACTTTTCACAGAAGTGATAAACTAAATAAACGATAAGTTGCATTTGAACCAACGTTCCCTAGATTCATACAAGATGAACCGGATGACTACGTCATTGCGAGCGGTGAGACTCACTCTGTGGAGGAATTTGCTGAACTGGCCTTCGGCCATGTGGGTCTTGATTACCGTGATTACTTGGTCAGTGATGAGAAATTCTTTCGGCCGGCTGAAGTCCATCAATTAAAGGGGGATTACAGTAAGGGGAAAAAGATATTGGGTTGGGAACCAACAGTATCATTTAAAGAATTGATCCGGATGATGGTTGAAACTGACTTAAAACACCTGGGCAAGTAAGGTTGAAACATCTTTAAGAAACCAAACCAACCAGAGAAACAAGAGAAACCAAAATAATGACATCTGAAGATGTGACTCCGAGAGTTTAATTTGAGGAAGGGCTAAAAAGGACAATAAAATGGTATAGAAGCGCTCAACTTTAATGAGGGTGTTAAAAAAATGGATAGAAAAAAGAATCTGCGAAAGATAGCAAGTAGATGTGCTGAATTTCTGGGAGATAAATATAAAGTTAAAAGGGTCATTCTTATTGGCTCTTTAGTTAGCGGTAAGGTTCATAAAAAATCCGATATTGATTTAGTTGTGGAAGGATTAGCAGCAGAGATATATATTAAATCCTTAACTGAATTATATGACCTTTTACCCGCCGGTGTAGACATTAATCTTATTCCATTTGAGGATGCTTTTGAAACACTGAGACAAAAAGCCCTTCAAAGAGGGGAAGTTATATATGGATAAGGAGTTTAAGAAAGACATAGAATTAGAACTAAAAAATCTTGAACGTTTGATCCGGGAAATGAAAGAAATCATAAAAAAAGTAAAAAATGAGCCAGACTTCATTACTATTAGGGCGGCAGGAAGTATTATCCACGATTTTTATTGTGGAGTTGAAAAAATATTTGAGAGAATTGCTCTAAATATAGACGATAGCATGCCGAAAGGTGAAGATTGGCATACAAAACTTCTATTGCAAATGACACAGGTGGTGGGTAAGAGAAAAAGGCCAGTCATAGATTCTGAATTTATGCAGAATTTGAAGGAATTCTTGAGGTTTCGCCATCTTTTTAGAAATATATATGGTTTTGAATTGAAGTGGAAAAGAATTAAACCGCTCTGTGTGAAATCGAATGATGTATACAATGAATTTAAAGCGAAGATAGAAAAATTCTTAGAATGCTGAAACCTAGATGTGTAGAAGCAATACTTGTAAATATTGGTGCAGGATTTGAGATGTTGATAAAAGATTTGATAAAATTGATGCAAAGCTTACAGTCCGACCCTGAGGTGCTATCTGTTTGTTTTAATAAATAGAACCGTCCCCTTTTTTTAGAGAAAACTGGCCGAGATGAATTTCCCATATACTTTGCTGAAAGGGGAATCCGTGTCTACAAGCATCGAACTGGAATTTGAAACCCATATTGATTTAGACTCTGTTGAGCAAGGGATTGCTGTACACCTAATCAGACCTACTGCCTCCCTCCAATTACAAACGAGGGAAGGCTGGACAAGGAAATATAAAGCGCTTGTCGACACTGGCAATCCTATCTCCGTCATCCCAAACTCAGTTTGGAGCAAAGGTAAAATAAACTGGATCCTCTCCCATAGAAGTGACCTCCTTGGTATTGGGGGCGGCAAAGTCTCAGGAAAGTTAGGTGAGGTCACTTTAGTTCTGGTTGATAAGAAAACCGCTTCGCCTCCTATAAAAGCGAAAGCTTTACTTTTGGATGACGACAGCGTTCCTTTTTTAATCGGTTTTGAGGACATAATGACCGATATCAAATTGGTGTGTGATTATGAGAGCAAAACCTCCTTCTTTCAAATCCGATGATTCTGACGTAGAGGAACTGATCCAGCTAAAGGCAGACTGTAGGAACGTTCTGCACGGACGTCCCCCATTTTTTCCAGGCAAGCCTGGGAAGAACATGAGAAATTACGGACAATCGGGGTATCATTAGGAAAAGGTGAATTGGAGGCTCTTGCTATTTGTAAGACGGAAGGAATGCTATTTGCCACGAATGATGTTATCGCTAGGAGGTTTGCTCAGGATCAAGGTGTGCAGGTTATCTCTTTGCAAGCCATCTTGCGAGGGATATGGCAGAGTGGATTGCGAAGGAAGGCGGAGGTTAGGGAATTGTTGGAACAGATCAGGAAGGCTGATAACCTTGAGGTGGCCCCAGAGGTGGAGATCGAAATCTTCGGCGAGGGTGAGGAATAATTATTAGTTGCGTATTTTGCCTATAAATTATTCCAGTCAACGAAGTTGACTTATTTCTATCCCGCCCTGCGGGATCAATTCCATTCCCACAGGGACTCACTTCCATTCACGAAGTGAATAATGTGTCCAGATCAGCCAGCGAGAAGGGAGAACTGGACTCGAAATTAAATAGAGAAGATGGTATAATAAACTTGAATTTAAGGAAAAGAGGTGATCCCATGGGAATATCAGTTAATCTTCCAGAAATGAATATAAAAGAGGATGAAGTAAAATTGTTTCTTGCGATGAAGCTTCTTGAGGAGGGGATAGTCTCGCTTGGAAAAGCTGCTGAAATAGCAGGTTATTCGGAGAAGGCCTTCGTGGAAATTCTTTTACATAAAGGTATTCCATCTATAAAATATTCAAAGCTTGACCTTGAAAAAGAACTTCAAAATGCCTGAGCCAATCATCGTTGATACCTCTTCATTGATTGCCTTGGAAAAGATTAACCTTCTGCAGATTCTTTGTAAAATTTACAAAGAGGTTGTCATACCGGAGTCGGTTATCAAAGAATTTGGAAATCTATCCCTTCCCGGCCTTTCGATAAGAAAGGTTGAAAGTAATCTTTTGAAACTTCTCATAGCAGATTTGAATTTAGGGAAAGGCGAAGCCGATGTTATCGCCTTGGCGAGCCAAACAGGATTAAAAGTAATTATTGATGATTCGAAGGCACGTAAGGTAGCAGAAAATATGGGATTGACAGTAACTGGTACCATTGGTGTTTTGATGAAAGCGGAGAGATTAGGATTGATAGGGAGTGCTCATGATAAAGTGAGAGAGCTCAGGGAGAAAGGGTTTTATGTCTCCGAAGAATTATTAGAAGATATATCCAGGTTCAAGAAGGTTACCTAACCAGAATTTTACACTCAATCCCAATTCCGCAATTAAGAATTAACCCAACGACTCTTTGGCGATATGACTCGATGACGCATCTACACATTTACACTTCACACCTTACGCTTTACGGTTAGTTCCTTTGAGCTTTCAGCTTTGAGCTAATTTTACTTTGAACTTTGAACTTTGAACTTGTTCTTGACTCAATAGACACAATAAACTCAACAGACGCAACAAACGCAAGTAACTCAATTACCCAATTACCCAATAACTAAATTACGCGAGGGTTCATCATGCCAAAACGAGCGCTGATTACCGGCATTACCGGACAGGATGGAAGTTATCTTGCCGAGCTTTTAATAGAGAAACGCTATGGAGTTCATGGAATTGTCCGGAGGGTAGCCATTGAAGACCCCGAGCACAGGCTCTGGAGGATAAGGCATATCCTTGATAAATTGATTTTACATCCTGGTTCTTTAGAGAGCTATGCGAGTATATTCAACATCGTTGAAAAGGTAAAACCGGACGAATGTTACCACCTGGCCGCACAGAGCTTTGTTAGCTACTCATTTGAGGATGAATTCTCAACCATCAATACCAATATCAATGGCACACACTTTGTCTTATCAGCAATTAAAGAAAAGGCTCCTGAATGCAAATTCTATTTCGCAGGTAGTTCTGAGATGTTCGGACTTGTCAAAGAAACACCTCAAACTGAAAATACTCCTTTCCACCCAAGGTCACCTTATGGTATCTCTAAAGTGGCGGGTTTTGATTTGACAAGAAATTACAGAGAAGCCTACAACCTTTTTGCGTGCTCTGGCATTCTTTTTAATCATGAATCTCCGAGGAGAGGATATGAATTTGTAAATTGAATTTTGAAGGTTTGACCCCAATTTTTTAGAAGGAGAATGAATATGGAAATTACCATTGATAAAACTGAGCTTTACAGCCTTATAAAAAAGGCTGTTAGAGAAGTTTTACATGAAGAGACATTAGAGTTCTTTCTTAAAAGCATTCCTACGGTGTCGAAGGGAGAAATGGAAGACATCCAAAAGCTATACGGTAAGCCATCAGAAGACAAAAAAGTAGCGTATAGTGAGACGGTAGAAATATGAAATGGAGGATAGATTACTCGAGAGATGCCGAAAAGTTTATCGAAAAACAAAACATTCGCGTTGAGGTAAGAGAGGAATTGGGGAAGTTTTTTATGAAAATGAAAGGCGAAAATATAAACCTTGATCTCAAGAAACTGAGCGGAGAATGGGAAGGTTATTATAGGTTGAGAAAAGGGAGAATAAGGATAATTTTTGAACCAAATAGAATCGATAAAGTGTTATTTGTTGACAGGATAGACTTCAGAGGGGATGTATATAAATAACAGACAAGACTGCTTAGGTTTGCTAATTGCTAACTTGAAGTGTATTTTTCTTTCTGGATAAACCAAATAAACCAAATCAACCAGCCTATCAAATGGGGGAAAATTAATCCAACCTAATCAACAACGTCCCCTCGGGTCTTAAAGAAGATGATGAATGTCAAGAAAATAGACCTGACCCCCAGCCTTTTCTTCTTTCAAATCCGATGATTCTGACGTAGAGGAACTGATCCAGCTAAAGGCAGACTGTAGGAACGTTCTGCACGGACGTCCCCCATTTTTTAGTTTTTCCACTGATCCCCTGATCTGCTGATATGCTTTCAGACAGACCAGATAAACCAATTGCTAATTTTATCAAGGCATGGTATATTAAAATCAAATAAAAAGGAGGAAATCACGTAATGAGTAAGAGAGAGCTAATCTTTAGCGAAATTGAACAAATTCCAGAGCCTTTTCTTGACGAGGTGTTGGACTTCGTCCAATTTCTTAAAACCAAAACCCTTAAGGAGAGATTGTCTACAGCTATCGCGAGCGAATCCTCTTTGAAAAAGGATTGGCTGAGGCCAGAGGAAGATGAGGCGTGGAAAAGTTTGTGAAAGGCGATGTCGTTGTAGTTCCTTTCACATTCTCTGATCTAACGCAAGCCAAAAGGCGTCCTGCTTTGGTTGTTTCCGTGCTGGAAGGTGATGACCTCATTCTTTCTCAGATAACGAGTCAATTTATTATAGTGAACGACATAAATAAGTTGACATTCACCATGTGTCATTGCGAACGAAGTGAAGCAATCTCAAGGGATTGCCACGTCGCTTCGCTCCTCGCAATGACTACTTTTCAGGGTCGTTCACTATAGAAATAGCTATGCAATATCCATCGAAGGCGAAGATTTTGAGGAAGGGGTCTTGAGGCAGAGAAGCAATGTCAGACCTAACCGCTTATTTACTGCAGATAGTCATATTATTTTATATAAAATCGGGAGCCT
>Ga0315282_10008301_pt1 | contig 16837 bp, 13 predicted proteins | sample YL17G07_20_MG_FD_203693 | JGI IMG/M metagenome (GOLD analysis project Ga0315282, IMG submission 203693) | Sediment microbial communities from Yellowstone Lake, YNP, Wyoming, USA - YL17G07_20 | ecosystem: Environmental > Aquatic > Freshwater > Lake > Sediment | place: USA: Wyoming | collected...
GCCATACTGCTTGGCCACGGGCTCGTAGGGGGCGGTCCCGATGATGGTCGTCACGTGGCCGGGGAGGATGAAGCCGTCGAGCTTGATCTCGCCCGAGGCCAGGAGGGCGGCCATCGCCGGGGGGACGATCTTGTGGGCGCAGAAGATGCTGTAGTTCTTGACGCCGCGGCGCTTGGCCTCCATCAGCGTGGCCGCAATCGTGGGTGCCGTCGTCTCGAAACCCACGGCCAGGAACGCCACCTGGCGCGAGGGGTCGGCCTGGGCGAGCTTCAGGGCCTCGAAGGCGCTGTAGACGATGCGCACGTCGGCCCCCGCCGCCTTCTGCTGCCCGAGCGAGGAGGATGAGCCCGGCACCCGGATCAGGTCGCCGAAGGTGGCCACGGTGCACTCCTGGCTGGCCAGCTTGATCGCCTTGTCGATCTCGGTGGTGGCCGTGACTCACACCGGGCAGCCAGGGCCCGAGACGAGCGCGATGGTCTCTGGCAGGAGCTTCCTGATGCCGTTGCGGAAGATGGCCACGGTGTGGGTGCCGCAGACCTCCATCAGGCGGATGGGGCGTCTGCTCTCGGCCTTGATGCGGGCCACCAGGGCGCGGGCCACCTCGGGGTCGCGATATTCATCGAGGTACTTCATGACGCTTCCCCGTCGGACTTGTCCTCGTCGTCCTCGTCGTCCTCGTCGTCGTCCTCGTCGTCATCATCGTAGCCTTGGCCGGCCTCGAAGGCCTCCTGCTCGGCCATGATGTCGCGGAAGAGGTCCTGGGTCACCTTGGCCTCGTCGGGGTCGATCCAGTGGATGGCGAACCCGGCGTGGACGATGACGTAGTCGCCCACCTCGGGGCGCTGGTCGACGATATCGAGGCGCACCTCGAGCCGGGTGCCCCCGAACTCGACCACGGCGCTGTTGTCCTCACTGATGCTGGTTACCTGCATGGGCACGCCCAGGCACATTGTCCGTTACCCCCCAAAAGTTTTGCTCCAAAAGTTTTGTCAATGAGAGCTAGTGGCCTGTTGAAAACAGCTACCCAGGCCGCGGCCTGTCAGTGGCCGGAGCGCAAAATGTGCGCGGCCGCCACGGCCTGCCCCAGGCTGATGCCCCCGTCGTTGGACGGCACCTGCGCCTGGGTATAAACGTTCTTGAAGCCTGAGCGCGCCAGCCTCTCGGTGAGGGCGGTGAGCAGGAAGCGGTTCTGGAAGCAGCCCCCGCTGAGGGCCGCCTCCTTGATGCCGCACTCCTCGCGCAGCGCACTTGCCGCCCCGGCCAGCCCCTCGACCACCCCTAAGTGGAAGCGCAGGCTGATCTCCTGGACAGAGACGCCCTTTTGCACGTCCCGGGCCACCTGGCGCACGGCGGGCAGGAAATCGAGGATGACCGTCCCGTCCTCGCGCCCAAGCTGGTAGGCATAGGGCTTGGCACTGGGCTCCGGCGGCCAGGCCATGGCCTGCTCGAGCTCCAGGGCGGCCTGCCCCTCGTAGGCCACCTTGGTGCGCAGCCCGCACATGGCCGCCACGGCGTCGAAGAGGCGGCCGCAGCTCGATGTCAGCGGGGAGTTGATCCCCTTCTCGATCATCTCCGGGAGCAGGCGCAGCGCCTCGGGGTCGGCCCCCTCGAGGAAGGGCAGCCGCGGAATCTCCTTGCCGAAGGCCGCCAGCAGATAGGCCACGGCCATCCGCCAGGGCTCCTTTATCGCCTTGGCCCCGCCGGGAAGGGGCAGGTAGCGGAAGTGGCCGCCGCGCCTGAAATCCTTGAGGCCCGCGATGAGCAGCTCGCCGCCCCAGATGCGCCCGTCGGTGCCGTAGCCCGTGCCGTCGAGCGACAGGCCGATGACGGGGCCCTTGGCGTGGTTCTCGGCCAGGCAGCCCGCGATGTGGGCGAAGTGGTGCTGCACGCCAATGAGGCGCACCCCCTGCTGGGCCAGCGCCCACTTGGTGGACAGGTACTCGGGGTGGAGGTCGTAGGCGATGGCCTGGGGCGTAATCTCCAGGATGCGCTTCAAGTGCCCCACCGTCAGCTCGAAGAAGTCGAGCGTCTCCAGGTTCTCCAGGTCGCCCACGTGCTGGCTCAGGAAGGCGCGGTTGCCCTTGGTCAGGCAGACGATGCTCTTCATCTCCCCGCCCACGGCCAGGACCTGCGGCAGCTCCTCCTCCAGGAAGACGGGCACGGGGACGAAGCCGCGGCTGCGGCGCATCAGCCGGGGCGCGCCCGCGGCCACGCGCAGGATGGAGTCGTCCGAGCGCAGGTAGATGTCGCGGTTGTGGAAGAGGTAGTAGTCGGCGATCCCCGCAAGCCGCTTTACCGCTTCATCGTTTTCGATACAGATGGGCTCCTCGGACAGGTTCGCGCTCGTCATGACCAGGGCGGGTGCGGCCACCTCGCGCATGATGAGGTGGTGGAGCGGCGTGTAGGGGAGCATGACGCCGAAGAAGCGGTTGCGCGGGGCGACGGAGGGGGCGATCAGCCCCTCGGGGTCGTCCTTCTCGAGCAGCACGATGGGGCGCGCGCGATCGGTCAGCTGCGCCTCCTCGGCCGGCTGGATGCGGGCGTAGCGGCCGATGGTGGCGAGGTCGGCGCTCATCAGGGCGAGCGGCTTCTCCTCACGCCGCTTGCGTTCGCGCAGCCGGGAGACAGCCGCCTCACTTCCTGCGTCCACGGCGAGATGGAACCCGCCCAGGCCCTTGATGGCGATGATGTGCCCCTGCTCGAGCAGGCGGCAGACTCTCTCAACCGGCTCGCCCTCGACCGGCCTTTGCTCGGCATCGACCAGCCACACCTTCGGCCCGCACACCCAGCAGGCGTCGGGCTGGGCGTGGAAGCGCCGGTCCATCGGGTCGTGATACTCTCGCGCGCAGTCCGGGCACATCTCGAACTTCCCCATCGAGGTCCACTTCCGGTCGTAGGGGATGTCCATGATGATGGTGTAGCGCGGCCCGCAGTTGGTGCAGTTGATGAACGGGTAGCGGTAGCGGCGGTCGCGGGGATCGAAGAGCTCGCGCAGGCAGTCCTCGCACACCGCAACGTCGGGCGAGATGAGGGCCGAGCGCGCCCCCGCGACACTCGCCTGGATGTGGAAGTCGCCGTAGGCGGCCGGGGAGAGGTAGGTGGTGTCCAGGCGCGTGATCCGGGCCAGGGGTGGGGTCTCGGAGCGCACCTCGGCCAGGAAGCGCTCGATCGCCTCCGACTCGCCCTCGACCTCGATGTCCACGCCGGCCGAGGTGTTGGAGACGTAGCCGGCCAAGCTGTTCCTGCGCGCCAGCTGGTAGATGAAGGGCCTGAAGCCTACCCCCTGGACGATGCCCTCGATGCTTGTCTTGGCCCTACGCTTCATGCCTCTTGCGGCGCGTCACCCGGGCCTTGAGCCACTTGGTCCACGCCTCGATCCCCTCGCCCGTGCGGGCCGAGACCTCGAAGATGGTCAGCTTGGGGTTGATCTTGAGCGAGCGCTTGCGGATCTTGTCCACCGAGCACTCGGTGTAGGGCAGCAGGTCGATCTTGTTGATGAGGAGGGCGCTACACTCCCGGAACATGACCGGGTACTTCAAGGGCTTGTCGTCGCCCTCGGCCACCGAGAGGATCATGATCTTCATGTGCTCGCCGACGTTGAACTCGGCCGGGCAGACCAGGTTGCCCACGTTCTCGACGATGAGCAGGTCGAGGCTGGCCAGGTCGAACTGGTCCATGGCGGTGCGGATCATGCTGCCGTCCAGGTGGCAGGCCCCGTCGGTGTTGATCTGGACGGCCTTGACCCCTTTCTTGGCGATGCGGCGGGCATCCTCGTTGGAGGTGATGTCGCCCTCGATGACGCCGATGTTGATCTTGCTCGCCAGGGACTCGATAGTGCGCTCGAGGAGCGTCGTCTTGCCCGCGCCCGGGGAGGACATCAGGTTGAAGCAGAAGACGTTGTCCTTGTCGAGCAGGGCCCGGTTCTCGGCCGCGATGCGGTCGTTGGCCTCGAGGATGTTTCTGATGACGGGTACCTTCAAAATCTCCCTCCTGTTAGTCGGCGTCGATCGACTCGATGCTCATTTCGCGGCCGGTGCGCACGTCGACGTCGCCCCCCAGGCACTTGGGGCAGACGAAGAGCGGGCCCTCCACGTGGAACTCTTGCCTACACTTGTTGCAGTAGGCCACCGTGGGCACCAGCTCGATGTCGAGCTTGGCGCCCTCGAAGGGGGTGTCCTGGACGGCGATCTCGAAGCAGAACGACAGGGCGTCGGGCACGAGGTGGGTGAACTCGCCCACCTTGAGATGGACCGCGTTCAGCTTCTTCAGGCCGGCCTTGTCCATCTCCTCCCGGACGATCTGGACGAGGCTCTCGGCGATGGATAGCTCATGCATGGTGGCAGGGCCCGCCCCGTAGCGCCTGCGGGCTCAGGGGCCCGCGCTGTTGCTGGATACGTTGCTGTATATACATTATTTTACCGCCTTCGTCAACGCCCCCGCGCGCTAGTGAAGCCGCGAGACGATGCGCTCAAGTTGCTGCATTACTTTGGCTTGCGCCGTCAGGCCCTTCTGGATGACGCTCGTCGAGCCGTCCTGGATGCGGGCCAATTCGGAGTCGCCCAACGCCTTGCCCGTCACTACCACCACCGGGATGTCGCTGCAACCCTCGAGTGCCCGAATCTGCTTCAGGAATTCGAAGCCGTCCATCTGGGGCATCATCAGGTCGAGGAAGATGGCGTCGGGCTTGCGTGCCTCGAGCTGCCGCAGGGCCTCCACCCCGTTGCGGGCGGGGCAGACCTCGCCCACGGAGTCGCCCAGCCACTCGCGGATCGCCTCCAGGTACTCGGGCTCGTCATCGACCACGAGTATGCGCCCCCGCGCCGGCCGCAGCACCTTGGCCAGGGCGGAGCGCAGCTGGCCCGGCTCCACCGGCCGGGGGACGAACTCCGAGGCCCCCAGGTAGTAGGCCCGCTTGCGGTCGTCGGCCGCCGAGATGACCAGCACGGGCAGCTCGCGGGTGGCCTCCTTGCCCTTCAGCTCGCCGAGCACCTCCCAGCCGTTGCGGTCGGGCACCGACAGGTCGAGCACCACGGCGTCGGGGAGCAGCTCGGCGGCCCGCCGGCACCCCTCCTGGCCGCTGGCGCACACATTCACGTCGCAGCCCAGCTCCTCGGCCTGCCCCTCGGCCACCTCGGCCAGGTCGGCGTTGGCCCCGATGAGCAGCACCAGCTTGTGCCCCGGCACCGCGCGCCGCGGAGCCGCCGCCACCGGCGACTGCGCCTTGGTCGGGGTGAGGGCGACCTCCTCCTGGCGCCGCACGGGCAGCCGCAGGGTGAAGGAGGAGCCGCGGCCCACCTCGGACTCGACGACGATATCGCCGCCCAGGAGCTGGGCCAGCCGCCGGGAGATGGTCAGCCCCAGGCCCGTGCCGCCGTAGTGCCGGTCGGCCGCGCCGTCGAGCTGCTTGAACTCCTTGAAGATGTCCTCGATGTGCTGCGGGGCGATGCCGATCCCGGTGTCCTCGACCATGATCTCGACGGGGTCGTCGCGGCGGCGGCGCTTGCGCACCCGCACCGTGACGCGGCCCTCCTCGGTGAACTTGATGGCGTTCGAGAGCAGGTTGGTGATGACCTGGCCGATCTTGCCCCCGTCCGAGCGGATGAAGGGCAGCTCCTCGATGGGCTCGACGACGAGCTCGAGGTTGCTCTTGTCGGCCAGGGGCCGCACGGCCTCAACGCAGTCCTCGACCACCTGCCGGATGTTGGTCGGCTCCTCGGCCGCCTCCATCTTGCCCGCCTCCACCTTCGACAGGTCGAGGATCGAGTTGATCAGGGCGAGGAGCCCCGCGCCGTTGCGCCGGATCTTCTCGACGTTGCCGAGCTGGCGCTCGGTGAGGTTGGCCTCCTTGTTCTTGAGCAGGATGTCCGAGAAGCCCAGGATCGAGTTGAGGGGCGTGCGCAGCTCGTGGCTCATGTTGGCCACGAACTCGGACTTCAGGCGCGAGGCCTCGGCCAGCTCGCGGTTGATGTCGGCCAGCTCCTTGCCCTGCCGCTCGATCTGGGCGAAGGCCAGGGCGTTGTTGATGGCCACGGCCACCTGGCGCAGGCAGTTCTCCAGGAAGGCGATGGCCTCGGGGGCGAGGTTCTCGAGGCTGGCCACGACGAGGGCCCCCAGGACCTGCTCGCGGAAGGTGATGGGCAGGGCGACGACGGTGCGCGGGGTGGCCCGGCCGAAGCCCAGGTAGAAGGAGAAGCGGACCTCGGAGGAGATGTCGCGGATGATGATCGGCCGGCCCTCCTGCACCACCCTGGCCGGCAGGCCGCCGGTGGGCTGGAGCACAGGGGCGTCGAGGGCCCCGGCATCGAGGCTGTAGGAGGCCATGAGGCTGAGCTCGGCATCCGGGCGCTCGCGCAGGTAGATGAGGCCCAGCTGGCAGTTGGCCTGCTCGACGATGCGCCGGAGGGAGCGGCGCAGGATCTGGTTGATGTCGATCGAGTTGATCAGCTTGAGGAGTTCCGAGTAGGCGCGCTGGCTGGCCTCCTGGGCCTCGAGCTTGCGCGTCTTCGACTCCAGCTCGGCGATGGTCCCCTCGAGCTCGCGCGAGTACTCCTGGAGCTGGCGGTCGAGCCGCTTCATCTCGGTCACGTCCTGGAGGGTCTCGATGGCGCCGATGACCTCGCCGTTTTCGTTGTAGACCGGCGCGGCCAGGAAGTAGAGGTGGCGTCCCAGCTTGTCGAAGTAGGCCTCGCCCTTGTAGGCGTCCTTGACCAGGGGGGCCGAGTTGAGGTCCATCGCGGAGTAGAGGCGCCGCATCCGCTCCACGTCGCCGTCGATGATCACGTCGGCCATCACCGGGCGCTCGGCGTCGTAGAAGGGCTCCCACTGGCGGCTGGTGCCGAGCATCTCCTCGCGCGAGCGGCCCGTCAGCTCCTCGCAGGCCCGGTTCCAGTAGGCCAGCTTGTGGTCGCGGCCCACCACGAACATGGCCACCGGGGAGCCGTCGACGATGCCCTCGGTGAGGCGCTTCTCCTCGATGAGCCGCCGCTCGGTGTCGTAGCGCTCGGTCATGTCGCGGCAGTACTCGATGACGCCCTTGGTCTGGCCGCTGGCCTGGTCGATGAGGGGGTAGGTATGCAGGTCCGCCCAGCCGCGGGGCTCGCCGCCGGGGCCGAGCCTGGGGACGATGGCATGGTTGTGCTCGCCGGTCGCAAGGGTGCGCTGGCTGGGGCAGACCTCGCACGGGCTGCTGCAGCCGTGGAAGGCCTCGTAGCACTTCCTGCCCACCAGGGGCATGCGGTGCGAGAACTCCTGCTCCATGGCGGGGTTCACCCGGACGATGTTCAGCTCGTCGTCTAGGACGGACACCCAGTCCTGGATGCTGGTGAACATGCTCGACAGGAAGTGCTGCTGTTCGCGCAGGGCCTCCTCGGCCCGCTTGCGCTCGGCGATGTCGCGCACCACGGCCAGCACCCGCACCTGGCCGTTCATGACCGCCCGCTGCAGGCTCACCTCGGTCCAGAACGCCCGGCCGTCCTTGGCCCTGGAGCGCCACTCGAAGATCTGCGACTCGCCGGCCTCGGCCAGCCAGATCCGCCGCAGCGCCTCCTCGCCGGTATAGGGTACCCCGGTGCCCGAGTCCGTGATCGGCCGGTTGCGGGCCTCCTCGTAAGTGTAGCCGTACATCTCGAGCATCTTCTCGTTGACGTCGAGGATGGCGCCCGTCTCCGCGTCGTGGACGAAGATGGCGTCGTTGGCCGCGTCGAAGATGGCCCGGTAGTTCGCCTCGGACTCGCGCAGGGCCTCCTCGACCCGCTTGCGCTCGCCGATGTCGCGCACCACGGCCTGGATCAGCCGCTGGCCGCCCACGGTAATGGCCTTCAGGGTGACCTCTGTGTCGATCAAGGCGCCGTCCTTGCTCCGGTGCTGCCAGTAGAACTGTTGGGGCTCCCCGGCCAAGGTGGCCTGGATGTACCCCCCCGCCGCCTCGGTGGAGCTGCGGCCGTCCGGTTGCAAGGGTGGGGAGAACTCCGCCGGGCTGTGGCCGATGATGTCCTCGCGCTCGCAGGCCCACAGCCGACAGGCCTGCTGGTTGCAGTCGAGGAAAACATCGGTCATCAGGAAGAAGCCCTCGGCCGAGCTTTCAAAAAGGGTGCGGTACTTCGCTTCGCTCTCCCGCAGGGCCTCCTCGGCCCTCTTGCGGGCGGTGATGTCGCGGGCGGTGGTGATGACCTGGACCATGTTGCCGGCGGTGTCGAGTATGGGGTAGCTGATCACGCGGTAGACAGCCTGTCCGCCACCCGCCAGCGGGCCGTCCTTGAGGGCCTCGGAGGGCCGGCCGGTCTCGAGCACCTGGCGCACCGGGCAGGGCTCCTTGCAGGGCTCCTCCTGGCCGCGGCAGACGCGGTGGCAGGGCTGGCCGACGACCTCCGCCCTAGATCGCCCCACCCGTTTCAGGAAGGCCTGGTTGACCTCGACGAGGCGCAGGTCGCGGTCGGTGACGACCAGCTCGTCCTGGATGGCGTTGATGACGGTCTCGTAGAAGTTTTTCGTCGCGGCGATGTCGTCGCGGGCGGCCAGCTGCACGGCGTGGATGTCGGCGAAGAGCCGGGCGCTCACGTGATCGATCAGGGGGATGTGCGCCGGCTTGGTGCGCAAGATGGCGTCGCGCACGTCATCGGAGCCGGTCAGCTCGATGAGGAGGCCCAGGCCGGGCAGCCCGTAGAGCCCGGTCATGTCCTGGCAGGTGAAGATGCCCCGCTCCCGGGCCCAGGCCAGCCCAGGGGCCTCGGGGTTGGTGTCGGCGATGCCCAGCGGCCGGAGCATAACATCCTGCAGCCGTTCGACCAGCGCCAGGAAGGCCAGACAGCCCTTGCCGCCCCCGACGATGGCAAACTTCAGTGGCTGTGCGCCGAAACCGTGGATCTGGTGCGCCTCCATGCGCCCCTCCTCTCTGGCAGGCCGCCCCAAAACGCCCATCTGCCGCGTTGCGCTCATCCTGCGTCACTGCGGCGTACTTCTTTGTACGCCTCATTCCGCAGTATTTCCAGCGCCTTGCATCTGGGCATTTTTGAACGGCCTGATTCGGTCCTGTTTCTCAACAGGCCCCTAAGGCGTTAGCCGCGAATTGAGTTGCGCCCCGCGCTCTTGGCCTCGTAGAGCCGGCGGTCGGCCTCCTCGACGAGGTCCTCGACGCGCCGCACCTTCTCGCTCGGGAAGGTGGCCGTCCCGATGGACACCGTGACCCCCAGGGGCTCGCCCTCCTGCCCCACCTCGAAGGCCTGCCTCTCGACCGCCGCCCGCAGCCTCTCGGCGGTGACGAGGGCATCGCCCCGGTCGGTCTCGGGCAGGATGACGGCGAACTCCTCGCCGCCGTAGCGGCCCACGATGTCGATCTGGCGCACGCCGGCCCGGAAGAGCTCGGCCATCTGGTAGAGCATGCGGTCGCCGATGCGGTGGCCGTGCCGGTCGTTGATCCGCTTGAAGAAGTCGATGTCGAGCATCAGGAAGCTCAGGGGCTTGCCGTAGCGGCTGGCCCGCAGGAACTCGTCCTCGAGGCGCTTGAAGAGGTGGGTGTGGTTGTAGAGCTGGGTGAGACCGTCGATGATGGCCAGGCGGGCTAGCTCCAGGTTCTTGGCCTCCAGCTCCCGGCGGGCGGCCTTCAGCTCGTCTTGCTTGCGCTTGAAGCGCAGGGTGGCCTGCACCCGGGCGGCCAGCTCGTCGGCGTTGAAGGGCTTGCGGATGTAGTCGTGGGCGCCGGCCTCGAGGCCCTCTCTAAGGTCGGCCACCTCGCCTCTGGCACTCACGAAGATGACCGGGATGTCCTTGGTGCGCTCGTCGGCCATCAAGAGCCGGCAGGTGCCGATGCCGTCGAGGCCGGGCATCATGACGTCGAGGATGACGAGGTCGGGCTGGTCGCGGATGGCCAGGTCGATGGCGGTGTGGCCGTCGCCGGCCCTTAAGGTCAGATAAGAGTAGTCCTCGAGCGTCTGGCAGATGAGCTCGACGTTGTCCTCGAGGTCGTCGACGACGAGGATCTTGGCCGGCTCCGCGGCCGGGGCGGCTCCCGTCCGGGGGGGCGCAGGCGCCTGGGTCGTGGCGAAGTCGAGGTTCGGCATGGCCTGAGTGGCTAGCAAAACGTATGCCGCCTATCCTCTAGGCAGCCGCTCGCAACAAAAAAGGGCCACCGCCGGGCTGAAGCCGGCAGCGGCCCATTCCTGTGCTTCGGCTGCGGCTTAGGCTAGGCTCAGGCCTCCGCCCGACCCATGTAGTCGGCCAGGTCGGCCACCCGGCAGGAATAGCCCCATTCGTTGTCGTACCAGGCCACCAGGCGGGCCAGGTTGCCCCCGGCCGACTTGGTGAGCTGCATATCGACGATGCTCGAGCGGGGGTCGCCCATGTAGTCGTGGGACACCAGGGACTCGTCCTCCACCCCCAGGATGCCCTTCAGATACGTCTCGGAGGCCTGGCGCAGGGTGTCGCGCAGCTCCTCGGTGGTCGCCTCGCGCTTGAGCATCACCAGCAGGTCGATGATGGAGACGGTCGGCGTGGGCACCCGCAGGGCGTAGCCGTCGATCCGGCCCTTCATCTCGGGGATGACCAGCCCCAGGGCCCTGGCCGCCCCGGTGGAGGTCGGGATGATGTTCTGGGCCGCCGCCCGCGCCCGCCGCAGGTCCTTGTGGGACAGGTCGAGGATGCGCTGGTCGTTGGTGTAGGAGTGGACCGTCACCATGTCGCCGCGCTGGATGCCGAAGCGGTCGTGGATCACCTTGACGGGCGGGGCCAGGCAGTTGGTCGTGCACGAGGCGTTGGAGACGATGTGGTGCCTGGCGGGGTCGTAGTCGGTGTGGTTGACGCCCATGACCACGGTGATGTCCTCTTCCTTGGCCGGGGCGCTGATGATGACGCGCTTGGCCCCCGCCTCGAGGTGGGCCTGGGCCTTGGGGCCGGAGGTGAAGAGGCCGGTGGCCTCGATGACGATGTCCACCCCGGCCTCTTGCCAGGGGATGGCCCGGGGGTCGCGCTGGGCGAAGTTCCGGATGGCCCGGCCGTCGACCACCAGCCCGCTCTCGGTGGCCTCCACGCGGTGGGTCCAGCGGCCGTAGTTGGTGTCGTACTTGAGCAGGTGGGCGTTGGTATGAGTGTCGCCCAGGTCGTTGATGGCCACCACCTCGAGGTTGTCCGGGTGGCGCTCCACGGCCGCCTTGAGCACCTGCCGGCCGATCCGGCCGAAGCCGTTGATTCCGATTCGTATCGCCATGGCAGCAGCTTCCTCCCTAGTCCTCGAACAGCCGTGACTCGTAAGCGGCCAGCAGCTCGTAGTCCTTCTTGAGCGCCTCGTGGAGCCGGGCGTTCTCGATCGCGATGGCCGACAGGTCCGCCACCGCTTGCAAGAAGTCCACCTCATGGGGGGCATACTCCCGGCATTCCTCGTCATATACCCGCAACACCCCGATGACCTGCCCCTCGACGGTCAGGGGCACGACGACGATCGACTTGATCCCCTCGCGGGCCGCCTCCTCGGGGTACTGGAGCTGGCTTACGGCGCAAGTGTTCGTTATAACGGGTTTCTTCGTCTCGATGACCTCATTGTCGATCCCGCTCTTGGCCACCTCGATGGGCCCCTTGCGCAGGTAGCCGCGGCTGAGCCCGTAGGCCGCCCCCAGCAGCAGCCGCTGCCTGCGGCGCCCGAGCAGCCGGATGGAGGACGCCTTGGCGCCCATCGCCCGGGTCACCTCGCTGGTGATCTTTTCCAGCACGTGGACCGAATCCAGGCTCGAGTTGATCGTCCGGGCCATCTCGTAGAGGGTGCGGTAATAACGGCTCTCGTCCGCCATGGCTCAAGGCTCCTTTCGCTAATGTCGATAGGCTGATGAAACGGGGTTAATTTTCACCCAGTGTAGCCCTGGCCGAGCCCGAAAGGCAACACGGCGCGGCTGGCCGGGCCTTCAGAGGGCCGGGGGCCGAGAGTCAGCGGGCAGCCCCGGTGCAAGACTGCAGCAGGGACATAGCAGGAAATATGCCCAAGAGACCGGCCAACATCCTGATTGTCGACGACGAACCCGGACCGCGGGAATCTTTGCGCATGGTCCTGCAGGACGACTACAACGTCACCTGCGTCTCCGACGGCCGCCAGGCCCTCCACCTCATCAAGACCCGCCCGGTCGACCTGGTCACCCTCGACCTCCAGCTCCCCGGCCTCGAGGGCACCGACCTGCTGCGCGAGGTCAAGGCGATCGACCCCAACATCGAGGTCATCATCGTCACCGGCTGCGGCGACCTCCACTCGGCCATCGAGAGCATCCACCACGGGGTGTTCGACTACGTCACGAAGCCCTTCAATATTGCAGAGATAAAGATGGCGGTGGCCAAGTCGCTCGAGCGCCGGCGCCTGAACCTCGAGCTGGCCCGCTTCTTCCGCGAGCTCGAGAAGGAGGGCGCAGCAAACGCCGAGGGCGTGCGGGGGGCGTCGGCCCCGAATCTGGCCCGCCTGCTCGAGAGCCGCTCCCTGCAAGCCGCCCTGGGGGCCACCCGCAGCCTGCGCGAGCAGATGGTGCGCACCGAGCGCCTGTGCACCGTCGGCTTGATGACGGCGGGCTTCATCCACGAGATCAACAACCCGCTCGCCTCGGTGGTCGCCCTGGCCGAGCTGTCGCTCTCCCGGCTGCGCCACGCCAGCCACACCACGCCCGAGCTGAGCGAGGTCGAGCTGAGCCTCCAGAAGATCATCCAGGAGGCCAAGCGCATCTCCCGGCTGGCCACCCGCATGCTGGGCCTGGCCCGCGAGCACCCGCAGGGGGTGGAAGGGGTGGCCGACCCGGCCGCCCTGGTCAAGGAGGCCCTGGAGCTCATCCGGCCCCAGGCGGCCCGCAAGGGCCTCGGCCTGCGCTGGCAGCCCCCGGCAGATCCCCTCCCGACCCTGCCCTGCGACGCCGACCAGCTCAAGCAGGTGCTCCTGAACCTGCTCATCAACGCCGTCCAGGCCACCCCCGAGGGGGGCAAGATCGAGGTCGCGCTCGAGGTCGCGCTCGATGTCGCGCTCGAGGCCGGCGGCGAGCCCGAGGCCGGCGCGCAGGTGATGCTGCGCGTGGCCGACACCGGCTGCGGCATCACCGAGGCCGACCTGCCGCGCATCTTCGAGCCTTTCTTCACCACCAAGGGCGAGGGCGAGGGCACGGGCCTGGGCCTCTACATCTGCCGCCAGATCGTCGAGCGCTGCGGGGGCAGCCTCGAGGTGGAGAGCGAGCAGGGGCGCGGGACGACCTTCACCATCACCCTGCCGGCCGCCTGAGGGAAAAGGAAGCCCCCCGCGCAAGGGGTGGGCATGCGCGAGGGGCCTTGTTCGGCAATCCCCGCCTGAAGGAGGGGGGCGGGTGGTTGCCCGCCCAGGTAACCGGGGAGGGGCATCGCCAGTTTACCCGGGCGCTGGGTGGTGGATTACACCTTTACCTCGATCTTCTTGGCCTTGGCTTCCTCCTTCTTCGGGACCTCCAGCTTCAGCACGCCGTCCTTGTAGGTGGCCGTCACCTTCGCGGTCTCGGCGATGGTCGGCAGCCTCAGAGTGCGGCAGAAGCTGCCGTAGATGCGCTCGATCCGGTGGTAATCCTCTTCCTTGTCCTCCTTCTCCTGCTTGCGCTCACCCTTGATGGTGAGCACGTCGCCCTGCACCGAGACCTCGATGTCCTTCGGGTCGATCCCGGGCAGCTCGACCTTGACCAGCACCTTGTCCTTGGTCTCGGAGACGTCGAGGGCAGGCAGCCACTCGCGCTCCGGCCGCCACTCAGGCAGACGGCCCCAGAAGTCCTCGAAGAGACGATCGAACTCGCCCTTGAAGGTCGTCGCTTCTCGGAAGGGCCTCCACGGTACCAGGTTCATAATCATCCCTCCTTTCTGTCAGAATCTTTGTCTACCTTCAGATAAGCATGGTTCGAGGCTTGTCAAGGCAGCGCCGGAACGTCTTTTGCAATGCTCGAAGGGCGCCCTCCGAGCGGGCGGGCCGCCGTCCGCGCCGGGTGCGCAGAATCGTCAACCTCAGCAGGACGAGTGCCCTATGCGACTCCCCGACCCAGGCCCTCCGCCCATCCCCTTCAGCCGCCCCTACTTTGACCGCAGCGACCTCCACAAGCTGACCGAACCGCTGCGCTGCGGCCAACTCACCGGCGGCCGGCAGGTGGCCCGCTTCGAGGAGATGGTGGCCGAAATGGTTGGCGCTCGGGAGGCCGTGGCCTTCTGCTCGCGGGCGGCGGCACTCCGGCTGGCCTTGCTCGCGGCCGGGGCAGGGCCGGGGCGGGAGGTGCTGCTCAGCGCCTTCGGCGACCCCGCCGCGGCCGACGCCGCCGAGAACTGTGGGGCCAAGGCCGTCTTCTGCGACATCGACCCCGCCACCCTCGCCCTCGACCCGGCCGAGGTCCGGCGCCGCGTGGGCCCGCTGACCGTCGTCGTCGTGGCTCAGCACCCCTTCGGCCTGGCCGCCGACATGGACGCGCTCCTCGATATCTGCCGCGCCAGGCGAGTGCCCTTGATCGAGGACTGCGCCGCTGCCCTGGGCGGGCGCCACCCCCGCGGGGCCCTGGGCTCCCTGGGGCTGGCCGGCTGCCTCGGCTTCGGGGCGCACAGCTGCCTGACCACCGGCGGCGGGGGCATGGTCGTCACCAACGACCCCGCACTCGCCAAGATACTGCGCCTGCTGCGGGGCGAGGCCTCCTCCGAGCACGACGGCCCGTTCCCCCCCGAGCCCGTCCTGCCCGCCCACGGCGTGTGCCTGAGCGAGCTGCAAGGGGCCCTCGGCGTGGCCCAGGCCGAGAAGATGGTCGAGATCATCGCCGAGCGGCGCCAGGTGGTGCTGCGCTACGACGAGCTGCTCCATCCCCTGTGGTGGCTGCGGCCCCCAAGCCTGCCGGCCGGTTGCAGCGCCGGGAGCGGCCCCTACGTGCGCCTGCTGGAGGTGGAGGGGCAAGATGCCGCCCAGGTCGAGGAGGCCGGGCGGCTGCGCGACCGCCTGCTGGCCGAGCTGAATCATTCGGGCATCCAGTGCCGCCAGCCGGGCCGCTGCCTGCCGGGGCTGCCCTACTACCGCAAGAGGTACGGCCTGCGCCCCGAGGGCTACCCGCACGCCCTGGGGGCCGCCGGCAGCAATCTGGCCCTGCCGCTCTACGTCGGCATGAGCGAGCCGGAGCAGGAGCGGGTGGTGCGGGAGCTGGCCGCGGCCCGGGAGCGTGCCCTGAATGAGCGGCGCCAGCCCCCGGAGGCCGCCCCCGGCGCCCCCGAGCTGACCCCGGTGACCTGAAGAGTATTTCCTTGACTTTCCAGCCCTTGGCGAGATAACCTACCGAAACTGCGGGACGGTGCGGCGCGAGGTTCGGCCCAGGCGGGCGCGGGCCGACACCACCCGCGAGAGGCAGCAAGGTGGGCGAAGCTTCACGGCAACCGAAGGCAGGCTCCCGGGCCAAGGGGCTCATCTCGTCCCGGACGGCCGTACTGCTCCTGGCCGCCCTGGCGCTGGCCGCCCTCGTCTCCGTCGCCCTGGCCGCCGACACCCTGCGCGGCTGGCGCGCCGACTCGGCCCACGGCGACACCACCTTCGGCGTCAACCGCACGAGCCTCCCCAACGCCCCGGTGCAGGTCTACGCCACGGGCAACTGCGCCCACTGCCACGAGCAGCACGGCTTGGTGGGCGGCACCGAGCCCGCGCCCACCGGGGGGAGTGGCCCCTACGCCGTCTTTGCCGCCGGCCTGGGCAACACCGACAACTTCTGCCTCAACTGCCACGGCGGGATGTACCAGAGCGTCACCAACCGCAACTACAGCTACCGCTTTGGCGGATTTGCCGCCAACCCCGTGACGAGCATCTCGCAGGCCTTCGGCTTCGAGGGCGCCGGGGGCTCGGCCCACACCCTGGCCACCATCGGCACCTGGGCCTACGCGATCGGCGGGGGCAGCAACCAGCACGAGGACTGGGGCTTCGTCCGGGATTCCTCCGGGCAGAATGCCACCAACCCCTGCCTGGCCTGCCACGACGTCCACCGGGCGATGCGCACCACGACCTCGGCCGACCCGGCCAAGGCGGCCATCACCCTGCCAGTGGCCCACAACCAGGCCGATACCCACTACCAGCACCTGTGGGGCGACGACCGCGAGGAGCGCCAGGACCTGGTCACGCTCTGGCACTTGAGCGGCGGCACCGAGCCCGTGGCCTACCAGTCGCCCTTCCGCTACCCGGCCCCCTCGACCGACCCGCCCCCCGGCGCGGGAAGCTTCGAGCCAGACGGCTCGGCGACCATCGTCGGCAGCAACACCCCCAACTACACCGAGCAGTGCCTGGCCTGCCACCGCAAGAAGGCGACCGGGGTGCGGCGCATCCGCTGGGACGAGACGGTGGTGACCAAATCGGTCCACGGCCTGGCCCAGGAGAACCACCCGCAGTGGGGCACCTCGACGGGCGACCTCAAGCCCCCCTACGTGCTGGCGAGCTGGGACCCGACCTGGGCGGCCGACCCCAAGCGCAGCCGCAACTACATCGTCGGCTGCCTCGACTGCCACGAGCCCCACGGCTCACGGCTGCCCTATCTGTTGCGGGAGGAAGTGAACGGCTGGGCGGGGCAGAGCGGGGCCGGCATCGTCGTCCCGGGGCCCGGCCAGTGGCTGGACTTCTGCAAGGGCTGCCACGACGTGCGGGTGCACTTCACACCGGACAACCCCGATTGCTCGGGCTGCCACGGCCACCAGGAGGCCAACGAGCAGCCGGCCCGCCTCTTCTAAGACAACAAGCCGTTCAAGGATGCGGCGAGGGGCCGCGGAGGGAGGAGTGCACGCCGGTGCGCCGCAGCGGCGCGGGGGGAGGCCACGCCGCGTCCGGGGCATTCTGGGACACGGCCGGCTTAGGTGTAATGTCTCAGTCTGC
>Ga0315282_10008302_pt1 | contig 16836 bp, 9 predicted proteins | sample YL17G07_20_MG_FD_203693 | JGI IMG/M metagenome (GOLD analysis project Ga0315282, IMG submission 203693) | Sediment microbial communities from Yellowstone Lake, YNP, Wyoming, USA - YL17G07_20 | ecosystem: Environmental > Aquatic > Freshwater > Lake > Sediment | place: USA: Wyoming | collected...
TTGGCTCTCGCACTGAGGCAGTACTGTATGGCTTAAGAAAAGGCTGGTTCGCACTGGAAGAATTGTCTTGACCTTCCTCTTCATTTGAGATATCGGGGTATTACGTATGGCTCGAAGTTTACTAGGTATAGAAATGCTGGCCAAGATTATTGATGGTTCTTCTATTGCATCATTTGTAATCAATAAGCAACATAGGGTTATTTACTGGAACACAGCGATTGAAGCTCTTTCCGGTATAGAAAGGGAGGAGGTAATCGGGACTGATGAGCAATGGAGGGCATTTTACACCGAAAAGAGGCCAACTATGGCTGATTTAATAGTGGACGGAGCACCGGCAAAGGAAATTGAAACATATTATCGAGGTAAGTGTAAGAAATCTTACCTGATGGATGGCGCCTATGAAGCTGAAGATTTTTTCCCCGATCTGGGTAGGAATGGAAAGTGGCTTCATTTTACCGCAAGTCCACTAAGAGATGGCAACGGAGAAATAATAGGTGCCATCGAGACCTTGGAAGATATCACTGAGCGAAAGCGTGCCGAGGAGGCACTACATGAGTCGGAGAAAAGCTTCAGGGCTTTATTCGAGGGTGCTTATGATGCTATTTGGGTTCATGATTTAGAAGGTAACGTTCAAACAGCAAATAAGGCAGCTGCTGAACTTAGCGGTTACCCTGTGGAAGAACTGCTGAGGATGAATGTAAAGTCATTTCTCGGTGATGAAAGTCTAAATTTGGCTAGAGAGGTAGGTAGGAAGTTAACTCAAGAGCAGCGCGTAGATGCACCCTACGAATTGAGGTTGATTAGAAAGGATGGCTCGGAGGCAATATGCATGGTTACTACCAGCTTGATTACCAGCGATGGTGAACCAAAGGGTTTTCAAAATATTGCTAGAAATGTGACCCAAGAGAAACGAATGCAAGAAAATTTACGTTACTACCTACAGGAGATTACTAGGGCCCAAGAGGCGGAGCGGAAACGTATTGCTCGGGAGCTTCATGATGATACGGCCCAGGTCCTGGGCTCTCTGTCGCGGCAACTGGATAACTTCGTTCGTAAGAAGCACGGTTTGGCTCCGAATGAAGGCTTGTTTCTTAAAGACCTGCAAGCTCAGCTCAATCGTGGATTGCAGGGTGTACAGCGCTTTATTCAGGATCTGCGCCCATCTTTACTAGACGATTTAGGTTTAATCCCAGCATTGAGGTCGATAATGAAGGATCTACAAGAGTACGATGGAATGGGTACAAGCCTGAAGGTGCTTGGCGGAGAAAGGCGTTTCTCGGCTGAAGTTGAGTCGTTATTGTTCCGCATAATTCAGGAGGCGCTTAATAATATTAGGCGACATGCTCAAGCCTCAGAGGCCCAAGTGGTAATGGAGTTCGCCGAAGATAAAGTTAAGATAACCATCAGTGACAACGGCCGAGGGTTCGAACTATCGGGAGAAGTAGACGATCTTCCCCGTAGCGGGAAGCTTGGTCTCGCGGGAATGCAGGAGCGGGCGCGGTTACTGGGTGGCACTCTTGCAGTGAAGTCAACACCAGGTAAAGGGACAACTTTGATAGTAGAAGTGCCTAGCTAAATCACGGCGCTCTAACTAACTAGCTTGCTCATCTATTATGCGAGACACTACACAAAACGCTAAATCGTGCAATGGTAAGGATTCACGCTTTCGTGCAGTAAGTAACGCCATTGGTAATTGTTGAGCCTGGACACGTGTACCGTTTACTTTTAATCAGGTGGTCGCAGGTTCGATACCTGCACGGCTCACCAGATTCGGCAGCCCCACCCGATTTAGGTAGTTTTGAAAGAATCAGGGTGTCAAGTCGCCAGGTAAACCGACACCCTGATTTTACTATTGTTGGAGTTCGTTATCAACGAATATGTTCCCAATGAACTGGACCGTGGAAGCTAGGGTTGGATTCTAACTAACGAACTTAGGGTTATAAGCACGCTGTAAAAAATCACCAGAAGATTTCTCACACGCCTTGTCGGAATTTTTACCGAATTGATGACAATCAGCAGACTACAAAATTAAATGTCTCATCGGTATACCTATACTTTGTAATCTAATCCCAGAAGGGCACCGGATATTGATTAAATAGCAGGTACACTACGGGATCGTATCAAAGCGAACGTAAAACTCCTTCGTGCCATCGGTAATTTGGAACGCTGGCTCAATTACCTTTGGAACGGGAACGTAAATCCGGTCTTTTGTCACAATTGTTGTTGTCGGAAACATCGCTCCACCAGTCGTCTGTGTTTCCAGCGGTTCCTTAAGTTTAATATCGTAGTAGAGATTCAAATCGCCTGTGGCATTGGTAAAGACGTAGATCACTCGGTGGGAACCCCACATGAGCTTGGTCGTGTGGGGCTGGCGCAGAAACTCACCCTCGCTTTTTGCCATCCGGTCGGATAGCGCGAGAAACATCTGAAATCCATTGAGTTTTGCATAATTGGCTGCAACGGTTAGTACTTTCATAGCACTTGTTATCTCAGGACGCAGAATGGGCGGATTGGCTTCAAATTTATTGACCTGCGAACGCTCGTCGGATGGTCCGATGATACTTGGCAGTTCTTCCTCAACGCTGCCTACCTGTTCCTTGAGGACCTCCTGGCGTTGCCCTGTGCCACGCCCGCCGGATGACCTTAAAACCTTCTCAAGATCGGCCTTACCCGCAAGATAGTCCGCTAAAAGCGACTCGATTTCCCCGAAATCGGACAGTTCGTACCGGAAAAGCTCCTCATTTTCCTTGAGACGACGGTATAAGGCATCACGGCCCTGCCTTGTAGAAGATGGAACGTGATCGCGGATTTGCGGGTATACGTGCTCCCTAACGAAGTCTTTTACAAAGCCCGAAAAAACCTCGTGGGCCGCCTTGTATGATTCAACCACCATAAGTACAGCCGGCATTTTGCGGTTAATCGCGATATGCAAAATGTCCCCTTTCTTCTCGATGTGCAGGTTTACACCGTGGCTAATCTGCGCAAAGCCTACCTCAATGTCCGGCATGAAATAGTCATAAAGCAGGACGCCTCGCAGCTGCACCAGAAACATCGCTTCATCCAGAGCAAGCTGAGCTGGGGGTATGGGGTCGATGAGAACCTTTTCAGGAACCTCTTCGATGCTTGATATTTCCCTCAGATAGCGGAGCTGAAGCTTACGCCTCGGGGTTACCTGACTGACGTGGAATAGGTTCGCTTGTTCGCTCGCGAAGCGCTGAAGGATAGTTGCGTCCTGCCCGGTATAGAAGAGCTTTGCCTTTGATGGTTCGTAACCTTTAACTTCGCCCAGCGTTACCTCTTTATCGTGTGTAGGTAGAACTGTGATCTTAACATTTTTCGCGAGTGGGATTAGACCCTGAGAAAGAATGTACTGCTGAAATTGTTGGTTCTGGTCAGCAGCGTGTGTTTCAGCTATGTCCTTCGAAACTTCTGCCTCTGTCATAACCACAATATTGGCAACGTGTTGGATGCTTTCGCGGCTCAGTGCTTCACGCCCGGCGGTAGGATGAAGAATGTTTAGGTTCACAAACCCTCCAAACGCGTAAAAGCCAGAGACCGGAATCGGAGCAAGCCCGAACAGGTTGCGGAAGCCCATAGTCTGCCCACCATTCTGAACGAAGAATACCTCCCCGGATAACGGATTGCGGTTAAGCGAAATACCTTCAACTCGGGCAAGGACACGCGCCTGCGTATCTACGAAAGTCCTAAGTGTAGCTGAGAACTGATCACGCGACACGGATCTGCATGAGATTTCTTCGAAGCCTGATGCCCTACTCCCGAGCGTTTCCTCAAAAAGGTGCTGGCTGATAAGGTGCCCGTTTACGTAAATGGGAACGGGGACAAACCGTACATACTGGCTGAGATACTCTGACGCGGAGGCTTCGTCGATTGTAAAGGACGGGTCTAGATCGGCTTTGATGATCGTTCCAGGGCTACGGTCATCGGCCACGCGTTCAAAATCAATACAATCCTGCGCGATACGCAAATCTGACCGTCTTGCCGAGCTGACTAGCGTAACACTGGAGTCTATGTGGCGAGTTACGACTTGAAGAGTAGTGCAGACCCCGAAATTAGCCATAGCCCCGATGCCGAACGTACCAATGACGCCGGAGCGTTGAGCAAGTTCGGATTTCTTGCCACTTGAACCTGCCTTCCAGAAGTTATTCTTGAGCACGTCTTCGGTCATGCCGATGCCATCGTCTTGGACGGCTAGCCATTCCTTGTCCATTGTTATCTCTATCTTTCGGTCTGCCATCGGAAGCCCTGTTGCAGTACAACGCATCAATATAGCATCATAAGCGTTCTGCACGTTCTCACGGAGAAACGCCTTGGGTGAATCGTAGATTTCTTCCGAAAGAATCTGGAGAATTCGCTCCGTTTCGACATCAAATGCAATGCGCTCTTTCATTTAGTCAGCCTCGCCGTATATTTTTCTCGTATCTCAATGACGGAAGGATCGGAGGACTTCGCAATTAGCGGAATCCTTAACAGCTCCCTCAGCCGATCATGCCTCCCCTCTGCCCAGAGCGCATCCATAGTGTGAATGGCCTCATCGTTGCTTGCCGGAGGATCGAAGTTAGCAATCAAAACACGCGTGTCCTTTAGCCTCACAAGACAATCAAGGAGGAGCGGTCTTGCGAGGGCGTCGGACGGCGCAACAGGGATAAGGAGATCGGCAGCCTTGCGGTAGTTTCCCGAATCGTGGAAGCGCTGAGCCTCAATCAGCGCCTCCGTGTTGACATTAAAATGACGCTCCGGCTCGGGGGGTGGATCAAACTCGAAATCGTAATAAGCGCTGGTGTTTGGAGGAAGCGCGCACCGGCCCCAGATAGGAAGATTGAGGTTGTCGTTCTGCATTTCCCGGACATGAAGACGGCCAGTCCTGTTCTCAGTATCGAGTTCGACGACATTGTAGGCACGGCGATGCTGGAAGGACGTGCCTTTTCCAAGTGTTCCCGCGCTGATGACCTTGATCTTCCGGTCTATTCCATGCCGAAACCTTGTATCGAGAAACTGTGGCCGGTGCTGGTGACCGTGAAATCCTAGGCTGAATCCGCGATCTATCAGGTTTTGGAGAAAGTCAGGATCCATAAAGTCCGAATGCCCGGGTAATCCTTCGGCGTTGTGATGCCAGACGGCAATACGCAGCCGGTTCTGCAAGGAAGGATCGCGCATCCTTGTTCCCGTAAAAGCGATACAGCTTGGATGAATTGCTCCCTGCGTGTTAAAAATATCGTTGTTGTAGCAGCTTGAAAATCCGGCAATAGTCAGACCGAATTCGGGAAAATCGAATATGTCGATCTGCTTTGCCGGGTCGAGATCGTAGGTACGTGCACCTTTGTAGAACTCTGCATAGAAATCAGCAAAGGCGGCAAGCCGCTGCGTGTAAAGAGTATGATCAGCGATCTCGTAAAGCTCGAAATCCGACCATGACCAGCGCAAGCGCGAACCGGGTTGAAAAAGTTGAGTGACCAAATCCTTCTTGCGGTCTGGGAGGATGTCAACGCGGCGAAGACTCTTCTCGAAATGGTAGGTGCTCACGTCGTGATTGCCCGGCACGACAATCACACGATTGCGGTCACCTCCCACAAAACGGTCTGTGAGCATGGCTAAAAAGTCTAGCGCTTCATGATATTGCTCACGCAACCTCGCATCTGGATCCTGCGTTTCAGGCTTGATACCTTGAATGATATCTCCGCTGATGATAATCAAGTCAGGTGAACGTACCACCGGTGTTTCTTCAGCTGCGTAGTGCCGCTTGTCGTTTTCGAGTGAGTCCAAAAGAACATCATTACGAACCGGATTGGCCGGATCGCGGTGCAGGTCTGAGATATGTAGCACACTTAAATTCATTTATTGTTACTCGGTAGACTTACAGCAACCTGCATAGTCCTTCAATTTAACCTGTTCAGGTTTGTCGCCTAACTATATATTATACTACTTGCCTGATTATGTCATGACCTAGTGAAAGAGTATCCAACGATGATGTTATTAAATTTCAGATAAAAAAGGACAACATATAGGGATCGACTCACGCTCAAACTAAAGCTAGATTTACTTATCTACTGATTACAACATATTGTAACTAACTAGTATCTTACGGTCGAAATAGGTTTCGGGCCATTAACATAAAAGGTTCCAATTTGTATCTAAAATAACTGTTGAGTATAGTGGAAGACAGTCTCCTAATCCGCATGCGACGCGTTCGAGATACTCTATTGAAAGATTTAAATAAGAAGGTGTTAGCATAATCTGACACCATGACTTAGGTTCAGGGTGTCACCAAAATCCGCAAGCCAAATTGGCTTAAGCTCCTTTCGGATATCCAATCAAGGACATATTTCACTAGTTGTGCACTGCTAGTGTTACCTGCCTGAGAGTTGTGGAGCCTTGGCTTAACAAAATGAGTGTTTGTTACCTTAATCGGGCAACAAAATGCAAATCCGTTGCGCGCCTATTACATGTACGGGTGGCAGCCAATAGACGAGTTGCTGGATAGAAAGTGTTTGCTTCGTTACTTGAAGCAAAGGTTTTGAATGAGGACTACCATATATAATATAATAAAACTGATTATATGGTGTTTAACATTACGCTTGCTCCCGAGGGTATTATATTGATAGCCCAGCTTAGGAGTTAGCATGAGAGATAAGTCATGAAAAATAGCGATAATAGAAGAGAAATGATTGAACGCATAAAGAACCAGTTCTCATCTGCATATTTGACACTAATTAGCTTGATTGAAGCTTCAATATTTGGTTTCCTTATATATAACTTCAACGATAAACTAATGCCCATGAGTAGCTTTACACTTAACAACGTTGTTATCTTTTGTGAGTATACGACGGCTTTTCTCATAGTAGTTATCGTTTGGGGAGAATTTGCAATGGGATCTATGACTTTTAGATGGATTCCAGGCATAGCCGATCCATTCATACCATTTCTAATAGGACTTGCTCAAATAGGTGCAATTTGCTCTATAGATTATGAATTGTCTAGTCAGTGGCTTTTTGCCCTTGCTAGTATTTGTGCTCTCAGTTTGTGGGCGTATAGAAATATGTATCAAAAATCGGAGAAAAATAAGGAGGATAATGAGATTGTACTTGCTGTTCTAAATAAATGGGGAAAAATAAACTACACTATTACGGGTACTCTTGCAGGAATCTTAATTATTGCGGGGATTTTCATATCTATATATTCATCCAAGTGGTTAAATATCACCATTAGTTGCCTCATTTGTATTGCGGCGATTCTCTATATTTCTAAGTGTTATCTTTACTGGAAAGCAATTAACAAAGCGCTAGAATGACGAAGCATCGATTTATAGATAGCACAAGTTTACCCTTACTATGCCTAGAGTTCGACTCTTTTCTCGGTAGGCCTGTTATTCAACTCACTCCGGCTATGAGTACTCATGGTATAATGGTGTGTGAGTCATTAGGCTATGACTATGAAATCTGTACCATACGGTAATATCAATATCATATCGGGTAGAGCTAGTCCGTCATATATAATTAATGGCGAGTCAATAGCAATAGTAGACGTCTGTTTTCCATCGGATGCTAAAAGCATTTTAACTTTTGTACGCCACACGCTAAGTCGAGATGTGAATGACATTGAGTTGATTGTGCTTACACATTCACACCTTGACCATATTAATGGTGTAGATTACTTATCCAACAAGACACATGCAGAATTAGCAGCACATCCAAATGCAGAGAAATATTTGACGGGTAAGCAGGCTATCACTCTCCCTAAGGGGCACAAATTAAAGGAATTTATGGACTTTATGGTGAAGCATAGTCTGCCTCGTCCTTCTATCTCCGATGCCTTTCTTATGCCATGGGCCGGTATTCCTGGTATTAGGAAAGGTATTCGCTCGAAAGTTTCTCGTTGGCTCATAGATGGCGCGGATTTGCCCTATCACCCTGAATGGAAAGTGATTCACACTCCCGGGCATACGGATGACAGCATTTGCTTGTACAATTCTCAACACAAGGCTCTAATCTCTGGGGACACTGTAATTAACCTTCAGGGACAGCTGGTGTTGAATCCGCTATTGAGATTGGATCGTGAAGCCATTATTGAGTCTCTAAACAAACTCAAACAACTCCAGATTGATATAATATACCCAGGCTGGGGCGCCCCTGTATTTGGAAAGGGTATTCTTGGCCGTGTTTCTATAGACACGTAAGGTAAACTGGCGATAAATTCAACCTAACTGGTTTCTTCTATTTGTTTCCGTAAATTCTTTAGAATTATATTACCAACATTATACCACTACCCCTCAGGTTTCTCCTTTAAGTAATCAAAGAAAATTGCCTAGCGATGGAGGCAACTCAGCTTGAAATTTTACTTTGTGACTTTTTATTGGACGCAGCGAGGTTGAACAAAACCGAGGATTGTGTAGGGTCTGGATTTCTCCGGTACTAGTCGAGTGATGCCCACTGCATAAGGATTTCCGATGGGGGAAGTTCAACCTTCCGTGTCTCGGTAACCCAAATATAATCGTTGACAAGTGCCAGCACTGTCGAGTTTGGTCGCCCCAGTTTTTGGGGAAGATCGTCAATTTGGAAGCCTTTATTCCGGCATAGCTCTCCGATGTGGAAGGCCAGGTTTCTGATTATTTTCAGGTACCTGGCATACGATTCAGGACTACCGTCACATTTGAAAGCAACTCGCATTGCCTCGTCCCAGGGCATCAATGCCTTCGGCCTGATGGCGAAGAGAATTTTAGAAGAGGCAGTCGCTCCGATACTAATATCCAGATTTCTGTCGCCACGAACACGCCGGGCCCCCGTCATATCCTTGAGTGTACCATAAGCCCGCGCGGCTGCTTCCAACTCACGGTCTTCCAGCTCCCATATCGGTTTCTTATCCGTAAACAGAGTGGTACCGTCTGCCCGGTACCAGTCCCGGATACTTTTTGAGGCCACATCATGCTGGTCTTGGGCAAGATGCCGGCACCCCCAGTCGTTCAACCATCTCAGCAGAGAGCGGCGGTGCTCGGGGTTGGCCAGGTCTATGTTATTGCCCGTATCATCATTCAAGAGTTTAAGTGACTTATTGAAGGGCGTTAGGGAATCGTACACGGTGCTAGCAAGAGCCAGCTTGCATAGTGTCACACTCTCGTAATTCATTAGAAAGAAACCTCCCCTATTACCGTCGTCCAGTCGTATGGTAATTTAACCTGTCAATCCAGTTCGAATCAAGGGTACATCGGCTGGTTTTACCTGTCAAGGCAAATAGCCTGACCGAGTAGCCTGCACATTCGTCAGTAATGTGTAATGGTGGTCTAGCGCATAACCAAGAGCGCTACTTTGTTGCCTTGAAGCATATTTTTTAGTAAATTTCTGGAACGCTCCAAAAAGGTTATGTCTTGTTGACAAGCCAAGAGGGGGTGTATAATTAGCCATACCAAGAGGACTTGGTTTTGGAGTGGCGCGATTTGGATGGATTCTAATCCCACGCTTTGTTGCATGGACCTGTTAAATAGACATGAAAACACTTAATCTTAAGGCTAACCACAAGTCGGTGAGAGATTACTATGCGGAGATTAGTAATCTCACTGAACTCGGCGTTTCACACGAGGGCGCGGTTTCACCGGCTTTTGCCTCTTTAATCCGCCATTGTGCTAGCCAATTCGTCCAGACACTCATCGAAAAATATACTTTGAAAACTAACGCTCATTCCATCATCGTTGACGGTGCTCTGGTTGACACCTTCAGTCTTGTGCATGGCTATTGGGAAGCTAAGGACACTACCGACGACCTGGACAAGGAGATAACGAAGAAGTTCAAGGTTGGCTATCCTAAGAACAACATTCTATTCCAGGCACCAAATCGAATTGTCATATGGCAGGATGGACAAAAGGTCTTTGACGAAGACGTTTCTAAACCCGACCTCCTGATAGAAGGTCTCAAAGTCTTCTTTGAGTATCAAGCACCAGCCTTTGAACAGTGGCAGAAAGCCGTCGAAGAATTCAAACTTAAAGTACGAGAATTGGCCACCACCCTGCTGCAACTCATCGAAAAGCAGCGCCAGACCAACAAGCTTTTTGTTCAGGCGTTCAGTGACTTTGTAGAACTCTGTCAGGAGACCATTAATCCCAACATCTCCACTCAGGCCGTAGAGGAAATGCTTATTCAACACTTGCTGACCGAACGCATATTCCGCAAGGTCTTCAATAATCCTGACTTCGTGGAACGTAACGTCATAGCCCGCGAAATTGAAAAGGTAATCTTAGCCCTAACTTCACAGTATTTCAGCCGGAACGAGTTCCTGAAGCCCCTTGACCGATTCTATGTTGCCATTGAGACCACCGCAGCCACCATTGATGATTTCTCTCAGAAGCAAAGCTTCCTCAATACCGTCTACGAGAAGTTCTTCCAGGGCTTCTCAGTTAAGGTCGCTGACACTCACGGCATAGTCTACACCCCGCAGCCCATCGTCAAGTTCATGGTTAAATCCGTTGAGCACATTCTAGAAAAGGAATTTGGTCGTTCCCTTTCCGACGAACGTGTCCATATCGTTGACCCCTTCGTAGGAACAGGTAATTTCATCCTATGGGTGATGCGGGAAATCAAACGCTCAAAACTGCCTTCTAAATATGCCACTGAGCTTCATTGCAACGAGGTAATGCTCTTGCCCTACTACATCTCTTCGATGAACATTGAGCATGAATACTACAATGTTACAGGCAACTACCTACCCTTTGAAGGTATATGCTTGGTGGATACTTTTGATATGGTTAAAGAAAAGCAATTCAAGTTTTTTGTGAGGGAGAATACTAGGAGAGTAAAGCGCCAGCTGCTTTCACCAATTTTCGTTGTGCTGGGTAACCCTCCGTACAATGTTGGTCAGGTAAATGAGAATGATAATAATAAGAACCGCAAATACGAGCAGATGGACAAGCGTGTTTCTCAAACCTACGGCAAGGGTTCGAAAGCCACCTTGCTCAGAAAGTTGAACGACCCCTATGTCAAAGCTATACGCTGGGCATCAGACAGAATAGGTGATGAAGGAATAGTGGCATTTGTAACCAATAATAGCTTTATTGACGGGGTTACTTTCGATGCGATGCGAAAATGTTTATCACAAGATTTTAGCGAAATCTACATTTTAGATTTAGGCGGGAATGTCCGCGAAAATCCGAAACTCTCCGGTACAACACATAATGTCTTCGGCATCCAGGTCGGGGTCAGCATCAACATTCTTATTAAGAGAAAGACAGTGCACCAGTCTGACGAAGCTAAGATCTACTACTCACGCTTAGATGAATTCTGGCGCAAAGAGCAGAAATACGATTTTCTAAACGACAAGGAATACGTGGGCAATATTGAGTGGGAAACAATAGAGCCAGATGCAAAATACAACTGGCTAAATACAGGAATGAGAACGGATTTTGAGTCATTCATACCTTTAGGCACAAAAGAGTCAAAAACCTCTAAAGAGACAAATGTTGAGGCTATTTTCAAGATGTTTTCTCTTGGCGTTGCCACTAATCGTGATAGTGTCGTCCACGACTTTAATAAAGACTTGCTTGAGGAGCGTGTTGAGCGGTTCTGCGATGATTATAACGCTGAAGTGGTGCGCTACCAGCAAAAAGGCAAACCAACCGACATTGACAATTTTTTGGATTACCAAAACGTAAAGTGGAGCAGTACTTTAAAGAATTACCTAAAGAGCGGTACAATCGCACAATTTCACAATGCAAGAATTCAAGAATCGCTATACCGACCTTTTACCTGCATGTTCCTATATTACGACCACATTTTGAATGATAGGCCAGCCCACTTTAACCAAATCTTTCCGCACCTCGCAGCGCAATCCGAAAACCGCGCAATTATTGTCCCCTCACTCGGCTCAAAACAGGTCTCATTTTTTATGACTCAATTGATACCCGATTTGAATTTCTTTGCTGCCTCCACGCCGATACAATGCTTCCCCCTTTATATGTATACTGAAGATGGTCTCAGCCGCCAAGAAAATATGACCGATTGGTCTCTAATTCAATTTCAAAGTCATTACAGCGATAATAGTATTTCAAAGCTGGATATATTCCATTATATCTATGGCGTTTTGAACCATCCACAATACCCCGAGAAATACGCAGCTAATCTCAGGAGAGAATTGCCACGCATACCATTTGCCCCTGATTTTTGGTCTTTCGCTAAAGCTGGCAAAGAGCTGGCAAGTCTTCATGTCAACTATGAAGCGCAGCCGGAATATAAATTAACCTGGATAGAAGATATTGATGCCAGGGTGAACTACCGTGTTGAAAGAATGACCTTAACCAAAGACAAAACCCAGATTATCTACAATGATTTCGTGACTCTTGGTGGCATTCCACCGGAAGTTTTTGAATACCGTTTGGGCAACCGCTCCGCGCTCGACTGGATTATTGACCAGTACCAGGTCAGCACGGACAAACGAAGTGGCATTACCACTGACCCTAACCGTCTAGACGACTCGCAGTACATCATTCGTCTTATTGGCAAAGTAATTACGGTTAGCCTAGAGACAGTGAAGATAGTAAAGTCTTTGCCTGCGTTACAATAATATCACCGCCAGGAGGTGAACTATGCCTCTACCTTATGAAGAGAAACTCACGGAGATAGCCAAGCAGATCAAGAAGGGTGTCAAGCCGCAGCGCGTTACCGCACGTACGTTCATTGGGTGGTTCGGCGCACAGCGTCGTTACCCTAATACTGTCTCGATGATTCGTTATGGCCTGAAGAAATACAACTTGGTAACCAAGCCCGATTTCGACTCCGTATATATTGACTCTTTAATATCATTGCAGTCCGCACCACCAGAAGCATATAAAGATGGTCAACCGACAGTCACTGACCTAAATGCGGACCCAACCTATCGTATTGGCAAATTGGCATCAGCAAACAGACGGCCGATATCTGTCAAGCCAGATGCTTTGCTATCGGAAGCTACGACATTGATGCTTGCACACGACTATTCTCAGCTTCCCGTAATGACTACTGAAAGAGACGTTAAGGGAGTCATCAGTTGGACATCCATCGGAAGCCGACTCGCCCTGGGAATACAATGTGAGCACGTATGCGATTGTATGGTTCCAGCTCATGAAGTGAGTGCAGAGACTTATCTCTTTGCCGCAATAGACGACATCGTAAGACACCAATATGCCCTGATTCGCGACTCAGAAAATCTCATAACCGGAATAGTGACTACCACTGACCTTGGTTTACAATTTCGTCAGTTGGGAGAGCCGTTTCTCATATTGGGTGAAATTGAGAACTACCTTCGGCGAATGATTCAGGACAAATACACCATTGATGAACTTAAAGAAATATGTGCTCCATCAGACGAAGGCAGGGATATTCAGGGTGTATCTGACCTCACCTTCGGCGAGTATCTGCGCCTACTCGAAAAACCTGAGCGATGGAACAAACTCGGGTTGTCAATCAGCCGAGAGCCGTTCATAAAGCAGCTTGACGAAATAAGACAAATCCGCAACGACGTAATGCATTTTGACCCCGATGGCATATCAGAGCAAGATATGGAAACGCTCCGCCGCTTCGTCCGACTCATGCAAGAACTTGCCAATATGGGTGTAATTTGACTCTTCTAACTAACCTGCTAACATTTTTGCTAACGTACTTTTTGTGACCATTATCCACCGTCAATTACGGAAAAGTACAAATCAAAGCTAAAGCCCCAATAAAGGGGTACTAAAGTTTACCCATCTTCACGAGGAATTGCGCTACGCTTGTACCTTTTAATCAGGTGGGCACAGGTTCGTGAACAGCACATCTAATTGAGTGATTCCTACGAAGTCCAAAAGGCCGCAAAACCGCGTTTCAGGTGGAGTTCGACCCTGCTCGGTATCCCCGTCTAATGAGTCGATATCTGTCTTGACTGCACATTACGTCATTTTGTAGACTTTCCCCCTGATGTTATTGACGCACTGCTAGGTTTGATTGATTTTTTCGTGGTATAATTAATAAAGAGATGGAAAGACGCCAACTAACTGAAGAGGAGGTAAAAGACGGGTAAGGAAACTTTCATTCAACAACGGTTAAAGGAATTTAGCGAGAACTGGAAGTTCGAAATACTGAAAAATTTGGATGAGGCACTATTACGCGAGGAAATAAAAGAACTGATATCTGTGATGTCACCAGGAAGTTATGTCGAAATAACCCATGGACAAACCGAATATGGTAAGGATCTGGTCGTGATTCAAAAAGGCGAGTTTGGGGACCTCGCGACCGCTGTTGTAGTAGTAAGAGGGGATATCCGCACGAGGTCATCAGGATTGATAGATAAGATCAAATCCCAAGTAGAGCAGTGCTTTAAACATCCGGTATTCATTAAGCCAGTGAAAGGGCCGGTGAATATTTCACATGTTTGGGTCATGATAGCTGGCGCCTTAAGTGAAGGAGCAAATACAAGACTGTACAAAGAAATAGATAGGCCTAATATTCAGATATTCGACTTAAAGTGGCTCTCGGATAATTTTACTAAGCATTATCCATACGTTTTCTTCGAGGGCACCGTATCCAAATACTTGGAAAACAAGATCAATGAATTAGAGAGCCAACACTTGCTCTTCGATAGGAAAATAGGTACTGCAAAAAACATATCGGACTATTATGTACCGCCATCTGTAGCGACTGTTGATTCTGTCCTTGAACTATCCGAAGACAATATGACCTTCTTACTCTTAAGTGACATAGAACGCTTGGACCAGATGAGAAAAAATATTGTACCACCGAGAAAATTCTTTATTGTAGGTGACCCAGGAGTAGGCAAATCAACAGCATTAGTTAAGATAGCAATTGATATGCTTACAGAGTGCTTTGGCGAAGCTAAGGCACTCTGTGCAAAACGCCAGCAAATCTTGCATATCCCTATAGTTCTGAAAGCTAAAGACATCATGGACATCGGCAATGCGGAGCAACTACTAGCACGGCATGGGCCGGGGGAAGAGATTAGAGATAGATTTTCAGTTAAAGCACTACTGGTAGATGCATTGGACGAGGTCCCAGGTGAACATAGAAGAAATGTGATAAAGCAGTCAATAAAATACGCAGATGAAATGAGTGCTGCGCTTGTAATATGTTCAAGAAGAATAGACGCAGTGACAGAGGATACTTTGAAGTTAGAAAGGCGAGAGCTCTTGCCATTTGAATTCAATCAGGCTATGGATTTGTTTCGCAGGTTGGTATCCGATAATAAGATGCTTGCATCGCTTAAGGATGGTCTAGAAAGAGTACAAGGTCAGTTACCATTTACACCCATTAGTCTATTATTCATGGTCGAGTTGGTCGAAAACAACAAAGAAGTACCGGCTTCAATAGTTGAGCTGTATGATAGATTTACAGATATTGCACTAGGTTCTGAAGATAGAATGAGAAAAGGCATACAGGTCCTATTTGATTATCAAATTAAGAGGAGATTCCTGGAGGAATTAGCATATGCGGAGTTCTTCAAGAAGAACACAGACCTAATAGATAGAAGTGAATTCGATGCTTTTCTAGACGATTATGCTAAACGTTTTGGCTGGAAACCAGAGCAGTTAAGAGATTTTATACTGGAAATTGAAAGAGCCGGTTTGCTATCCATGAGGGACAAAGTCCATTTTGTGCATGCATCATTTCTAGATTATTTCGCTGCTTGCCGAATCGCTGATATAAGAGAAGAGATCCCTGAGCTAAACAACTACATAGCGAAAACCTATTTTGATGACTGGTGGTCTGATGTCGCTTTCTATTATGCCGGTATTAGAAGGCATGTCCCCGAGCAATTGTTGAACAAAGTTTTTGAGTTTGAAGAAAGAGGAGACAACATTCGGGTGAATGTGGCCAAGATGCTAGTAGGCAAAATCTTGCAAGCAGCTTGGCATTCTGAAAAGGAAGTGAAAGTCTATGGAATAGAACAGTCACTCGAATTGAGAGAGAAAGTAAGAGATCAAGCCAGAGAATTCATGGAGAAACGGCATGGCAGGGTACCGGCCATATATGCAGATTGGTACACAATGGCTATTTCTAGAATCTCTTTCGGGAGTAGATTTATGTGGCCAGCAGTATGCCTGTTAATAGATAAATACCTAGAAGACAATACTCAACGAAGCATCGCCAATGCAATTCACCTCGTTTGGGCAATGAAAGACAAATTGCCCGAGGAGGAACTCAGAGAGGTAGTAGGCAGATTGCTGGATGGAGCAGCCAAGGCTCCTAGAGATAGTGTAGAGAACACTACACAGTATACCAAGAACCTATTGATGCTTAATATAACGGTCGTAGACGACCCAGCTGTTAGTAAGTCCATTATGAAAAGGCTCAGGCATGAATATAAATTGAACAGTGTATTGTTCGGAAAGCTTCTACCACCAGCCAGGAAAGGATTCCGGAGTGCAGAAGCGAGGCACAAAGCTCCACAACGAAAACTATTGAAGCGGAAAGAAAAGACAAAGAGCTAATTCTAATTATATCGGTTGTGTCTGATACGCCAGAGCACATGATTTCAATTGGAAGATGAGGTATTGAAGAACATCCGGCTGTTATGTCAGACGCTAGGTTATTTACTCTCAGTAACTTCATCTCTGAACCTTCAAGTTTTTCTGGGTGTTTTTTCACGGCACTCGCCTGGTGGTGACTATCAGGACAATCACTGCAACCACTAGAGTCGCAACAATGATGACTATCGCCCAGATCCAGGCTGGAGTTGTCGGTGCTGGCGCTGGAGGTATCACCCCTGGTGGTGTTGCTGCTGACGGAGGTATCGGCTTAGCCATGGTGGTGAAGTTCCATTCCGCTGACCACGGGCTAATATTGTGTCCAGGGTGAGGAGTTACTACGGTGA
>Ga0315282_10008303_pt1 | contig 16836 bp, 20 predicted proteins | sample YL17G07_20_MG_FD_203693 | JGI IMG/M metagenome (GOLD analysis project Ga0315282, IMG submission 203693) | Sediment microbial communities from Yellowstone Lake, YNP, Wyoming, USA - YL17G07_20 | ecosystem: Environmental > Aquatic > Freshwater > Lake > Sediment | place: USA: Wyoming | collected...
CTGGTATTATAACTCAGTAGGAGGATGGTATTATGTAGATGTATACGGTAATGCCTATTGGGGGAATCCCTACACTGGGCAGCTGTTTGTGCCACTTGCTTTCCATGCTGAGTATGAATACCCCGCTACTAACATAAGGAGTGATGCTCCCATTGGTGTGCTCGAGGGGGATACAATACAAGTTAGCTTTAGCTTTAAGTACAAAGGCGACGCACAAAGCCTTGTCTTCCGGTTTGGTAACTGCCGCAGTGCGGGTTTGGGTAACTATGATGAAGCAGCCACTAACACGAAGGCTATATCAGTGAGCAAGAGCGTTGACTTCGTTAGCTACTCAGGTAGTGGTACGTTTGTCTTTTCCTGGAGTCTTATCGAAGCAAAACACCTGTTCATCCTACCCCAAGGTTTGGAGTATGATGTAGTCTACCTGAATGCTTTCAAGACCGTTCCTGTAGCTGAGATTACAGACCTTGCGATTAGTAATTATGTGAGAGCATGATAAACCAGTTGTTAGTATATAGACCTGGCGTTGGCCTAGTCCAAGCTGGGGAAGTAGTGCAGCTCACCCAGGGAGATATATTGCAAGTGACTGTCTCATTCAACTACAGGTGTCATGAGAATGGAGTAATACATTTGCGTGGGTCCATAGGTGATCCGGCAGACCCCGCTGCACAGGGAAGGCAAGAAGTGTCTCTGTCTGCCTCGGAAAGCTTTGTGTCCAAGACCTCTTATGTAAATATACCAACGAGTAAAGGTGGCGTTATTGCTAACGCAACCCCACCTGGCACTTATGACCTTACGGTGTCAGTTGATGAGAGCCCCGAAGATTATGACACAGTACCAGCGTGTATTACAGTTGTTGCGAAGGCAGGGATATTGGATACACTGATGGCGATTATGCCCCTGATGATACTAATGATGATGATGGGCATTATGACGCCTATGATGAGAGGTGGCGAGGAAGGAACTTCAGAAGGCGGTAAGGAAGAAACTACAGAAGGAGGTTAAGATGTACACACAGGACAAAGGACTCAATGTGGCACCTATGATGGTTGGGCTCGTGGGAATTGTGATGGTATCAATGATACCCCAACTAATTCCAGTTAAGAAGTGCACCCCAGGAGAGACTAAGTGTGATGGCTATGACTTATATCAGTGCAATGAGAACTGCCAATGGGTCCTGATAGAACAGAACTCTCCTACGTGTGGCTATGTACCTGCTGGTCTATTTCATTGCCCTTATTGTGATGAGAGCTTTGATACGTTAAGTGAGTTAGTTGCACACGTGGCGGCAGTGCATCCAGACAAGCCACCTATTCAAGAAGTTGATATAACATGGAGTTAGAACGATGATAGCTGTTGTAACAGGTGCTATACCACAAGCAGTACACCTAATACCGGAGCAGCTGCCTATTGCACCTATAACCCCACCATTGCCTGGTGCGGAAGCCCTAGGTACACTATCATGGGACTTACCAGGAACGATAGTTTACACACCTTATGAGGAGGTAATCGCAGTTATTGAAATACTAAACCCGACATCGGAGGATAAGCTCTATGGTATGAGTTATTACTTCCTCAACTCACAGAATGCGATTGTGGCAGAAGATTATATATACTTTCTTAGTGACTCAACTGAATTCTCGGCTTTTTTATTACCAGCCCATGGCGAGACACCAATGGTTAGTACTTTGTCGTTCAAAGCACCTACAGCTGGCTATACCTTTGGTCTCAGAATGCTGCTACTGGAGATGGTCGACTCCAGTGCTGTAGTAATCCAGGAGACAAATAGGCTTGAGGTATCATTGGTATCTGGTGGACCAAGTCCTATCTGGGGCTTACTTGTGCTACCACTACTTATGATACCAGCTGTAGCAATGGCTAAGAAATAAAAGGAGGAGACTAATGAAGGACATTAAAGTAAAGGAGTTCCAGACAGACCCAACATTCGATGACGGGACAACACATACTGCCCGTATCACTTTCACAAATCCAAAAGGTCAAGCAATCACTTATACTGCAACCCTCTACCTTGCAGCTCCATCAGACCTGACTACGCCGATAACGCAGTCACCAGTCAAGACCTTTAGTGTAGCAGCCGGTGGATCCAGTGGCCCTATAGACTTTAGTATAACGACACCCCTGCTCGCGGTAAGTACAGCAACATTTGTTGCCTGCTGCTCGATCGTAGTTAGTGGTGTCCATGTGGTGACTTTTGTTGGCGCAACAAGTGTAGTAGTGAACTTCAGCCCAGCTATTGGCTGGGGAGACATAACTTGGGCCTAAGCTAGGAGGGATTATGGAAGACATTAGGGACCCTACCTTTGAGCCAGGGTCGGTACATACGGCTACTATTGTCTTTACAAACACTAAAGACATTGCAGTCAGCTACCTTCTTGAGTTGTACCTGCTTGACATAGATGAAGTCAAGAGGGCTTCATCCGGTGTAAAACCTCTTACATTAGGTCCTAGAGGGTCTGGAAGTGTTGTGTTCAGCGTAACTATGCCTTCTGCACCCGGAGACTATGTGGCATACATAGATGTCTATGTAGGTGCCGTTCTTAGCGTAACATTTGTTTCGGCCGATGTTGTTTACATATTAGCAGGCCCACAATTTGAGGCCAGTAACCTGACCATTGGCCCAAGTGTAGTTAAGACTGGAGAGCCTGTTGAAATATCGGCCACCATAATGAATGTTGGCGATACTGCCGGAACCTACACAGCAGATTGTGATGTCACACCAGGAACATACACTCCTGCTGAGTTTGTTCCTACAGTGGAGGTCACTATAGGCCTTAATACGGTCGTTGAGGTTATGATGCTTATGATGTTTGCGACTATGATGATAAAGATAATCAGGAGGTAAGAATGCAGAAGCGGATAACATTAAACCCAGGACAGAGTGGGGTTGTAACGTTTAGTGTCATACCCAACGCTGCTGGGATCTATCAGGCAACTCTCGATGGACTGTCTGGGAGCTTCGAGGCCTTATTCAAGTTTGAGACGATTCTAGACCCAAGTGTGAACTTTGGTGGAGTGTCATTACCTGCTGGGCTTAAAGATTACGACTGTTTTACTAGTGCTGAACTCTCTGCCGCCCTCGGCTTATATTACGGAAACAGTGGACAAGCTACAACATACACCTTTGAGCATTGCCTAACTAAGGATAGCGGAGTAACACCGATAGGTTCAGCTTCAAGATCAGTAGGTGCTACCACTCTCATAACGGGTGGTGGTCTATTTATAACACTACCTGGGCAGCTTGGAACTTATGATACCATGTTGAGAGTATATCGAAACGGGGTCCTGACCGGGCAGTATCCTTACTTAGGGCCAATAACTGTAATCCCTAAGGGAGTGAGCCACTTCAGCTATACTAAGCCATCGTTAACAGTGACATGGGACTCTTGGTGGCCAGGATATATCTACGGGGTCTCCGACACTATAACTAACATGGGAAGTACCACTGAAACTAGGAATGTGATTCTATGGTTACGTAGAAACAATGATGGTGAATGCAGCTATGCAAAAGTGTGGTATCGTAAACATGAGTTCACGCTAACTCTAGCACCAGGTAAGTCATATAACTATTCTCATCAGCCTAAACATGATGTCAATGATCCTGATTGGGAATGGTTAGGAATGGTTGGTGGTGATAACTTTCTAGCACAGCTCAGAGACTCAGATAGTGGTGTGTCACCAAAGAGTGATATAAAGGTTGCTGTATGAAGACAGAGCTTATTTATTGTCCAAAATGTCATAAATTTGAGCGAGCACAGGTTGTGCCTCGGGGCTACCGGTGTCTGGAATGTGGTCTGGTATATTCGAAACTTGATTCAGAGGTATCACTAGAAGAGAAAGTTAAGGAGGCCGTGAAATGAACTCAGCAATAGTTAGTATCCGAGACAAAACCTGGGACGTCCAGGTCCCGACTACGACCGCAGAGATGACTCAGGGGCTGGGAGGACTATCATCCATTGATCCCGGCACAGGTATGTTCTTTGATCTAGGGTATGATTGTACTATAACTATGAATACTCTAGAGATGCTATTCAACCTTGACGTCGCATTTGTCTCGAATGACCTAGCTGTTACAGAGATCTTGAGGGATTTACCCCCTGGACAGAGCCGGAATAGCTCTTCTCCGGCGAGATATTTCCTGGAGGTCAATAGTGGAGAACTTGAGGGAATAGAAGTGGGAGACAATGTTATAGTCACTGGTATAGTCCTACCTGCACCTAGTGTAATTGGTCAGATGCTCCCCAGCATTACGACAATAGTGGTCTTGGGGGTTCTCATGGTCATGATGAGAGGTATGTGGGAACCAAAACCCAAATTCAGGTACTGTCCTTTATGTGGGGCTAAGCTAGAACCAGGGCCTGGGCGTTCACTGAGGGTGGTTGCACGAGAGCACTTTCTTATAGTTCATTCAGATGCTACTGCTGAGCAGACAAAGAGGTGGCTGAAATTCTTTAGTAAGTTGCCGGCAGATGGAGGCATTCGTAGATATTTCACTGATACAGAAACTGATATATGTAAGAGAGGGTATATGTTCCAGACCCAGCTTGATGATGCCTTCACGACCGCAATACGGAGAGTGAAGTCTTAAGGAGGGATGATGAATCAGCAGGTTAACCAGACAATCCAAACAATGACTACCATGATGGTAATAAGCATGAGCATGGGTATGGTCAAACCTATCATGCTGCAACAGGAGGATAGACTATTAGAACCTCGCTACCAGATAAACAAGAGCATTTCAGAAGAGGAAGAAGCGATTCAGAATTATGGCTACCGTTCTAGGAGAGCAAAAGCCTATGGGCTTGACACACTGGAGCGGCTGTACCTGCATATCAAGGGAGAGGAAGAACACCATCTTGCAGAGTTTAAGAAGGCTAGAGAAGCTTTCCTATGGCAAAGGGGTAAGAAACATGGATGAGCAGACCCATCAGATGATACAAGCAGTGACCAGCATAATGGTTATGGGAATGACCTTCGGGATGGCTAGACCTGTAATGTTGCAAGGAAGTGAAAAGAAAACCACACAGCAGGGACTGCATTTTATATCACCTAGAGAGCTATATGAGAACCCTGGTAAGTTTGGCGGTGTAGTCAGCTCGGGTATACCAGAAGAGGGTACCTCTGTTGACCTAGGTAATGCTAGAGTCGTAGACAAGTTCATGAGAAGCCTCTACCCAGACTGGCCAAAGAAACTGTCTGAGTCACTTAGTAAATACGCGGAGAAAGCTGGAGGTAGGTGGTACACATTTGTAGCAAAGAAGGGTGGTTATGCTTACCCTGTTGATGTTACAGAGTTTATGATAGAATAGGAGGTAACATGAGCGAACAGATTAAGCAAATGGTTCAAGCGATGGGCACCCTGATGACTATAATGATGGGCTTTGGGATTGTGAAGCCTGTAATGCTACAAGAGGAGGTTACCAAGAAGAGAACAAGAAGTTTAGGAGGTAATGTAATGCCACAGGGTGATTATTATTGGGTTATATGTGACTACGAGAAGAAGGAATTCTGGGGAATGCTTCACCCTCTGCCCTCTGTAGATGAGGCAATACGGGCAGCCAAGGACTATATTAAACAGAAAAGGTTCCCTGTTGGTGGAGTATATGCAATTGAGGTGTACTCACAGCTCCCTAAGATATTAGGTAGAGGGACACCGTTAAAGCGGGAGTTCATAGAGGTAGAATGAACGTCAAGATAAATGTTCTTCCAGAGAGTACCCTGACACACCAGCAGATAGTCCACCTAAGGGTAGCTAGAGAAGTCGCCGGGATTACAGTTTATCCCGCTGACTTACACAACTCCGTGAAGATAATTGGTGCATATAGGCAGTATGGGGGTCCCATCTACATAGCTCCCGAAAGGTTAAATAGGCTGAGCACTACCATGAATACTACTATTCATGAAAAGGCACACCACGTTAGCCAAGCTGACGATGGCACGAGAGCCCACAATCAAGCAATAAGGCAGGTTACAGATAAGCTAGTAGATAAGGTTAATAAAGGAGAGCTGGATGGATACCTTAGTGAAGCTAAGTGGTAATAAGACAAAGGAGGGAGCATGACGGTAGATTATCGACAGATCATAAATATGGTAACGCAGGTAATGATGGTCGGGATGCTTGGTGGCGTTGTTAGAGCATCCCCCATAATGCTACAGGAAGCTAAGAAGCCAACAGTCAAGGAGCTGTTGGAGAGAGTGTCAGCACTAGAGGAGAGGGTCAGTACACTCGAGGGTAAACCTGCTAAGAAAGCCCTCTTTGGTGGGAGAGCAACTGCCGTTCCCATAATAGACACAACCACCAAGCGGGTATACCATAGTAAGTTTACTTGTGGGAAGAGCTTGGCTGCTGAAGCAGGCACTAAGGAGGAAGATAAGTTTGCCTGGTATAAGCTGATCGCCAGGTTCCCTAACCGTTTTCAAGAGGCTACAGAAGCAGAAATCTCTAGGGCTAAAGCAGCAGGTACATACCTACAGATGGAGAGTGCGATATGAACTACCAAACACAGCGGTTGGTTCAAACTATGGTAACGATCATGACCATGGGTATGTGTATGGGTATACCCAGGGTGATGCTTCAGACGGCAGAGAAAGACTATGAGAAAGAACGGCAGCTTGCTGATAAATATGGGTTGTGGGAACTGAAGAGAGCAAAGGCTGTTTGCCCGCGAGGGGACTGGGTGTGTACAGAGTCCGAAGCAGCAAGATTAGCTGCCGTACTTCGTGCGAGGTATTGGTGAGCGAGCTTAAGGTTGATGAAGTTATTGAGAAGCTACGACCAAGCTTTGCCACAATTATCCAGATCATAGAGGAATGCTTGGTTTTTGATAGGGAGAAGAACTATTATATTGACACAGATTACAAAATAGCGGACTACACACCTCTTCCTTTGGGAGTTGTTATTGTCCACTTAAAATCTCACTTAGAGGGTGATGAGCGAGTACACTTTGCTAAGCCAGAAGCCCGATTGTATGAGCCTTCTGTGTTAGAGATGAAGAAGTTCTACCGCTCTCCACTAGATATTATGGCAGTATGTGCTAAGGAAGGGACGAATTACTGGATGTACTTATTCACCAAGATTAGGGTAGCTCGTGGTGGTGTTACTTGTGACAGCAAGGTTATTAACTTGAGGTGTAAATGAATAAACAGTTAACCGACCCCTTTGACTTGATGATTGATTATATGTTCCAAGGTATGATGATGGTTGTTGTCATACTTGTTGTCATACCTATGCTTCCTGTTGCTAAGGCCGCACAACAGTATTTTGAGAGTATGAGTTATCAGGGCCGCACAGAACCTCCTTATATGCTCGATGCCCAACCTTTTGTGCAGCACTTAGATATAAAGAACCCTTGGATAAGTGCCTACTTCTATAATGTGGGAAATGAGTATGAGGCCATAATATCACTGAATGAGCCTGATAGCGGCAATGGCTTTATTATCTACCCTAATGATGCTATCTTCGTGATCCGTTTGGGTGCTAAGGAACGGATAAGCTCTATATACTATTCGTCACCACACCACACTACATTAAGAGTCATAGGTGAATGGTAGAATGAATGTATTAGTCACTGGGGGAGCAGGATTTATTGGCTCCCATCTAGTTAGAGCTATAGTAGAGCTTGGTCACCAAGTCTTTGCTCTAGATGACCTGTCGTCAGGTAAGCTGGAGAACTTGCCATCTGGGGTAACCTTCCTACACAAGTCAGTAGTTGATCTCGCAGGTCTTGAAGTTCATAATATTGATGTTATCTACCACTTGGCAGCTATTGCCAGTGTTCCTAAAAGTGTAGATAATCCAATGGAGACGTTTGTGGTGAATGTGGGTGGTACAGTAAATGTGCTTGAGGCGGCAAGATTAGCTAGCGTGAAAAAGGTAGTGTTTGCTTCATCCTGTGCTGTATATGGAGATTGTTACAAGAAGATGGGGGAACTAGATATACCTAGACCGCTTTCACCCTACGCATGGAGCAAACTTGTCTGTGAGCAGTATTGTGATATGTACACCAAGCTGTACTCTCTACCCACAGTTTGTCTGAGGTATTTCAATGTTTTTGGTGAGAAGCAGGCATTAAGTTCACAGTATGGCCTTGTAGTACCAAGGTTTATCAACTGTGCCACCCATAATATCTCCTTGCCAATCTATGGTGACGGGAAGCAAACAAGAGATTTCATATTCATAGATGATGCCATTGACGCAACTATCCTTTCATCTAAGGAAGAAATGACTGGTGTGTATAATGTAGGTAGTGGTGATAACACTTCAATAAGTGACCTTGCGGGACTCATAATAAGTATTACGGGAAGCAAGTCCTGCATAGAATTCCACGAGCCCAGGGCTGGTGATCCGTTACATACGAGGGCTAACGTTTCCAGGATTATGAAGGAGGGGTTTGTTCCTGGGTGGAGTCTTGAAGCTGGGCTGAGGAGGACGATAGGCCATGCACGCAAGTTCCTATAAGAACATGGAGAGGTTTGTTGGTAAATACTTGCAGGGTTACAAGTATGGCAAGGCTATGGTATTAGATGTTGGTAGTCGGGACGCTAACGGGAGCTACAAGCCTCTATTCAAAGGCTGGGAGTACAAAGGTCTGGATATATGCCCAGGGAATAATGTTGATATTACAGTAAAGGACATCTATTGCTGGAGTGAGGTGGAACCTAACTCATATGATGTCGTAATATCTGGTCAGGCCTTTGAGCACATGGACTATCCTTGGATGACAATAGGTGAGATCGCACGAGTTATGAAAGTTGGGGGCATGTGCTGTATTATTGCCCCCTCAGCTGGACCCATACATTCTGTACCTGGCGGAAAAGACTGTTATAGGTATTACCCAGACGGGTTAGCAGCACTGGCTAGGCACGCCAATTTAGATTGCATAGAGGCATATATAGGTTGGCAGTTTATAGCAGGTTTCGAAGATGATCAATGGAAGGATTGTGTGCTGATCTGTAAAAAGCCAGCGGCGGGTAATGAAATAATATGACAACAACAATAGATAGACTGGAAAACGAGAAGTATACAAGCTAAGAAGGAGGCTAGGGATAGGTTTATGATGACAGCAGATACCATGGATGCCTGGCACAAGGCACAAAAGTATGAAGCATGTTGGTGGCGCACTGATGGTCTCGGTGCGACTAACTCATACCACGAAGAGTTAAAACAACTAAGGTATGCCGAAAGAATGGGCATCATGGTAGATGAGTGGCAGAGGATAGACCTTCAGGGCAAGAGCGTGCTTGACGTTGGTGGTGGTCCAGCATCACTACTTCTTAAGACATACAATGCCGGTAGAAGAAAAGTTGTTGACCCACTCAGCATGCCCGATTGGGTGATTGCAAGGTACAAAGATACTGGTATTGAGCTAGAAAAGAAGGCTGCCGAGGACATGGATGAGCATGGCTGGGACGAAGTGTGGATATACAACGTACTCCAGCATGTTCAGAGCCCAGCTAAGGTGATTGAGAACATACGAAAGGCCGGCAAGATAGTCAGAGTATTTGAGTTCCTTGAAAGGCCGGCGAATGAGGGTCATCCACATGTATTGACAGCCGATGTGCTGAATGCGGCGTTCGGTTGTGTTGGTACTGCAACAGAGATGGCTGACCCGATTATTGGAAAGGTTTATTATGGGGTATTTGATTATTCTACTCCAACAATTGAACTGCATATGGTGAACACCGGCATGGAATTTCCTTATGCATACTATCTTGCTGTTATGTCAGTGTTGAAGACACAAAAAGCAGCTAAGATAAACCTCTGGCTTGTAAAGGAGCCGGTTGGCAAATACTATGATGCGATAAGGGACAAGGTGACAATAAGGCGTATAGACAAGGAAGTACCTGAATTTCCTGCACTGCAAGATAGGAAACAGGGATTCAAGGAAGCACACATTGTTGATTATTACCGCTGGAATATCTTGTATGAGAATGGTGGTATATTCATTGATTTGGATAGTCTGTCTCTTTCAGACTACTGCAGTTTTATTGAGGATAAGCTGTCTGGTAGTAAGGAGTTTCTTGCTTCGCTAGCAGTAAGTGAGTGGATACCAAGGCCATACCACAATAGTTTATTCGCTGGTAAAAAAGGCTCCAGTCTGGTAAAGCAGATGCTTGACGAATGTGTTAAAAGGCTAAATGATGGTTCTGGTTTCAAGTGGGGAAATAGTGGACCAGATGTACTCAACGACTTCTGTGTAGCAAACCCGGACAAGGTCGCTGAAGCAGAATACGGGTTGCTTGGTGGATGTCTTGAGTTGTATCAACTGTATAAGCCGGATGGTAAACTACCTGACAATATACGGTTTGTCCATCTATGGGCGAACTCAAGCAATAGTTTCTGGACTGGAATAGACGAGGACTACATTGAGAATAGTAATCACCTGTATGCACAGATGGTGAGAAAACTACTGGATGGGAATGAACGCAACCCGTTTCATGTGCATAAGATTCAGCCACTCGATGAGTTCATAAGTGCTCGTGGCAGGCATTACAGCACTATATTCAAATACCTCAGCGAGAACAAATGCAGGAATATCATGGAGATTGGCACCTACACGGGCGAAAACGCTGTTCAGATGATAAAAGCATGCAGGTCTGATGTACACTACTATGGATTTGACCTGTTTGAGGGAATTACCCCACAGCTGGTTGGCACTGAGTTTAGTCACCCATCAACACCAGACATGGACACTGTAAAGAAATACATAGAGTCTATGGTTAGTGCTGAGGTAACGTTGTTTAGTGGTAATACAAATACCACGCTGAAGTCCGTTGTTAAAGACCTTCCATCTATGGATATGATATTTGTTGATGGTGGTCATTCCATAGAGACTATCCGGAATGATTGGAAACACATATCAAAGCTTATGAAAGATAATACGGTTGTGTTCTTTGATGATTATTTTCCAGAAATGCCATTCATTGGCTGCCAGTTCTTGATAGACGAGATTGACAAGACAAAATACGAGGTAGAGGTACTACCAGAGTTTGATGATTACCCAAAGTCTTGGGGGCGGTTAAGGTCTCAGTTGATGGTAGTGCAACTAAAGACTAAGGTGACTAAGAAGATTGTTAGTGATAAGCCAGTGTTGCACGTGTTGGGGTTAGCACATACAAAAACCACCAGAGAATACATGTCGTGCGCGTATACGCAAAAAGTATTTAAGATGTGTAAGATGATGAAGGCGCTCGGCTATGAAGTTTATCATTATGGTGCTGAGGGCAGTAATCCCGACTGCACTGAGCATATAGATGTAGTTAGTGATGCAATACAATTCCAGACATATGGTGGGTATGATTGGAAGAAAGAGGCATTTAGGCATGACCCTAAGGACCTTGCATATAGAACGTTTGATGAGAACGCTATAAGAGAAATCAACAAAAGGAAAGGCCCAAAAGACCTGTTGCTCATAAGCATGGGTAACTATCAAAAGCCGATATTTGATAAGGTTGGGATGATGGGCGTAGAGATGGGGGTTGGATACAGTGGAGTGTTTACAGACAAGAGAGTATTTGAGTCATATGCATGGATGCACTATATCTATGGTATAATGTATCCGAACCAGGGTGGGTGTGATGGTAGCTTCTATGATTGTGTGATACCAAACTACTATGACCCGGCGGACTTTGAGTACAGTGAGAAGAAAGATGACTACTATCTCTACGTAGGTAGGCTGATAGGAAGAAAAGGTGTTCATATTGCTGCCCAGTGTTGTGAGCGTATTGGCGCAAAGCTTGTCATTGCTGGGCAAGGTACTGAAGAAACAGTAAGGGCGTGTGGCGTTGATCCAAAGAAGGTAGAGTTTATAGGATATGCAGATGCCGAAACTAGAAGCAGGCTAATGAGTAAAGCGAAGGCAATTTTTGTACCAACACTCTATTTGGAGCCCTTTGGGGGAGTAAACGTCGAGGCTGCCTTCTGTGGTACCCCGGCAATAACTACAGATTTTGGAGGATTTACTGAGACGGTTCAGCATGGCAAAACTGGCTTCCGCTGCCATACCATGGATGACTTCTGCTGGGCAGCTAAGAATGTTGATAAGCTTGACCCTAAGTATATTCGTGATTATGCGGTTAACAACTACTCGCTGGCAAGAGTGAGTCTAATGTATGATGAGTACTTCATGAAGCTGATGGACCTTTGGAAGGCGGGTTGGTATCAGCCTCATCCAGAGAGGACACATCTGGACTGGCTTAAGAGGTGGTACTAGATTAGTATTCTTGGACAGCTTAAACAGACTGGAAGTTTTATTTGTATGGTAAAGCATAGAGATAGCTAGAATGAAGAGAACTCACCTTTATTATCTAAGGAGGTACTAAGTTGCCTGTTTCTGGTGTACCTGGACCAAAGGGCTTAGGTTCCATAGGTGCAACTGGTGCAACGGGAGCCACAGGACCTACAGGTGGGGGTGCCCTTGGCGCTACTGGAGCCACTGGTGCCACCGGCAGTACAGGTGCTACTGGCCCTATTGGTGCTACTGGCGCCACGGGTGCTACTGGGGCCACGGGTGCGACAGGGGCAACCGGAGCTACAGGACCTACTGGCTTAACCGGTGCTACGGGTGCTACTGGGGCTACCGGCTCAACAGGCGCAACTGGTGCTACCGGTGCCACTGGTGCTACAGGACCTGTGGGTGCAACTGGCGCAACTGGTTCAACTGGTGCTGTATCTGTAGGTGAAACTGGCCCAACAGGCCCTACTGGAGCAACAGGTGCTACAGGTCCAACTGGCAGTACAGGCGCTACTGGAGCCACGGGTCCTTCGGGTGTGACCGGCTCCACAGGCGCTACGGGTGCTACAGGTAGCACGGGCGCTACTGGTCCAACAGGAACAACCGGTAGTACTGGCGCCACAGGCGCTACAGGTGCAACTGGAAGCACGGGTCCAACGGGGGTTACTGGTGCAACTGGCAGCACTGGCGCCACGGGCCCGGTTGGACCTACTGGTGTGACAGGAGCGACCGGCTCCACAGGTGCCACAGGCCCTACAGGCTTAACAGGAGCCGTGGGCAGTACGGGCGCGACAGGTCCAGTGGGTGCAACCGGCAGTACCGGAGCTACAGGCGCTGCTGGCGTAAACGGGGCGACAGGGGCAACCGGTTCTACAGGCGCGACCGGCCCTACAGGATTGACGGGAGCAATAGGCTCAACAGGCGCTACTGGCCCCATGGGGGCTACAGGTGCTACGGGAGCAACTGGCTCCACGGGCCCAACTGGATTAACTGGTGCAACAGGAGCTACTGGTAGTACGGGTGCTACTGGTCCTCAGGGAGCTACCGGGGCAACTGGCTCAACGGGAAGCACTGGTGCTACAGGTCCTGCCGGACCAACTGGAGCTACTGGCAGTACCGGAGCTACAGGTTCTACTGGAGCAACCGGTCCTACAGGGCTAACTGGTGCAACAGGGAGTACCGGAGCAACTGGTCCCATGGGGGTTACTGGCAGTACCGGAGCTACAGGTAGTACGGGTGCTACCGGTCCTACCGGAGTTACAGGCGCTACGGGAGCAACAGGGGCAACGGGTGCTCAAGGGGTCACTGGTGCAACTGGAGCTACGGGAAGCACAGGAGCGACAGGGCCCGTGGGCGCAACCGGGGTAACTGGTGCAACAGGAGCCACCGGTTCAACTGGCGCCACAGGCGCTACGGGGGCAACCGGTAGTACAGGCCCAACTGGACTCCAAGGTTTGACAGGTGCCACAGGCGCTACCGGACCTACAGGGGTTACTGGTGCAACTGGAGCTACTGGTGCAACAGGGAGCACAGGTGCTACTGGACCAACCGGGGCCACGGGTGCGACAGGCGCTACTGGAGCCACGGGTCCTGTAGGCCTGACGGGTGCTACAGGAAGTACGGGGTCAACAGGGGCTACTGGCCCAACTGGACTAACAGGAGCAACAGGAGCCACGGGTGCTACTGGGGCGACAGGACCCATAGGTGTGACTGGTGCCACAGGCAGTACCGGAGCCACAGGCGCTACGGGGCTAACTGGGGTAACAGGCCCTACAGGATTAACTGGAGCCACTGGTGCCACTGGCTCGACAGGAGCTACTGGGCCAACAGGTCTTACTGGGGCTACAGGTGCAACTGGTGCTACCGGTGCCACTGGAGCTACAGGAGTTACCGGTACAACAGGAGCTACTGGCGCGACAGGGTCTACAGGTGCAACTGGACCCACTGGACTAACCGGAGCGACTGGTGCTGCAGGTAGTACAGGCCCGACAGGCCCAGAGGGTCTTACAGGTGCTACGGGAGCGACCGGGGCTACAGGCGCTACAGGAAGTCCGGGTGTGACAGGTGCCCCATATGTTGGTGCAACAGGAGCCACGGGTGCTACTGGGGCTACTGGTGCTACAGGACCACAAGGAGTAACTGGTGCCACTGGAGCTACAGGTGGGCCTGCTGGTGACTCTTTCTTAGTCGTTGCTGCTGCTGATACACCAGCAGTTCTTAAAAACAGAGCCGATTATATCTCTGATGGGACTTCGGCCACTGGTGGAGACCAAGTTGAGATAAATAGTGCTCTTAGTGCTGCCGACACTGTTATCCTATCTCCTGGAACTCATTGGGTAGATGACTCAGTATCAATGGCTTCAGGCAAGAGCCTTATCGCTGGTGGACCTGGCTGTGTGTTGAAGATTAAGGATGGTATAAACGCCGAAGTTAAGATAATAGTGAACTCTGACACTACCAACGGCAACGACCATATACTGATTAAGGGCATAAAGCTAGATGGAAATAGGGCCAACCGGGTTTCTGGTGACCAATTCGGTGTTCATTTCACCAAGGTCGCCCCCGCTGGTTCAACGCCTGGATGTGTAATAACAGAATGCTCTTTAGAGAACTTCAATAATGACGGTATTTACTTCGACACATGCAACAATAGCACCATATCAAACAATACTTCACAGGGGAATGGTGATGACACTATCTTTCTGACGGCCGATTGTGACTACAATTCTGTGTTAGGTAATGTCTGCTTGGGAAATTCCTTTTACGGCATTGAGTTACTCTCAGCACATTATAACACCATATCAGGTAATGTCTGCCGTAATAATGCTATTAGCGGTATTGTGTTGTTCACATCTAGTAATAATAACATAATATCCAACAATGTTTGTGGGGGTAATACCAGCAAGGGCATTCAAGTAGTTTCATCTGATTACAACACTATATCAGGTAATATATGTTTAGGAAATAGCAGTGATGGTATCTATCTGAGTACCTGTTGCAATAATACCATATCTGGTAATATCTCGAAAGGTAATAACGAGCAGGGTATTAACTTAAGGGTGTCAAGCAACAATAACACTATAATTGGGAATAATTGTCTTGAGAACTCACAAGGCTCTAATAACATATTTAGTAACATATACCTTAACGCTAGTGATTACAATATCATTGCTGGTAATACTTGCCGAAAGGGTGCGCAAGCGAACAAGCCAAAGTATGGTATCGATATTTACAATTCCACCTGCGACCGCAATATAGTAGAAGGTAATGACCTTTATGATGCAGGCTCTACTGCCAATCTCAATGATGCTGGTACTTTAACCACAGTCCGTGATGATAACAGGGAGATCGAAATAACTCAGGTTAGACATTACGCCTATGTCAAGAATACTTCAGGTGGTGCTCTAGCTGCTGGTGATACTGTAATCCTGAAGTCTGTAGCCGCGGGGAATGAGATAACCACTACAACCACTAAGGGCGATGATAAAGTCTTTGGGGTGGTAGCTGAGACGATTAGTGACACCACTTACGGATTGGTTCTGATTATGGGTAAAACAACAGCACTCAAAGTCAACGGCATAGATGATATTGCAGTTGGTGACTTCTTGTGTACTTATACTGAGGCCAAAATAGCCTGTAAGGCTGGTGATGGTGATGCAGCATTTGCAATAGCGCTGGAGGCATACACTACTGATGATAGTAATGGAGTTCTAGATGCACTCCTAATATATCGGTCTCTGTCGGGTGCTAGTGGCCCTCCCGGCGCAACAGGTGCAACGGGTGCAACCGGGGTTACCGGCAGTACCGGCCCAGCTGGAGCGACGGGTGCAACAGGAGCAACAGGCGCGACTGGGGCCGCTGGGCCTGTGGGTGCTACGGGCAGTACGGGAGCTGCTGGTGCGACAGGTCCTATAGGCGCTACTGGAGCCACAGGCGCTACTGGAGCTACAGGTGCAACGGGAGCAACAACCAAGATACAGGATGCCGACGCTGATACCAGCTGGGATGTTGAACAAACCGCCGATGAAGACAAAGTCCGCGGCAAGGTCAAGGGCGTGGAGGCTTTCCTGCTTGACGATGCTGGTATCCTCACTCTAGCGAAGCAATCAGGAGCCAAAGCACATAAAGCAACTGGCGACCAGACAGTCCACGATAGTACAGACACGAAGGTCGTTCTTGAGGTGGAGGATTATGATATTCAAGGAGAGTTTGCCACCAATCGCTTCACTGCTAAAGCGGCTGGCTTATACTTAATAGTCGGGCAAACTTTCTACACGGCGACAGTTGACCTGAAGGCGTATCAGTGTAAGATTTTTAAAAACGGGGTGGATTTCGGGACAGTTCAGAGGGTTGCTAATGGGACAGGCGATGGTTTAAATCAATGTACAACCGTTGCTTTCCTCGCTGTCGGTGACTACATTGAGCTTTATACTGCACAATATTCAGGTGCTGATGCCAGCCTTCTTGCTGCATACAACAATAACTGGCTAACAGTTGCCAAGATAGCATGAATAATGATGAGCACGCTGTTTAACACCCCGTCGGAGAGACACAATGGCAAGTATATACAAACCAGGTGAATCAG
>Ga0315282_10008304_pt1 | contig 16835 bp, 17 predicted proteins | sample YL17G07_20_MG_FD_203693 | JGI IMG/M metagenome (GOLD analysis project Ga0315282, IMG submission 203693) | Sediment microbial communities from Yellowstone Lake, YNP, Wyoming, USA - YL17G07_20 | ecosystem: Environmental > Aquatic > Freshwater > Lake > Sediment | place: USA: Wyoming | collected...
GCGCGCCGGCCACATCGTGTTTGCCTCGCGGCGCATAGATGGTGCGAAACTTCTCGTAGCAGAAGACCTCGTGCAGGCCCAGGAGGAGCAGGATCTCGCCCAGGCGGTGGCCGTCTTCCACGTTGGTTTCAATCTCCCGGCGAATCTTGTAGTCGCGGGAGCGCAGCGGCACGCCCTTGTAAGTCAGCAAGCCCTGGTCCCCGGCAAAGCGCAGGCGAAGGAGGCAGCGTGACTTGCGCAGCCGCTGGTCGGGAAAATCGTACAGGTAGTTGCTTTCGAAATGCCGAGCCAGGACGGGCCGAAAGCCCAATTCCGCGAGGCGCCAGCGGATTTCCTTAGCGTCCCTGACCGCCAGCTTGATCTCGGTTTCGTGGCGATGTTTCATGCCAGAAGGGCGGGGCTTCAGCCCCGCCGAAATTACGGCTCCCACCCTCTGTTCGTCCCGCGCCCCGCGGTCGCCGCAGCGACCGCGGGGCGCGGGACACGGGAACAATCACGAAGGCCTTGTAACGGCGGGGCTAAAGCCCCGCCCGCCGTGGTGAGAAATCCGGGCTAGGATTCCCGTTCCAAAATAAAATCCGGCAGAGAGTGCAACGCGTCTTTGTAAGGCGAATGGGGATAGCCTTCCAGAAAACCTCGGGCTTTGTCGGAAAACTCCTGGGCTTTTTCCCGCGTCGCCTGAAGCGTGCCGTAATGGTCGATCAGGTCGAGAATTTCCGCAAATTGCGCGGGCTGGAATCCCCCCTCTTCCAGCACCCGCGAAACCTTGCGGGCTTCTGCCGGAGTGCACCGTTGCAGGAGGTAAATCAAGGGCAACGTCATCTTGCCCTCGCGGACGTCGTTGCCGATGGGCTTGCCCAAAACTTCTTCCGACGAGGTGAAGTCCAGCACGTCGTCGATCAGTTGAAAAGCCAGGCCCAGATTAATGCCGTAAAGGCCCAAGCGCGTTTCCTCTTCTTCGGTTTTTCCCCCCAGCAGCGCCCCCAAGCGCAGGCACGCGGAAAACAAGCAGGCGGTCTTGCGATAGGCCAATTCCAGGTATTCTTCTTCGGAAACGGTAGGCTTCCGCAAGCAAGTCAGTTGGAGCAACTCGCCTTCCACCATCACCTGCGTGAGCCGAATCAGCACGTCCAGAATCCGGAAATTCCGTTCGTTCAGGGCGACGTTGAAGGCCTGCATGTAGAGCCAGTCGCCCGCCAGCACGCTCATGGGATTTCCCCAGCGGGAATTCGTGGAGGCCCGCCCGCGGCGGGTGTCAGCCTGATCGATCACATCGTCGTGCACGAGGGTGGCGGTGTGAATCATCTCCACCACCGCACCCAAGCGGATGGCCGCCATTCCTTCGTAACCGCACAACTTCGCCGACAACAAGACCAGCGCCGGACGCAGCCTTTTTCCCCCGCCTTCCTGCAAGTACTGGCCGATTTCAGCAATGGGACGGACGTCCGTGGCGGTCTGGACGCCGAACTCCTCCTCCACTTGCAGGAGGTCCGGACGGACTAAATCCAGGACTTCTTTAATGGTCAGATTCTTGACGGACGCCAAGCGCCAATTCTCCCTCGCCCCGTCTGTGAGTCGTGCGGAATCAATTTTGGTGGACAGACCGGAGGATGATCCCACAAATTTAGATAGTCCCACAAAAACCCCATGAAGGGAAGGGACAAGTCAGATCTTCAAGAACAGTTTCCTCCGATACATCCAGAACAACACCAACCAATAGCAGAACAGAACGGCGGCGCCTTCCATGAGAGGCTGGAGGCCGGTTCCGAGGAACTCGAAGAAGTGCGGGCCAAGGTGAGTGCGAAATGAACTGATTAGGAATTTTTCCATGAAATGCGCGATGCAGTAGGCGGTGATGGAATTCATGCCGATAACCACCAGGGGGAACGCCCATCCCTTGCGTTGTTTCATCTCGATGACCCAGCAGAACGCCGCTAGCAGCAGGAAGCACGCTCCGCCGCTGAACAGGGTCCAACTCGGCGTCCAGATGCGCTTGACCACGGGGCAGATATGCGTGAAGTGGAAGAAGAGGCCGGCGGCGATTCCCACTACCCCGGCAACAAGCAACTTCTTCATCGGAATTTGCGGAGCGGCCTGGCGGAGCCAGCGTCCCCCGATCAGTCCCAGAATCATGGTGCCCAGGGTGGGGATGAAGCTCAGCGTCAAGTATCCGCCACCGTTATAAAGCCACCGCGTTGGGCGCGGGAACAGGTTCAGGAACCACTGATCGAAAGCCGTCCCCAAATTGTAGTTCTTGTTCCAGTGCGCGGCAAAGCCCGTGTAGTTGTGCTGAGCGTTCCAGGCGGCCGGCACACCAACGGATTGCCAGTTGAAGTTCGGCCCGGCCACGGGGTAGAGCGCCCACGCCAGCCAATAGCCCGTCAGGATCACTCCCAGCGCGGCCCACGCCCAGCGTGGCGGCCGGAAGCCCAAGAGGAAAAGGAACGGATACCCAAAGCCAATCTGCGTGAGCGTGTCTTCCATGGTGAAGTGGGTTTGCGGCTGGTTCATCGAGCGCAGGAAAACTCCCAGAGCCGCCAGCGCGAAGGCTCGCCACAGCGCGTGCGCAAATAACTTCCAGAACGTGCCGCCCTTGGCGATGCGGCTGGCAATCGAGTAGGGCAATGCCACGCCGACAAGAAAAGAAAACGAGGGCTGAATCAAGTCGTGGAGCGAACATCCCGCCCATTCGGAATGGGTCTGGTTATAGGCCAGGATGTGCCAGATCCAATTCCCGGGAAATGCCTGCGCCACTTGCGACAAGCGCAGTACCTCCGCCATCATGAGGAACATAACGAATCCGCGGTAGGCGTCCACCGCGATGTTTCGCCCCACCGGCGCGCGGGAGGGAGTTTGTGCTTGCGGGAGGCTCACAACCTCCGGAACGGTGCCCATGGGCCACCTCCTGTTCCGCGAACATTACCACATCCCCGGCGGAATCGCGATTCCTCATCTTGGCTCATCTTGGTGCTCGCTCCCGCCGATAACCGATACGGAGAAGTGTGTCACGCAGGGGTTTGGTCGTCGGCTCTGCCGCCTTTCCACCTTCGGGCTTCGCCTGTGTCTTGACACGCTTTTACACGCGAAAACTTAGATGGCAGGTCAATTTGATGTAGAGGCGGCTTTACGCCGCCATTTGGCGAGGTAAACTCGCCGCTACAACATCAAATTGACCCACTACCAAAACCTACATCACCCTCCCTTTGCGGCATTACTCCTGTTGAAATCCGCGCCGCAGGAGAGTTTCACTGGCGCTCATGAATATCTGCCCCACTTGCCAGCAGACCTACGCCGATGGCGTTGAGTTCTGTCCGCGCGACGGCGCTCCGCACTGTTTTGTAGCGGCGCTCTACGAGCGCCGACGGCGGTCATAGACGCCGCTACAGGTTCAGCGGCCGACCGCCGTCCGGCGATCGGAGATCGCCGCTACGAGTTCAAATTGACCCGCTACCCAACGTCGTCACCATTCACGAGTCCGGCCAGGCCGATGACGGCACGCCCTACATCGCCATGGAATTCCTGGAAGGTGAATCTCTCCGCCAGGCGCTCTCAAAGCGGTGAAAGAATAAACAATCACACGCAAAGACGCCAAGGCGAAAAGACGACAAAGAATAATTGCTTTATTCTCTTTGCACCTCTGCGGCTTTGCGCCTTGGCGTGAAATGTTTTTGCTCTTCCCGGGGTTATTTCACAGCTCCTCATGCGGCGGGGAGAGGGGTGCCGGAGGCGGGGTGGGAGGGCCGATCCCCACGGCTTGCGCCGTGGGCTACAGGCTGCCGCCCGCTGCGCGGGCTAAAACCAAAGGCTTTTGCCCTTTGCCTTTTGCGTTATCAGTTTCTCTTGCGGCTCCGCCGCGCCACCTGCTCAGCGATTTCGCAAACCTTAGGGCAGAGGCGGCCTTAGCTCGCTGAGCCTCCATGAGCGGGTAGCGCAGACCGCCGTCTTTGCGGTCTGCGGTTTTTCCTCAGATTCACGCTTCCGAACCCGAGGTCAGACCCCTGTTTATGAGATTTGTGGTTTTCCCTTCGGAAGAACCGCGGACCCCAAAGGCGGGCGTCCGCGCTACCCGAAAAGATTCGCGGGTGGCGCATACACCGCCTTTTATGTATGCGCCCCACGAACGTGGGCAACATCTCTGCCACCGCGTGGCAATCCGTGGCCTGTTCTGGCTTCTTAACGGTCGCCGACATGAAGGGCAATGTCGGCGCCACCCGCGATGGATGCCCCTTGCTATTCTTTTCTACGCGGGCATAATTGAGGCATGCGCAAACAGAAGAAACTGCTTTCCTATCAAATCAGCCTGATTCCCGAAAAGTCTGGGGGTTACACGGTCCTTGTCGCGACGCTTCCGGGTTGCGTTTCTTACGGAAGCACCCTTGAAGAGGCAACGCAGAATGCCCGAGAGGCGATCGAACTTCATCTCGAAAACCTTGCCGCCCATAAGGAACCCATCCCCGAAGATAACGAGACCGTGCCCGTATTCACAACTCTCGTTCAGGTGACACCGTCGTAGGTCTAAGGGATTTCCCGCTTTGCGCGCACGGGAAGTTGTGCGCGCCTTGGGAAAAACGGGTTTTTCCCGCTGGCGCCAGAAGGGCAGTCACCTGACGATGTTCCGAGAAGCAGACCGGCGTGCGTTGACGATCCCCATCCACTTTTCCAAAACTGTTCCGAAAGGTACGCTTCGAGCCATCATCAAACAGGCTGGCCTATCCCCAGAGGAATTCCTACGCAACCTGTAGCATGCGCCCAATTACAACGTAGCAGGTAGCGGTAGCGGGATGTAGCGGTGGTCAGCGCGGTCCTGACCGCGGGCTTTTCTCATGCCTGATGCCCTTCGCGTTTCACGACTTGTTCATGAGCGATTCTTCTTCCGCTTCCGGGTTTCTCTCCATCACCGTCGAGCAGGCGCGCACCGTGCTTTCCGGACGCCGGCGCCCTTGCTCCCATTCCTGGAGCGAGCGCGGCCAGCCGGGGATGCAGATTTTCTTGTTTGCGGCGCGGCGAGAACCCGCACTGCTGGAAAAGCCGCAGGGCCGCGGTGCGCGCCTTGCGCTACCCACGACCTTCCCCCTGTCCCTGGAATTGACTTGCCGAATCCAAGGGCAAAATGGCAATCCGTAACCCGCAGCGGCCGCTTTGCGTCGCTCGGGGCCAGCGACTTTGTGTTGCCAACAGGTATTCGACTCAAGTTACCCTCCATCTCCGCCGAAGATAAGGGCTAGGGACCAAATTCGGGCTGGGCGTGTGCGTCCCTTTCGGCATGGATCCGCGCCCGCCTATTGGTGTGGGTCGCGGAGGTCCCGGCTGTAACACCCTGCGGAGGAACCACATGCGTCTCCAGCTTCGCCGGTTGCGACGAAGACCCCCGGGTTACTCCAGGGGGTTCGAGAGCAGGGAAATGGAGAGGATCTAAGTGCAGGCCTTTCGCGAATCGACCATCCGCTGCAAATTGATGTGGATCCTTATGCTCACCAGCAGTACGGCCTTGGTGGTGGCATGTATGGCATTTGGCATTTACGATGCGCTCACCGTTCGCCTTGCCATGGTGCGCGAGCTCACGACCTTGGCCGAAGTCGTCGGCCAAAATAGCGGCTCGGCCTTGGCTTCGGGCGACAGGAGCGCCGCCGCCCAAGCGCTCTCCGCGCTGCGTGCCAAACCTGACATTAGGGCCGCCCGGATGTACTCGCAGGAGGGCAAGCTTTGGGCGGAGTATTACCGCGCCAATGTCTCCATCCCGTTGCCCCCTAAGGCCTTGGAGGGAGAGGAAAGAATCTCTGGTTTCCACCGGCTGGCTCTGCTCCATCCCATCACCCGAAACGGGGGCGTGGTGGGAGCCATCTATGTGGAATCCGATTCGAAGGAATGGGGCGACCGGCTGTGGCGCAACGCGCTGATTGCCTTGATCGCGATGCTGGCCGCTGCCGGAGTGGCTTGGCTCCTTTCCCGTCGGCTGCAACACCTTATTTCCGATCCGATTGTAAGCTTGCTCCGGGCTTCCCAAGCGGCGATGGGGGACAAGAAACTCTCCCTCCTGGCACCCGAGCGGTGCAAGGACGAACTGGGCCTTTTAAGGGACACGATCAAGGAAATGGTTTCCCAGTTCGAGGAGCGCGACGATCAACTGCGGAAGTACCGGGAGGTCCGGGATTTGCAGATCGCAGCCCGCACGGCGGAATTGCAGGCGCAGAACACTCAGCTCACCTTGGCGAAGACGGAGGCGGAACAGGCCTGCCGCGCCCAGAGTGAGTTCCTGGCCAACATGAGCCACGAAATCCGCACGCCCATGAATGCCATCATGGGAATGACCGAACTCGCGCTCGACAGCGATCTCGATCCTACGCGCCGGGAATACCTGGGACTAGTGAAGTCTTCGGCAGAGTCGCTTCTGACCGTTATCAACGACATTTTGGATGTTTCGAAAATCGAGGCGGGCAAGTTGGATATCGACCAAGCCGAGTTCAGCCTGCGCGACTGCCTGGGGGAAGCCTTGAAGACTCTCGCCGTGCGCGCGCACGAGAAGGATCTGGAACTCACCCTCCGCGTGCACCCGGCTGTCCCAGACGACCTCGTCGGCGATCCTGCTCGCCTGCGGCAGATCCTTTTCAATCTGGTGGGGAATTCCATCAAGTTTACCGAGGTGGGAGAAATCTCCGTCCGGGTCAGCGTTGAATCGAGCGACGCCGACAAGGCCACGTTACACTTTGCCGTCGCTGACACTGGAATCGGCATTCCGCCAGAGAAAAGGAGGGTCATCTTTGAAGCCTTCGCGCAGGCTGACAACCTCACCAGCCGCCGTTATGGCGGGACGGGGCTTGGCTTGACCATCTCGTCAAGGCTGGTGGCGATGATGGGTGGGCGGATGTGGGTGGAAAGCGAAGTGGGGCAGGGAAGCACCTTTCACTTTACGCTGAAGCTCCTGCGGGGAATGCCGGCTGCCACCGCCGGCGCCATGCCCATGTCTTCCGCCCTCCAGGGTGTTGCCACTCTGGTGGTCGATGATAACTCCACCAACCGCCTGATCCTGGAGGAACTGCTCAGCCACTGGGGAATGAAACCGACGCCAGCGGAGAACGGAAAGCGTGGGATTGAGATTCTTGAACAGACCAACGCCGCGGGTGCGGCCTTTCCCCTGATTCTCCTCGATAGTCACATGCCGGACATGGATGGCTTCACTTTTGCTAAACACGTCAAAAGCGATCCGCGCTTTCAAGGCGCCATCATCATGATGCTGACGTCCGGAGGGCAGCGGGGCGACGCCGCGCGTTGCCGTGACCTGGGGATTTCCGCCTATTTGGTCAAGCCCATCCAGCAAACAGAACTCCTGGAAGCCATCCTCATGGTCCTAGGGCACAAACCGGAACCTCTTGACCAGCGGCCCACCCTGGTCACTCGCCACTCGCTGCGCGAGGATCGGCGGCACCTGCGGATTCTACTGGCGGAAGATAACCCCGTGAACCAGATGGTGGCGGTCCGCCTGCTGGAAAAAATGGGACACACGGTAATGGTGGTGGCGAATGGGCGCGAGGCCGTCCTGATGTCGGAGGAGCAGGAATTTGGTTTGGTGTTGATGGATGTGCAGATGCCGGAAATGGACGGTTTTGAAGCCACCCGCGTCATCCGCGAAAGGGAGGCCACCACCCATAAGCACATTCCCATCATCGCCATGACGGCTCACGCCATGAAGGGTGACCGGGAACGATGCCTGGCGGCGGGAATGGATGGGTACATCGCCAAACCGATCCGTCCGGTGGAATTGTTTGCGGAGACCGAACGGCTCACCCGGCGCCCGGAGCCAACCCCCCAGAAGCCGCCGTCCCCCTCCGGGGATGACTGCATCGACTGGCAGGCGGCCTGGGCAAACTTGGAAGGAGATCCCAACCTGCTGAGTGAGTTAGCACTTTTGCTTTTGGACGACCTTCCCCAGCAGATGGACGCCATTCACCGCGCAGTCGACAATAAACAGGATCATGAGCTGGAGCGCCTCGCCCACCGGTTGAAAGGCTCGGTGGGAAACTTTGCCGCGAAGCCTGCATTTGAGGCAGCCTTCCACCTGGAAAAAATTGCCCGCCAGGGGGATTTTAAACAGGCCCCGCAAGCGCTGGGCGCTCTCGAACATGAAATCCAACGGCTCCGGGACGCTCTGGAAAAATGGGCGCACATGCCGCCTGGAAATGAAGGGGCGGGCTTGCCCCTCGCCCCGCCCCCTCCCTCCGCCGCTTCGAACTCAGGCCTGAACTCGGGCGGTGGCTAGCCGGGATTACTCACCACGCTGGAACGCATTTGGGGAACTGCCGGAAGGGCGGGGCTTCCGAACCTGTGTGAAAACGACAGAAGTATACTTTTTACCCATTTTACTCCCCACCGACATCCGGTTCGACGGCCGGGTTGTTCCCGACTTGCCAGTACCGCAGGAAAGCGGTACAGTTCCCCAGTTGGACTCGGCGATTCGACGAGGAGTGAAAATGACTCGACGCCGGGATCGGCAAGGCAGCCTCCGTATTAAAGACGGAAGCTGGTGCGTCCAGTAGACAGAAGGAAACCACCGCCCCTCACATAGGGTGGACGGGTGAAAGACCTCAATAGCCCGTCACTGCTTAAAGTAGCCGGAAAAGTAGCCGGAGAAAATGAGTTCGTGGTAAGTTATTGAAAACATGGGACGGGCCCATAGCTCAGTTGGTTAGAGCAGCGGACTCATAATCCGATGAGGGCCTTTGAACAACACCTAATCCATTGAATTTACAGGACCGCCGAGCCCGACAAGTAGGCGGAAAATGGTTCTTTTGGCGCTTATCTGTGACCCAAACTGTGACTCAGGGTTAGTGGGTCCCCGATGACGTTATTGCGAGCGTACGAGATACTGCTCATGCGGTGGCGCGCCTTCACTGAAGCCATCTGGATAGTGGCAGGTGCCTCTTCTCCTCTTTACCCAAGCCGCCGCCCCGCCCGAAAGCGTACTCCTCGAATTTTCTCATCGCCTCGACCTTATGCTCCTCCCAATCTCGGATGAAGTCCCACTTCTCCTTCAGAGGCTCCCACATCCAGAAACTCCGGATCTCCGTCAGTTCGGCATCGGAGAGCATGTCGGACACGATCAAGAGCAGCGTGCTGCACCCTGGACAACACCTCCTTTTTCTGCGGGCGAAGTCCCACTTACAGTGCGGACAGGTGTACCGTTGCGGCCGGTATCTCAAGGGGATCCTCCCAAAATACGTAGCATACGCTCAAGCTCTCGCCGTTAATGTGCGACCGGGGTTGGTAACTTATAGACAATTAAGCCACGGATGGCTTACGTTAACACGTTTAGGCACCCATGGGAATCGTTATCGAACCCTTATCGCACCCTCGCCGCAAGTGGGGGGACATGACCCGCCGCCACGCAACTTGAACGTTCTCCGTCGTAGACTCACCGCGCGGTGACCGGTGCTCCTACTAACGCATGTCATTGGACTTTGATCTTGCCTCGATCCAGGTCGCGAAGAGTTCCTTCAATGTCTCTCAGGGTTTCAAGCATTCCCTTAGCTTCAGCAGCACGCCCGTAAAGTTCTTCCGCGAAGTCAGGGTCGGAAGGATACAGGAACTCCATGTAATACCGTTCATCCAGGTCCAGGATGAATTGACGGATGTTCTCGAGGCTCACCTGTGTCCGAGTTTCGAGAAGGGTAATGATTTCAGCCTTCGTGTTCGTTTCGTTTTGCATATTCACTCTCCCTCGGATGCTGCTTGACGGTAATCGGCTGCCTCGCCCAGGCGGGCGGCTAAGTAACGAAGCCAAATGCGTGGATTCGATCCGTGAACGACGCGCCCTAGGAATCCCAGCCGTTCCGCCACGTTGGCACGATTCTCCCGTATTGCCTCCTTCGTGGTGGCGGTGTAAGCAGCGAGAAAGGCCTCAATGCTCTTTGACTTGGAGAACAGGTACGTCGCGTGACCCAGTTGCGGTGTCTCGACGGCGATCCCTCCCGAGGTATCGAAGATGTACTCATCACGGTATAGGTACAGTCGTCGCGCCCGCCGGATGAGTTGGCCGTAGAAAGTGGGGTCGTAATCTGGCTTCCAGTTGATTTTGGCGACATCGAAGTCGCCAGGAATACCAAGGTCCCAACAGAGGCTGCGCAGTTGTTCCCTTTCCATCGGCTCCCGTTCGATGCGGGCACGAATTTGGGCCAGGGCTTCGGAAAACTCGCCAAACCGATGGTAGCTCCTGCGAGCTTTTTCAACTTGCTCGGCGATGTTGGCAGGAACCTTCACGTGGATGCGGCTCGGCAACGCGGTCTCCCACTTGACCAGGTTCCACTGTGCATTCCTCTTACGGTACTTGCCCGTCTGGACGAACGTTCCCTGCAACTCGACCTTGGCCCCCAGCAGGTGTCTCCATCGGTTCCAGGTGGTGTCCCAAATAACCGGCATGGCTGATTGGTCGAGTGTGACCTCGAGTTTCCGCCGGACATCGCGGTAGATGGCTCGGTCATCGTAAAAGTCAAAATACCGAAGTGGTGCGTGGAACCGGCGCTCCTGCCGGTCCGGCTGGAAAGACAGGATTTGGGTCGCGAAGAACGTCTGACCATCACGTGAGCGATCGCCGACAACGAGTATCGAACCGAAACCCCCAAAGGGAAACAGTGCCGGCGCCGAGGAATCCTTCAGCAGCGAGTCGTAACAAACCCTCAATTCAGGTTGCGCCAGGATGTTGAAGGCCCGCTCCAACGTAGTGCTGTCGCGGTTGGAAGCGCCCGCAGCGCGGAGTTCCAATTGCCTGAGCTTCAAGGCTACCCGCAGCTCAGCAAGTGAGGCGGTGGGAGTGATCCGCAGAACGTCGTACAGGCTCGTCTGGCGTTCCCAGGACTGTTGCCGTGTGGCGACGTAGAAGTAGTCGCGAATGACATCGCAAGGCAGATGGATGCGAGAAATGCCCAGCCGGCCCGCTGGAACCTCTGCCCGTATGTAAAGTCGCTCTCGCTTGTCGGCTTTGGGCTGCGCGGCGTAACTGATGGGAGCGTGGTAGAGATCACGACTTCGCCGGGAGAACAAGGTTTTGTGGATGTAGATTTCGGTTCCTGGCCCGGGGGAGTCAGTGGGCAGAGGGAAGTTGATTTCGTCGCCGGGGCGAATTAGCGAGCCCAAAACGTTGGAGACGAGGATAGTGCCGCCACCGTTGAAGTGGCAGACCGTCTTTTCGTCTTCCCGCTTAACCGCCGAGGCTTCGCGGTGGAGGATCGTTCTGGGGATGACACTCGCAGGTTGAGTAGACGTCTCCATAAGGAGTGCAGGATAGCCACCCGGCTCGTTTCCGTCAAATGAGCTCTGAGGCCAATCAATGACCAATCCAGGAGCCAGGAGTTACAAGGCAGGTTGCCTGATTAGTGATCCCACGAGCCGTAAGTCGTAGTTCGATGACGAAGGAGGACAGAACAATGTCCCAAAGCGTGAACAAAGTCATTTTGATCGGATTCCTTGGCGAAGCGCCTGAAGTCCGGTTCAGTCAGCAAGGCAAACCAGTCGGTACCTTCAGCGTCGCGGTCAACGAGAACTGGAAAGATGCGCAAGGGTCGCGCCAAGAACGTGTCGAGTGGTTCCGAATCGTTTGCTTTGGTCGTCTCGCGGAGGTCTGCGGTGAGTATCTTTACAAGGGCCGCCATGTCTACATAGAGGGCAGGTTGCAGACTCGGAAATGGTCAGATCGGGAGGGCGACAAGCGAACGACGGTTGAAGTTGTGGCCAACCAGATGAGGATTCTGGATCGAGCGCCCAAAAACGCCAATGGCGCAAAGGTCGTCGAATCCACGAAGGCTGCGGAGCCGGCCGATGAGGGCGATAACCCATTCAACGAGCCGCAGAGCGAGACCTCTGACCAGGATATTCCGTTTTAACGGATTCCCTCGGTGCCCTCCCGTTCCCTCCTCGTAGGAGGAAAGACAGCCAACGCTGATCGAAGGCGACCATCCTGCCCCCCCCTCGTAGACCATGTTGGACGCCCGTGGACGATCTTATGGTCGCTCGCGCGCTCTCTTCTTTTCGGCCGCTCGTTTCAATCGAACCATGAAATCTCTGAGCCTCTCCCTTTGCTGCCGTTCACTTTCGTCTTTTGGTTCGGCCTGGGGGCGAGTAACTCGCCAGGTGAGCTGACCTGAGAGGGGGCCTTCAGGGTAAGCTCCCGGATCACTGAGGGTGTACTTTCGGAATGATGTGGGCGCCTCTTGAAAGCAACACTGGACTGCGCCGCGCAGCAATTCGGGGTCGCCTTCGTCCATGAGATTAATGATGCGAACTTGTTGCCGAAAACGCTCAATTTACTCCATTGGTAGATTGAACAGATAGGGAGTGAGAGCTTGGGTGCCGATGATCCGCTTGCGCTCGTCCACACCGTTTTCGAGCAGCATGAGGAGAGCGCCGCCCGTCTGGTGCCCCGGCGACTCCGGCCCGAAGATCACGAGGTACCGGATGTTTGGGTTGGCGACGACGTTGCACATGAGCTTTTCCATTCCGATGTTTTCAGTTTGTATGGTGCCGGAGAGGGCGGTTCCACTTCAGTGTTCTTTTTCATTTCGTGCATCGTCGATGGACGACTTAGTAGTAACGCCAATGCGTACCTGCCGTCAAGCACCCAAAGACATCACAGTGGGACTTTCTGCACGAGCCACGGGCAATCCACGTCCGATCAACTGATTCAGCGCCCTCCCGCACGTTTCACACAGGAAGAACCGGGTCCGCAGCGGCAACGCGACTGTTTTGCAGATCGGTTTTCGGACTAGAACGGGGTCGCTCATTTCGCGCAGGTGCGTCTCGCAAAGGCCAGAGAGACAGTGGTGGCACAACGCGGACGTTCACAGTCAAGGCCAAAGTGCTTATGGGGTGGGGTCCCTTACGGAAAAATCCCGAAGATGAACGCCAGCGAATAGTAGATTCCCACCACCACGAAAACCGCCCCAGTAATCCGGCGAGCCCACCACTCGATGCGGGTGAGTTTATTGAAAGCTTGAGCCAGCGATTGAGCACCTAAGGCAACCAAGATGGCGAAGAGCAACACAGGCAACGCCGTCGCGACTCCGTACAATGAAGGCAAGAGCACACTCGATTCGTATTTGATGGCCAGGGGCAACAGGCTGCCGAAAAATAAGGCCGCGGAAACGGGACAAAACGAGAGTGCAAAGATCACTCCGAGCAGGCCCGCTCCCCAGACACCCCAGGTCGCGAACCTGTGTTGTAGCTTCTCGCTCAGACCGGGACTCGCGAACCTGAGGGTCAACATTTCGAGCAGGAACATCCCCACCAGGATCAGGATCGGCCCAAGAATCTTGTTCATGTACTTCTGTAACAATTGGGACACGAGCGGAACGGAAATAAAGCTGGCCACAAGCAAAATTCCCAGCACGACGTAAGTAAGCATCCTCCCCAGCGTGTAAACAACTCCTGTCCAGAACACCTCAAGGGGACTTCCAAGACGCCGGCCGACGAAGGAGATCGCCGCGATATTCGTCGCCAGTGGACAGGGACTTATTGATGTCAAAATCCCCAGCCATAACGCGGTCGCGGCAACGAGGATGGCCGTCATCAAGCCTCCCCCAGATAGGACCGGATTTCAGTTTGTACGTACTTTATGAAGGCCGCCTTGTTGTTCACCAGCGTCCAGATATCTTGCAGGTTTTTCCATTTTGTCTCCTTTGAATCTTCCTTCCCCACCAGCACTAACGACTTGGAGACAAGCTGATAGTCCTGGGCGAAATGCTCGTTTCCGGGCTCTTCGATATTGATGACGTGCCACTCGAGCCGCCCTGCCTTCAAATCTTCGGGAAATCCACTCTCCACGGCTTCGCGTGAAAACGCTTCAAGCTTTCTGCAGGTTGGACAGCGAAAATTGCCATGGAAGTAATAGGCCACCACGGTACGACCGTGCGTATCGATTTGATTTTTGGCCCGCGCAGTTGCCGCCGCGGCGACTGCACCGGAAGCTTCGGGGTTCGCCTGGGCGACCACCGTCGAGCCGCTCTTTTCGGCCGGCGGCACAATCGAGGCAGCCTCTTGCGCCGGCACGGTTTGGCCCACTGGGCTGGTATTCGCCCCTTTGGAGCGAGTTTCCTTAACAACAAGGAATATCACGCTTACTCCAACAAAAAGCAGAAGCAGAGCGGTAGTTACTTGCTTGAGTTTCATTCTCATGTCACCTCATCTGATTGGGATTTGAAGCGCGCCTTAGCTCTTAGACTGCTCGGAGCCTAATGCCTGGCACTGCCGTTCGGCTCACCCCGCCATTTCGCGAACCCGGTCCGCTACCAAGGAGACGGTTTTCTTGGTGACCGGTGTCTTTCCCTTCTCCATGCCCAAGTCTTGCAGGCGTAAGTGCGGAACTTCGTTGAACCCGGCGAGTTCCAGACACTTCTTGGCGCAATCCTGGTCGCAACCGTCGATCGCGAAGATGCGCGAAGCGGCTTTCGTGTTCTCGATGATTCCGCTCACCCGTCCCCCGATTCCCGCCAGGCAGTACATTTTGCCCACGCCGTCTTTGGTCAGCGTCCGCGCTGCCAAGTCGCAGATTCGCCCCACGTCCGACGCGCCCGAACAGGCAAAGATCAATTGCGGTGCCTCACTACAAGCACACTTTGTGTCGTTAGCCATCTCAGTTCTCCTCTCTGTGTTTCGTGTTCATGCACCAGTGTCCGCCGGCAAGAGTTGGGGCTGGTGATGGAGCAATCCCCTCTTGATGTCTTATTCCTCCTGCACTGCGCAGGTCAGCCGCATCCTACTTATGGTCGCTCACGCTCTCTCTTCTTTTCCGCTGCTTGTTTCACTCGGGCCATCAAATCTCTGAGCCGCTCCCTCTGCTGCCGTTCACCTTCGTCCTTTGGTTCGGACTGTGGGCGGGTGACCCGCCAGGTGAGCTGACCTGAGAGCGGGGCTTCCGGGTAGGCTCCTGGATCACACAGGGTGTAGTCTCGGAATGATGTCGGCTCCTCTTGAAAGCAACACTGGACTGCGCGGCGCAGCAAGTCGGGGTCGCCTTCGTCCAGGAGGTTAATAATGCGGACTTGTTGCCGAAAGCGCGCAATGAACTCGGTTGGCAGATTGAACAGATAGGGAGTCAGGGCCTTGGCGCCGATGATCCGCCTGCGCTCGTCCACACCATTTTCTTGCAGCATGAGGAGAGCATCGCCCGTCTGGTGTCCCGGCGACTCCGGCCCGAAGAGCACCAGATACCTGATGTTTGGGTTGGCAGCGATGTTACAAATGAGCTTTTCGATACCGATGCTTTCAGTCTGGATGGTGCCGGAGAGAGCAGCTCCACTTTCCAGGCCAACTCGAACTAGATTATCAATATCCGGCGGGATATTTTCTTGGTCGTATAATAAGATGACAGCGACAGCAACGGGCGAGTAGTCGTTGCCGCGCAGATAGCGCCCTTCTTCAGGCGGATAGCTGGAAGCTGGCTCCACCTTCAACATAGCTTGTCCCCCTACTATTTCAACTTAACTGAATCGGATTCTCATGCCAGCGCGTTGGTCAGCCACGTGGTCACCTCGGCTGGCGTGGGGATGCGTCCGGCGCATACCACCTTCTCATTGATGACCAGAGCCGGCGTTGCCAGAATCCGATACTTTATGATTTCAGGCATTTCCGTTACTTTCTCTATCTGGGCTTCCACGCTCAAAGAATTCACGGCCTGTTGGGCGAGCTGTGCCACCTTGACGCAGTTCGCACAACCAGGGCCAAGCACTTTGATCGATAACATTCAAACCTCCCTATCCGGCCAAATAACCTTGCTTTCCGTCTTCATTGGACGATCTCGATCATCGGATCAACTCGGATCTCGGATTTGACGGAATTGGCCACCAAACTGTACCTCTGCGCCGATTCGAGCGCCCGTCGCACGCGCTTCTCAATAGCAGACCTTTCTTCCTCCTTGGCGCGCAGGAGGATTCTGGGGCGAAGCGTTACCGAGGTGAACGTCTCCCTCCGATCCAGCTCAATGAGTTTGGTGCCCTCAGCGTCGCAGTCGTAGGAGATCAGGTCCAGCTTGAACCGCTCCACTGACCAGAGAAACATCATCATGACGCAGGTATTCACGGCTGCTACAAAGGCGTCTTCCGGGGTCAACACGCCCGCGTGTCCGTGGGCGTCTGGCGGAGCCGAAAACTCCATCTCCGGCCCGTTTCCCATCTGGATGTGGCCCCAATGCTCACCTTTCCAGGTAACCCTGGTGTGGTACGCGGCGGTTCGCGACATCAATGGCTCCTGTCGTAGAACGTACTGTACTCGCGCATAATCGCCTCTGCGCAGGCGGCCTCTTCTTCTTGCGGGATCGGATTGTAGATTTTCACTGCCTGCATCAGCTCGACCTTCGTGGAATCGCTGGGCAACTTTCCGGCTTCCCGAAACTGGGCAAAGACGAGCGGGAGCGCGATGAGCGTGACCTCCTGCCCCGCCACCTGCAAAGTCTCGACGGGAATCCCCGACCCACATGAGCAGGAAGGTTGCTGAGGTCGTGATTTCTCCCGGGCCGCGGAACTATCGACCGGCCGATCGGTTAAGGCCTTCCCCTTGAGGCCCAGTAACCGGTCCACTTGCCGCGCAATCTGATCGGCAACATCGCTTACCGCTTGCATTCCTGCCCCGCTCAATCGACGCGCGCTGCCCAGTGCGGCAGAGTTTGGGCAGGCTGAATCGCTGACCGCGATACTTACCGCCGGTTTGCCGCTGTACATTACCGTGCCGTGCGCCGCGCAGCGCTTCGCGCAACCATCCACGGTGATCGTCGGGTGGAAACGCGCGAAGGCGCGGTCACCTTCCCCGCCCGCCAGGAATAGCGGCAGACAGATCGTTACGGTCTGCTGCGGTCGCAG
>Ga0315282_10008306_pt1 | contig 16831 bp, 18 predicted proteins | sample YL17G07_20_MG_FD_203693 | JGI IMG/M metagenome (GOLD analysis project Ga0315282, IMG submission 203693) | Sediment microbial communities from Yellowstone Lake, YNP, Wyoming, USA - YL17G07_20 | ecosystem: Environmental > Aquatic > Freshwater > Lake > Sediment | place: USA: Wyoming | collected...
GTGATGTGGAGCCATGGAGGATCTTCAAATCCAGTATTTGGCTGAGTGTCTCGATGACTGCGGCTTCGCCCTTGCGTGCCGCCAATAACTGAGCAACTTGGTCTGCTGCTGCTCGTCTAATTGATTCAGTTACATCTCTTCTTTGGATCACTTTACCTAAGGTTTCTGTTTGAGCCATCTCCGGTGGAGCAAGAGCGTCGAAGATCCTGAGCATTATCTCTTCAAGCCTATGCCTTCCTTCTGGCGCGTTTACATCAGTGATCTTCATCATCTCCCTCACGCCGGTACCCAAGCCCGAGTCTGCGAACTGCGTGGTCTTTTCGGAGCCTTGTATCTCCGAGGAGATGGCAGCAACCTCTCCCTCTAGTGATGAAATGCGCTTTTCGATTTCTTGGAGCTGATCTTCCGAAAGGGAACCCGTGACCTGAGCGGGCTCGACGGACTTGGGGCTGACCTGGAGGACATTGCTGAGATTCGCGATCTTTGAGTTGATAGTCACCAGTTGATAGAGCCTCTTAGACGTAGGGCATGGGGACACTGCTCCTTCGTATCCTTTCAGCATGTCCTTGATATCAAGCAGCTCTAGCATTCTGGCCTCGCGAAGATACCTCATGACAGCGTCGTAGTGATCTTTGTGAACGATGATCTCTACGCGCTTTATTCTCGCGGGGAGCAGCATGCCGAGGCCTTCCTTGTCGGAAACTACCTGACGGGATATGTCGATCCTCTTAAGACTTGACATTTTAGTGTGACCCCAAGATTGGCGCTGCCCAAGAACCGAGTCTGAACCATCTCTTCATCGACGTGCGCTATCGGATGCTACTGGCCAGTGTTTCGAGGATCGAGTTTTATGTCACGGAGTAGTTTTGTATCCAAAGGTCGATGTCTTCGTGCCAAAATGTGACAAATGTGGCGACGACTCCAAAGACCTGCACGAGTGCAGTTACTGTGGCAAGCATTTCTGCCCAGCAGACTGCGCTGAGCACATGTCATGGGAGCAAAGGCACTCGGGATTAGCGTCTGAACGGGGTCGGTTTTGGAGGAAGAAGACAGCGCAGCCCGGATAAGTGAACAAGCCACAACAAGGTTGCTAGGCGAGTCCCAGGCGCGCCAGAGTTTGGACCGTTGAATTGATGACCACAAGAATTGGAGCCGGGTAGATTCCGAGCAACAAGAGCGGAACAAGAAAGATAGCAAGCGTCAGCAAGTCGAATCTGGGCGCTTCGCTCCTAGTCAAGGAACGCTCGGGTGGCTCCATCAGAACTCTCCGAAGCATCCACACGAAGTAGCCAGCGGTGATCGCAGGCACAACCACTACGATTGCAAGCAGAAGATTCACCTTGATGGCTGAAAGGATCACCATGTACTCACTGATGAAAGTGGCGAAGCTTGGGAACCCTATCGCGCCCAGAGAACCGAGTGTCAACAGGAACGACGTGATGGGCATCGCCTTTCCCAGCCCAGGGAGTTCTCGGATCGTTCTAGTCCCCATCTGATGTTGTATTACACCGGACATCAGGAAGAGCATTCCAATGGCACAGGCGTGATTGAACATCTGAAAGACCGCTCCAGAAAGCCCAATTGTCGTGAAGGAGAAAGCGCCTAGCAGGACGTACCCCATGTGGTTTATGCTCGTCAGCGCAATCATGCGCTTCAGGTCCTGCTGAATCATCGCCACGACAGCACCATATAGCATGGTCAACACTGCTAGACCGATCAGCGCGGGTGCGAGAAGGCGTGATGCCTCAGGGAATAGGCCTAGCATGATACGAATGAAACCGTACCCTCCCATCTTCAGCAACAGACCAGCAAGCAAGACGCTGATCGGCGCAGGTGCTTCAACATGAGCATCCGGAAGCCATGTATGAAATGGAACGATGGGAAGCTTCACGGCAAAACCAAAGAATACGGCCACGGCCATCGGTATCTGCAGCATCAAAGGCAACCTTAGATTCGACAGAGTAACGAGGTCGAACGTGTGAGGCTGAGAGAAGACGTAGAGCGCGATAAACCCTAGGAGCATCACCGTGCTGCCGACATGTGTAAAGATCAGGAACTTCATTGCGGCGTACTTCCTCCTCGGCCCTCCCCAGACTCCGATGAAGAAGAACATCGGGATGAGAACCAGCTCCCAAAAAACGTAGAAGAGGATCAAGTTGAGCGAAGTGAAGACTCCGATTATCGAGCCTTCGAACAAGAGAAGAAGTGCATAGTACGGCCCTATCGAGGACTTGACCTCTCGCCAGGAGCCTGCTGCGGAGAGCGTTGTCAACAGCGTTGAAATGATCAACAAGGGCAGGCTTATGCCGTCGATTCCGAGAGTGAATGTCAGCCCAAAAGACTCCGCCCAGGGGAGCGTCTCGGTCATCTGAAATCCGGTACGCTCAAGCCTGTAACCTGCAAAAATTGACAGGGCAAAAACAAGCGTAGTAGCCGATATCAACAGAGCGAGAGTCCTAGCGGCTTTTTCGTTGATACGGGAGACTAGGAAGACGAAGAGTGCTCCAACGATCGGAAGCAACACCATAACCGAAAGCATACCGGGCATCCATGATCACTTTCCTAGGAAGACCAGCGCGATTACTATCAGGAAAACTCCGAACGCAAAGACCAGCAAGTATTGCTGAGCGACTCCAGTCTGGAGCCTTGCAATGGTCGTGGAGAACCGTTTTCCGGTTGTGGCTACGCTGTTCACCGCTCCATCTACGACATGAAGATCGAACCTGTCACCGCTCTTCGAAAGGCCGACGGATAGTTCGGAAACCCCGCCGCTGATGCGGTCAAAGAATCCGGACTCGACCCATCGACTAAGCGAGCTGCTTAAGGCCAGTGCTCCGTTCACGAAAACGACATAGTAAGCCGGATTCACGTAGAGTCTATTCCACAGGAAGTTGTAACCGGATCTTAGCAAGGGATTCTCGAGTATCTTTGATGCGTCGATCTTCTTCGAGATGTAGAGACCGTATCCGATCGCTCCCCCCGAAACTAGGACCAGCGCTGTAGTGAGTGCAACTGCCACGTCGGGTGAAAGGTATTGAAGGCCGGCAGCCGGATGTCTCTCTGGTCCGACATCCATGATGGCAATCCCTCTGGTCAGGAATCCGGCAAGTGCTTGCTCCACGAGAGGCCCAGCTACACCGATCAAGATGGTCACGACGGCCAGCAAGAGGTATGGAATGTACATGATTGGGCGAACCTCATGGATCACTACACCTTCTTCTTCCAGTTCCTTGAGGTGCGCACTCTTCGGCCCAAGAAACACCAATCCTATGATCTTTAGACTGTAGATGAATGTCAGCGCGGCCGTCACGGTCGCGATCAGGTAGAGCCAGGATTGTCCGGCCTCCCAAGTTGCCGCCAAGATCGCGTCCTTACTCCAGAAACCGCTGAAGGGCGGAATACCTGACAAGGACAGAACGGAAACCAGCATCGCCGCGAAAGTGAGTTTCATGTTCGATCTGATGCCGCCCATCTCGTTCATGAATCGAGTCTCACACGAATGTATGACGGCACCAGCAGCCATGAAGGCTGCAGCCTTGAAGATCGCGTGGTTCATCAAGTGAAACAGACCTGCGGTATATCCGGCTGCAAGCTGCAGCCCCATTCCTCCGACGCCTATGGCGAGCATCATATATCCTATCTGAGAAGCTGTCGAGTACGCGAGTGTCTTCTTCAATTCTTTCGCGACAATTGCCTGAGCGGCTGCGGCGAGGGCGGTGATCGCTCCGATCCACCCGACGATCTCGAAGAATGTGAATGGTTGACCGTACGTGATGATCGCGTTGAAGAAGATAGGCCCTGTACGCGCCACCAGATAGACACCTGCCTTTACCATTGTGGCTGCATGGATCAAAGCGGAAACCGGCGTGGGACCGGCCATTGCGTCAGGTAACCATTCGTGCAATGGAACCTGCGCTGACTTACCGATTGGACCCCAGAACACTAGAAGCGCCGTCGGTAGGAGGAAGCCGGTCCTCGCCAGATCTCCTGCCCAACTAATGTTGTGGGAGAGCTCGACCAGGTTCAGCGTGCCTGCGGTTGCGTAGATTATGAATATTGCAGCGAGCAGGCCGATGTCGCCGATTCTTGTCATTATGAAGGCTTTCAGTCCTGCATGGCTTGGAGGGTACGTCATTGGTATCCCCAAAGTTCTGTGACCCTCGGAACCCACCCACTTGTCAGGCTCGTCGGTGTACCAGTATCCTATCAAAGCGTACGAGCATAGCCCAACCCCTTCCCATCCAAACATGAGCTGCAGCAGATTGTCAGACAGGACAAGCAGCAGCATGTTTCCGATGAAGTAGTTGATGAAGAACCAGTACCTTGTGAGCGTGGTTTCGCTCTGCATGTAGCCGATACTGTACACAACGATGAGTAAGCTGACCCATGCGACAACATTCGACATTAAGACACTCAGCGGATCTACAAGCATCCCGGCCTTGATTCCGAGAGATGGAATCCACTGAACTTGCAGATCATGTGTCTCACCCTTCAGAACATCTGGAATCATCATTGATGCCGATATTGCAGCCAGTAGAGGAAACGCGACGGCGACTGCGTTTCCCGCTCTACGACTGATCCGAGAGGCTGGCACGACCAGAAGCGATCCGACCATCGGAAGAATCCAGACGAGCCAAGGGACTATGGTGTTCATCATTCAACCCTCATTTGATCATGGTTGAAATCTGAGCGAGCATGCCGCTGAGCACCGTATCTGGAAGAATCCCCAAGAAGATCACAGTGGCAGCCAATACAATCAGCGGGACAGTCATTGTCGACGGCGCCTCGGCCACTTGCGCCATCTCTGCGGGCAGACTTCCAAAGAAGATCCGCTTCATTGTCCACAGCGTATATCCGGCTGTGAGTGCTGTGGAGACGATCGCGCCGATCGCCACAATTACCTTCTGCAGAATGAGGGGGTGCATTGCAGAGTTGATGAATCCGAAGAAGATCAGGAATTCTGAGATGAAACCGCTGGTGGGCGGAACGCCTAAAATCGTTAGGAACCCGATCAGGGCCGCAGTGGCAGTGATTGGCATCTTTCTTGCGAGTCCTCCAAGCTTGGATATGCTTCTAGTTCCGTGAACTTGAGTTATGATTATTCCGGCAACCATGAATAGGATACCTTTGCCCATTCCGTGACTCAGGTAGTGAAACATCGAGCCAGAAACGCCTTGAATTTGGACCGAAGCGATTCCCAGTAGGATGTATCCCATCTGGCTGATGCTGGAGTATGCCATCAGGCGCTTGATGTCGTCTTGGACGAGCGCCATTAGTGCCCCGTATACCATCGTGATCAGCGCCCAGATGCTCAGCTGAAATGAGATCGCGCCGATCAATTCGGGCGAGATCGTCATGAGGATCCTTACTATCGCATATCCTCCGATTCCGATCATTGCAGGGGATAACAAAGCACTGATGGGAGTCGGAGCCTCCGCATGCGCATGAGGAAGCCAAATGTGCACTCCGAAAGCCGCCATCTTCACAAGAAGTCCCATGAGGATCATGATTGTGATCCAAGACCTGTAGGATTGCGGAATAACAGTAGACGCCAAGACTGAAAGATCGAACGTTCCGGAAACGACCCAGAGTGTCAAGATGCCGGCTAAGAGTGCCAGTGCCCCGACGTGGGTCCACATAAAGTACATGAATGAGATTTTGTCTCGATCGCCGTACCCCCATCGAGCGATCAGGAAGTACGAAGGAATCAGCATCAATTCGAAGAACAAATAGAACTCGATGAGGTTGGTGGCAAGTACTGCCCCTATCATTCCAGTCGAGTATAGCAGGTACAGAGCGAAGTAGAGGCCGTACTCTTTCGACTCTTTTCCAAGTCTGTGAGTCATATAGGGCATTGAATAGATTGAGATAACAGAACAAAGGAGGCTCACTGTGAAAACGATCGGCACACTCAGGCCGTCAGCTCTGAAGCCAAAGTATCCGATTGGTTCCCATCGAAACATCTCCACGACATTTCCAACTGAACCCGATAAGATCACCGCGAGCGTGGAAAGACTGAGTGGGATCGCGGCGATCCATCCCACTCGTGGACCGAATCGGTCTGAGAGGAACAAAACCACAGGTGCGAATACAAGTGGCAGAGCAACGCTCGTGAGCAGCAGCGGGAACATATGCTATCCTCTAAGACGATTCAGTTTTCGGACATCGATTGTTCCGTTGAGTCTAAACGCGACAAGTATCAAGGCTAAGCCCACAGTCGCCTCCATCGCGGCTGCAGCGATTGAGAAAAAGACGATGTTCCAGCCGGCCAGCATCGGCGGGTTGGAGTATCGTGCGAATGCTACGAAATTGATGTTTGCAGCATTTACAATGAGCTCGACAGAGAAAAGCAGACGAATGGCGTTTCTCTTCGAAACTAGGCCGTAGATGCCAATTCCAAGCAATGCCGCTGACAGTATGATGTAGCTACTGAGTGGTTCCATTAGGTTTCTTCTCCCGCTCCACTTTGGCCAGGGTTAGGCCACCAATAACTGTGGCCCCGATCACAAGCCCAAGGATCACAAGAGGAACAGCGTAAGATGATGCCAAGTCGCGGCCAAGTTCGGGCAATGGTACGCCATAGAACTCCGGTGCCTCCGGTGAGATCGGCACAAGTATGACGATGGCTCCTGCCACTGCAAGCGCGATTAAGCCAGCAACAAGGATACCTGCCCGGCCGAGACGGCCTGGTTCTTCCTCCTCTACGATCCTGCCGGACTCTCTCCGAACGAGCATGATCGTAAAGAGGATCAGGACCACGACTGCGCCCACGTACACGGATATCTGGAACATCGCGAGATACTCGGCGCCTAGAAGTATGAATAGACCGGCTACGCCGATCAGCGAGAAGGCGAGTCCGACCGCACCGTAGATCAATTCTCTGGCTTCCAGCGCGAAGATGGCCGACACGATGACTAGACCGCTGAGGGCGAGGAAGGCAATGTCGGGCATCCTAGATCCTCCAAACCGAACCTAGCCCAATCGACATCAGCGCCACAGTCACGAAGATGTTTGCGAACGCAAGCACAAGCAGCCTAGTCCAACCAGTCCTGAGCAAGATGTCAACCCTGACTCGAGGAAAGGTTCCACGGATCACAAATACCACACTCGCCACTATGAATGTCTTCAGCACAACCCATACGGGCTGAGGCAGAAAACCGGGACCAGACCACCCTCCAAGAAAGAGCGTCGTGATCAGCGCGGACATCACATACAGTTTGGTGTACATTGCCAGGAACCCTAGCATGAAAGGCACACCACTGAGCTCAGTCATCCATCCCATAACCAGTTCAGTCTCTGCCTCTGGCAAGTCGAACGGGGTCCTTTCAAGTTCGGCCAGCGCGACCGTGAAGAACACTGCAAAACCGAGGACTTGCGGTACCACGAACCATAATCTCTGCTGAGCCTCGACGATCTTGGTAAGGTTCAGCGTGCCGGTGAGCATAACTATGCCGAGGACTGAAAGCCACATCGGAATCTCATAGGCGACCTGCTGGAACAATGATCGCAACCCACCTAGAAACGAATACTTGCTATTGCTTCCCCAACCAATCAGAAGAATTACGCTTGGAAACAACGACATGACGGCGAACACGTACACAAGACCCACGTCCATATTTGCGATGACAAGGCCCTCTCCAAATGGAATCGCTGCTGCAGGCGCGAATGCGAGCATCATCAAACCGAGCGCGCAGAGCATGAGTAGTTTCGCGTCGGCAAGCTCGGGGAGAATCATCTCTTTGAACATCAATTTGACTCCATCCGCAATCGGCTGAAGGATGCCCGAGAGGCCTGCGTACAGAGGGCCTATTCTCAGCTGGATGCGAGCAATCACTTTTCGTTCCAGCCAAACGAGAAAGGCAGCGCTCAACATCACGTTCAGAAAGCCGGGGAAGAAGACTATCTCAAGAAAAGTCCGTGAAGTAATGATCCTCAGAGCAAGATTCAGGATCTCCTGAAGTGCCGGCAGTGCCTGCAACCACATCACCAGAACTCTCGTTTCCCTGAAAGGTACATGGCATAAGCCAACGGCGCAACGAGGACTGCAATAAAGACGAGAAACAGGTAGTTCCGGGCCATCGGCACGGATGAGAAGGCCAATCCCCAAGTGAAAAGAAACATCGCGATGACGTCGAAAACAATGAACATGATCAGATACGGGTAATATTGCATCATGTAGCGCTGTCTTGCTTCGCCCAAATGAGTCTGACCGGATTCGAAAGGCGCGTCTCTAATCGGGTTCCTTCCCCTTGCGCGCATCAACCAGCCGAAGACCAAGAGCGGGAATGTGACGAGGAAGATGACAATTTCGAATATTGCCACAAGACTCCATGCATCAAGCCCCATGCGACTCTTCCTCTCTGAGGTCGTCGGCGGATGCTGAGGTCACTTACCGGTACGGATATAAAGCGTACTGCTCAATTCACAAACGCGAAATGCGGGCTTAGGTCTGATGACTTGAGTCGCTCGATAACCACAATCCACACGAGATGAAATATCATGGCGTGGAAATCACCCGGAATGACACATATGTGGTGTCCCAAGTGCAAGCAACAACAAGCCGCGGACGTGGAGCCGGTCCTGAAGGATGGCAAGATCGTCTACAAGTGGAAATGCAGGACCTGCGGAAGCGAAAACTACTCCGAAGGCTAACGGGTCACTAGATTTGTCGCTCGAGTGCAAAAGTCGCAAGCTCTTCCAGCGCCGTCTTCCCGTCACTGTCTCTCAGAACCGCGATCTCAGACTTCGCCTTCTCAACATGTTCCTTTGACGCTCGCCTTGCGAAAGCTACAGCTTTCTCGCGCAACGCTTCAGTCGCCTCGTGCTTATCCTTGTTCTCGTTACGATCCAACATCTCAGCCACGCGATTCTGTCGAACGGTCTCCCCCAAGTAGTGAGCAAGTACGAGATTGGCCCGTTCTTGCCTAGAGGGATTACCGTTACCGGTCAAGTCCATTATGTCATCTCGGATTTGGAAGGCGACGCCAACTGCTCTCCCATAATTGTACAAGGCGCTGATCTCTTCGCGAGATCCACCGCCAACAACTCCCCCTATCCCGGCGGATGCTCCGAAAAGTGATCCTGTCTTCAGGTCCGCTATGTTGAGATAATGCTCAACGTCTATTCCAATGTCAGAGATTACATCGAGTATCTCGCCTTTGCTGAGTTCGACGAGACCCCACCCGATCATCTTCATGACCTTAGGGTCCTTGTAATCCGACAAGACCTCGACCCCCTTCGACGCTAGAAACAACCCTGCACTGATTGCTCTGTCGTCGTTGAACGCGGCGTTCAGGGTCGGCGCACTTCTTCGTATCCTATCCTTGTCAATGAGATCGTCAAAGATCAATGAGGCGGCGTGCACAAACTCCACTGCAGCTGCCGCATTCAGCGCTGACTTCTCTTCTCCTCCGACGGCCCGTGTGGCAAGCAGAACCATTATGGGTCTCAAGCGTTTGCCTCCGGTGCTGAAGGTATATCTGACCAGCTCGCTTGCCTCGTTCTGCTCGAATCCAGACGAGAGAATCTCGTCTATGCGTTCGTTCACGATCTTCCGTTTCTCTTCTAGGAGCTGCTGAAATTGCATTCAGGCCACATCTGGGAGGTTCCACATTCTGTTGCTCGTTATAGATAAGCAGACTAGTTCGATAAGTTCGGCCAGACTAGGCTACTTTCCTACGCGTCGGCAGGCTCCAGCCAAGTCTTCGATCGCGGCTAGCTGATTCTTTGCCTTGACGATCCCGCTGGCCACAAGAACCCCTTGAGTACCGAGTCGGAGTGCTTCCCTAACGTCCTCTCCGGAAGTGATACCTGCACCACAGAGGATGACGACTTCACTGTTGATTTTTCTGATTCTTGACACAGTGTCAGTGACTATCTCGGGCTTGGCTTTGGAGACGGCTACTCCGCTCCCAATGAGCTCGGGGGGCTCTACAGCTATCATGTCAGGGCCGAGCGATGCGACTGCCGCGGCGATTCCTGCTGTGCTCGCACAAACCACCGTCGCTAGGTTCAGATCTCTAGCCCTTGTGATTGTATCTTCGATGATGCCTGCTTCGAGCCTTCGCTCGGAGTGATTAATGAGAATCCCAGAGGCACCCGCATCAAGCACCGATTCAGCGAGCACATGTCCGGTATGAGAGCCAGGTTTGATCGGGTCAACATGTTGGGCGAATACTGGAGCCTTTGTCTGTTGCGAAACGAGCCTAAGATCCGCCGTCTGAGGAGCCACCGCCACTATCACGCCCAACTTCGCACTTGCTTGCTCCGCGTACTTTGCGAGCTGGACGGCCTTGTTTCCCGTGGCTTCAAGGTAGCACTTGAAATTGACCAAGACAAGCGGAGGAGAAATCCTACTACGATTCATCCTAGAACCGTCCTTGCACAAACACGCACGACCCTGCACGAACTTAAGCCTTCAGAATAACTCGGAGCATATTCTCAGAACGGTAATATATTGTGGCATCGAGATAGGCTGAAACGAGGATTTTTGTCCACCTCTGCTTCGACGGACCACCTAGAGTCATAGGGCTCGGTTTTCAGGTGAGCGACGCGAAACTCGTCGACCCAACCGACCTGTTTGCCGACCCCGCCTTCGACAGGACACGAGAGACTGCCAACCTAATTGCCGACTACATGAGACTGCACGGCCCATTCATGCCGCACAGACTTGGCCAAGAAGAGATGGAGTATACGACTCTGCCCCAAGTTCTAAAGAAACTGAAGGACCGTTTCACGAAAGCATAGCTGCCTGATCTTCAGCGCGTGCAGAAACGATATTACGACAAGCGGACTATCCTTTGCAGGGCCATCCGGTTGAAGTTCAGAGTTCTGATCTGTGATCCTATTCACCAAGACGGTGTCCAGCTTCTGCGGCAGGCAGGTTGCGACGTCGTCGAGAAGCCAAAGATAACCAAGGAGGAGCTTCTGGTAGATGCCAAGAACTTCGACGTACTTGTGGTGAGAGGAAGAACCAAGATTACGGCGGATGTCATCGCCGCCGCCTCTTCGCTGAAGGCCGTTGCCCGGTCAGGTGTCGGCCTTGACAACATTGACCTTGAGGCCGCGAAGAAACGAGGAATTACTGTTATTTCAACGCCCAGTGCACCTGTCACGAGCGTGGCGGAACTTGCCATCGGTCTGATGCTCTCTCTGCTTCGACAGATTCCATTGGCAGATCAAGCAATGAAACACTATGAATGGACCAAAAGCCGGCTTATGGGACGCGAACTCCACGAGAAAACGCTCGGAGTTGTCGGAGTTGGCGGCCGCATTGGACTTGAAGTTGCTCGAATTGCAATTCAAGGATTCGGAATGAAAGTCATTGGATATGATGTAGTGGATATGACGAAAAAGGCGAGTGAGATCGGATTCGAAATCTCCCCGAACCTCGACTCTCTAATCGAAAGAGCGGACATAGTGACAATTCATGTTCCGTATCTTCCGTCCACTCATCACTTGATTGACAGTTCAAGGATCCGCCGAATGAAGCAGGGATCCGTGCTCATCAATACATCCCGTGGCGATATCGTTGACGGAAAAGCTCTGTTCGACGCCGTCAAGGAAGGAAAGCTTTCGGGGGTAGGCCTTGACGTTTTCCATGACGAGCCTCCCAAAGAGGACTGGGAGAAGGAACTCGTGGCGTTGCCAGAGGGGCGTTCTGTGTGCACCCCTCATGTTGGTGCTCAGACGCAGGAATGCCAACGACTTGAGAGTGCCACGGTGGCAAAGGAGATCATCAGACTGTTTGGAGGATGAAGCAGATGAGTGTCACATTCAAGGACTTCGAGCGACTGGACATACGCGTCGCAAAGTTGGTTGCAGTTGAAAGTATACCGGGAATGAAGAAGATCATGAAAGCCAAGGTAGACCTAGGCGACCGAACTGCCCACGCAATCTTGGGTGGCGCTGAATACTACAAGCCTAGCGATCTTGAAGGTAAGCTAGTCGCGGTTGTTGCAAACATGGAGTCGAGAACTGTAGCCGGAGTGAAATCTGAGTGTATGTTGCTCGCGGCAGACGATCATGGCAGACCGATCTGGATCACTCTCCCCGAAAACGTTCCCTTGGGCACTAAGATACGATGAGAATCGACAAGATCTATCTCGAGCGAAACGGCTGAACCTTATATATCCACATGATTAATGGGTGCGCCACATCACGGAACCAAAGCCACGGAGATTCCTTCATGGAAAGACGAGCGGCCCTCACAATTTGCGTGTTGGCCATGCTGGTACTCTCCTGGTCAACCACCAACGCACACGCCTCGTCAGTCAACTATGCGATTCATGACGCAAAGGTGTCTGTGGAACTTTCCCTGCATTTCTTTCAGAACGTCACGGCAATGCCAAGCTTGAGCGAGACGTTCACGGGCGTGGCCGCTCAGAATCTCGCTTCAGCAATAGAGGACAGTCTCAAGAATACGACCAGCAGCATCTCAGTCTCTTCGCTCTCAGGTGAGCTAGCATCTAACAAAGACTGGGTCAATGCCACAATCCGTTTCGATGTCAGCGGGGTTACTACCCAAAATGGCAGCCTCTTGAATGTCAATTGCTCGTGGATACGCCTCAAAGTGTCCAACGAGCTTAGGCTAGGAGATCTAAGCTACAATTTGATCGGGGCGACGTACATCGAGCCCACATTTGAGGAGTATGCGGGCTTTGAGAAGACACCTCTCAATGAGACCATCGCTACGGTCGGATACCGATTTGGAACACAGGATGTGTCCCCTGAACTCGCAGTTCAAAGGGCTGGGAACACGACTTTGCTTGACTTCAGCTACCTTGTTGCACCGATTGAAGGGTGGGAGATGACGTACAACCTAACTCAGGGCTCGACGACGTGGGTCTACACGCCAGCTCCCGCTGCCGAAATGAAGATGATGGTTGCCCCGAGAGACGGAGGAGCGTTCCATCTGGACGCCTCCTATGCGTACAATGCCACCCTTTCAGTTGACGGGCCGGCTCAGGCGCACGCAGACGCAATAACTACAGACATTTCAGGCGGTTATGAGCCGTTGCTCATGCTTGTTGTTGTCATCGCGACTTTCGTGGTCGCCATAGTGGCGAGCTGGACCTTCAGGTCTCGACGGAAGCAATTGCCTCGAAGACGGAAGTAGCGGCTCTAGGAACCTATGCGGTCACGCACCATCCTAGCGAGCGTATCTTCGTCGAACAAGTTTAGGAAGTGCTTGCGCAGCATTTCTGTGTACAGTCTCGCCTCGTCTTCACTCATGTATTGGAGCATGTAGGGGCCTTGGTATGGTGACGGCGCCCCATCTCTCGTCATGAACTCTATGTGCATGAGCGGTTCGCCGCGCTTGATAGTTATGGGCTGGCGATCGTTGCTTAGATTCACAAGCTCCAGCGCCAACCGTCCGACGAAGCCGCTGTGAATCTTGGCTGCGTTCAGAAAAGACAGCCCCATCCTTCCGTATCGACTCTTGGCAGTCAGGTGAGCGACATAGTTCGGCGGAGTGAAGACCACTTCATGAGAAATCAGATTCTTGTGTTCCAGGTAGTGCAGCGTCGTCTCCTCTTTGACGGTTAGAACGTACCCGTCGCCATCTAGAAGACTGAAATCAAATGGGTGAATGCACTTGAACGAGTTGATGAGTTCCACGAGTTTATCTTTCCCTAGTATGCCCAAAGTTCGTTTGCCACCTATCTTGTGAATTTGTTGTATCTTGGTTTTCTGAGTTTCGGGTCGTTGATTGTCAAGAAGATGGGTCAATAGTAGCCGCTGTGAAGGATAGTTTCAAGGTCACGCCATCGGTGCTCTCTTGAACTTCCGGAGCAACCCTAAGCGTGACAACAGCGTCCGTGCCCAATCGTGCAAGGAAGGAAACCGGAATTGCGAACACACTAGAATCAAGTTGAACCCTCTGCGAGGCGCCGTTGACTATCATCGTCGCGTTTGTTACTTTCACCCTTATTGTCTCGTACTGCCCGAGAGGCAAAGTGCCTAGAGCGACTGTCTCGCTCATGTTTCCCATTGTGAGATCTACGAGAATCGACTTGTTAGATATGACCTGCCAAGCTGACGGTCCGCTGATGTCTGTCCTGTGCGCGCTGATCTCTCCGAGGGTAAGATACAGGTGGTCTGCATGGACAGGGGCCGTCGAGGATAAGGTCACTCTTACGCCGCCATTTGCAAGCGGCGGGAAGACTATGAGAAACGCGACTACCAGCAGTACAATCACAGCAACGATTCGCTTTGCCCGCATCGGCTTCAGCTTCAAGCGGCCCTATCACGAGCGGATTCCATATAATCGTTTCAATTCCGTTGACTAGCTAGCAGGCTGGTTTGGGGATGGAGAGGTCTGGGCCGGCATTTCGCCGCATAGCTGAGCGATCCTGTTCCAATTGCTATCGACTTGCCTCTTCAACTCCTCAAGGTCTTTGGCAAATTTAGGCGCGAACAGGTGCCTGAATCTCCCCTGCGGTTTGAGGAAGTCTTCGAGCGGAACTGGTTTCGGTACCTTCATGCTCAGTTTGTACTTTCCATTCTCGACTTCATAGATGGGGAAGTACCTGGTCTGAACGGCCAGCTTGGCAAGCTTGATCGTCTCGCTGGTCTCGAATCGCCAGCCGAGGGGACATGGCGCTAGCACATGTATGACTGCTGGGCCCTTGACGGCTGTGGCTCGTCTGACTTTGGTTATGTAGTCGTTCCAGTATGCGACGGAAGCAGTCGCGGCATACTCGACTCCATGTGCGACACACACTCCGATGAGATCCTTCTTCGCGTCGGTCTTGCCAGCTATCTTCGATCCTGCAGGGGTAGTCGTCGTGGAGGCTCCGTATGGTGTTGCGCCAGACCTCTGTATTCCTGTGTTCATGTAGGCCTCGTTGTCGTAGCATATGTAGGTGAAGTCGTGCTTTCTCTCCAGAGCGCCTGATAGGGCCTGGATTCCAATGTCAAAGGTGCCTCCGTCTCCGCCAAATGCGATTATGTCAACTGCATCGGCCTTTCCCTGCTTCCGCAGGGATACTTCGATCCCTGATGCTACCGCGGCGGCGTTCTCGAAGAGTGTGTGGACCCAAGGTACCTTCCAAGCCGTGTCAGGATAGATTGTGCTCGCAACTTCGAGGCAGCCTGTAGCGTTTACGACGATCACGGGCTTCTGCAATGCTTTCATTGTGATACGTGCCGTCGCTGCAGGACCACAACCGGTGCACATTCTGTGGCCGGGCCCGAAGAGCTCTTGGGTTGGAAGTTCTTTCAAGGTGACCATTAAGGTCGCACCCCCGCAAATGTTACTGGATCATCAATTGGCGCGCCCTTGGCTTGTTTGAGAGCGGTTTCGAATATGCCCTCTATGTCGCTTGGCTTGACATCTCTTCCACCCAGGCCGCATATGACGTTGAAGATCTTCGCCTGAATTCCCGTAAGCACTTCGGTTGAGGCTATGTCACTACATAACGGGCCGTATGGTGCTCCAAACGATATGGCGCGGTCAATTACACCGACACTCTTCACTTTCGACAGCACGTTTGCAACTTCTCTTGTCGGGAAAGGTCTGTACTGCCAGAGCTTGACGACACCCACACGCTTGCCTTGCTTTCTCAACTTTGTTGCGACAGTCCGGGCTGTGCCGGCGACGCTGCCCATGCATATCACTGCTGCGTCGGCGTCTTCCATGTTGAAGGCGGAAACGTTGGAGTATTGCCTGCCTGAGATCTTTTGGAACTCGTTTGCCACTGAAGCTATGACCGGGGGCGCGTTCTTCATCGCCTCAACCTGTTGTCGCTTGAACTCCGAATAGTAGTCAGGGAGCGTCAGCGCTCCGAAAGTCATAGGATTCGTCAGGTCCAGCTTGTACATTGGATTCCTTTTGCCTTGAAAGTCACCGACTTCCTCCTCCTCAAGCACGGCCACACCTTCCATTGCATGAGAGATCGTGAATCCGTCTAGGTTCACAGTCACCGGGAGCGAGACCTTGTGATCCTCTGCGATCCTGAAGGCCTGAAGGGTCCAGTCGTATGCCTCTTGGGCGTTCTCCGCGTATATCTGGATCCAGCCACAGTCCCTGGAGCCCATCATGTCCGAGTGGTCATTGTGAATGTTTATCGGCGCGGAGAGTGCCCTGTTGGCGACCGCCATGACAATCGGAGTGCGCATGCCTGAGGCGAGGTAGAGCACTTCATGCATCAATGCCAACCCTTGGCTCGATGTTGCCGTGAACACCCGTGATCCAGCTAAGCTTGAGCCGACGCACGCCGAGAGTGCTGAGTGCTCGGACTCGACGCACACAAATTGCGTGTCAACTTCCCCGTTGGCTACGTAGTCGCTGAATCGCTCAACCATAATGGTCTGGGGAGTGATCGGGTAAGCGGCAACAACATCAACCTGCGACTGCTTGGCTGCGAACGCAACAGCCTCATCGCCGTTCATTCCAACGATCTTTTGTGAAATCGTCTTCGACAACTCAGGTCTCCTCCGTCATCGTAATGGCTTTCATGGGACACTCAGTCGCACAGATCCCGCATCCTTTGCAGTAGTCATAGCTGAACTCGACTGTCTTCGGGCCTCGCAGGATCGCTGGCTCTGGACAGTAGATCCAGCAGATCAGGCAGTTCGTGCACTTTTTTGCATCCAAGATAGGACGCTTGACCCGCCAAGTCCCGGTCTTGTTCCGCTCGGCGGACCCAGGAGTCACGAGCACCGCCCCTATGGGCAGCGAACTCCATCCAGGTTTCTGTTCTTCTGCGCTCATTCCTCACTCCACCATCCCGTAGACACGCCGTATCAACTCAACATTCTTCTCGCCGAGACTTCCTGCAAAACGATCTTTGATTGCCTTCTCGATCGAACCCAAGGCTGCGAGCGG
>Ga0315282_10008307_pt1 | contig 16830 bp, 14 predicted proteins | sample YL17G07_20_MG_FD_203693 | JGI IMG/M metagenome (GOLD analysis project Ga0315282, IMG submission 203693) | Sediment microbial communities from Yellowstone Lake, YNP, Wyoming, USA - YL17G07_20 | ecosystem: Environmental > Aquatic > Freshwater > Lake > Sediment | place: USA: Wyoming | collected...
CTCAATCGGGCAGGATCCTGAAGAAATCTCAAGCTACGTTCGCAATCAAGGAAACAGCTTAGTGAATACCACTAGTCTTTGACTAGTGGTAGTTTATAGAATTTAATGCTTTATTACTATTAGGTGTTATGTCGATTGTTGCCATAGCCAAAGGTGGTGCTTACGAGGCTACTGTAAAAGCTCTGGAATTAACGAATTTCAAAAAGTTTGTAAAAGGTAAGAAAAAAATAGTGATAAAACCAAACTTAGTTGTTCCTATTCACAGTAGTAAGGGAATAACTACTGATGTGGATGTTGTCAGAGCGATTATAGAATGCTTACCGAATTCTAGTAGAGTTGCGGTTGTAGAGGGAGCTACAGATACTTCAAAGACGTTTAAATTGAACGGATACGACAAGTTGATTGAAGAATACGGGATTGAATTAGTTGATTTGAACGAAGAAGACGAATGGGAAGTTGTAAAAGTTGAAAACCCACTTATTTTTGAAAATATAAAAATTGCGAGGAGGGTTGTTGAGAGTGATTTTTTGGTGAGTGTAGGTAAGTTAAAGATACATTCCATAGCTGGAATAACAGGCAGTATAAAGAACATGATGGGCACCTGTTCTAAGGATCAGAGACTCAAGATTCATGCATATATACCGAAATCCTTGATGGATTTACTTTCTGTAAGAGTGCCAGACTTCGCTCTTATAGATGGTATTGTGGGAAGTGAAATAGACGAAAACATTCCTCACCCAGTTAAAATGAATTTGGTTCTTGCTAGCAAAGACTGCGTTGCTTTGGACAAAACTGCAGCAAAAATCATGGATGTTAACCTTTTGGCAGCACCTTATATAACAATGGCTTCCGAAAGAGGGTTTGGAAAGTTTGAAGCAGATCTAGTTGGCGAAAGAGTAGAAGATGTCAGAAGGACTTTTAAAAGAGGGGGCTTTAACCTAAGAAGCGGCAGTAAAAGGATTGTCGGTAAGTTACTGATAGAAATCGGTGCTTTTGAGTGGTTTTATCGCAACATCTTTCCTATTATTAGGAAAATAAATCAGAAGAAGAAAATCTTTTAATCAATTTATTTCTTTATTGTCAAAGAATAAACATGGAGTTTTCGATAATTGTTCCTGCTTACCAAGAGGAGAATATAAATAAAGTATTAAAACTGTTGCTAAAGCAAAATCTTTTGTCTGATATGAAATTAAAGAAAATTTTCTTGGTAGTTGGTGGTTATAAAAAATTTTCTTTTTTGAAGGATGAGAAAGTAGCTTTAATTAAAGAAAATCGAAGAAAAGGAAAAGCAACTGCAATAAATAGTGCTCTTAAAAAAGTCAGATCTGATATTGTGGTATTGCAAAGCGGAGATGTATTGCCAGAAAAAAACACTATTAAAAAATTATTAATTCCATTCAAGAATTCTACCATAGGAATGACAACCGGTAGACCAATACCTGTAAATAGTAAAAAGAAATTCGTGGGATTTTTAGTCCATTTTCTATGGAATCTTCATCATCTTGTTTCTTTACAAATGCCAAAGGCGGGGGAAATAATAGCCTTCAGAAAGGTGATAAAAACAATACCAAAGAGGCTTGTTGCAGATGAGTCTTACTTAGAATTCGTGATAAATGAAAGGGCTTACAAAATTGTCTATGTTCCTAGGGCAATAGTTTTTAACAGGGGACCGGATAATATATCTTATTTTCTGAAGCAGAGAAAGAGAGCATTCGTAGGTCATTTGCACATAAGAAAAAAGTATGGTTATTCAGTTTCTACAATGAGTTTTCAAAAAATTTTGAGAGCCATGTTTAAATATTTCAAAATTAAGCCTGTTAGAAATTTCAAAGAGACTTCTTGGATAATGATCGCATTTTTTTTAGAAATTTTTGCTAGATTTTTAGCTATTATAGATTTTTATATTCTTAATAAACTTCCATATAAATGGGAAAAAATTAAGACTTAGGCATCAAAATGATAGGATTGATATCAAGAATCATTGGGTATAATCTTTTTAAGATATTTGGTTTTCCAAAGATATTGCCAGTATTTTTGACATTAAGTGTAAACGATTGGTGCAATTCCAGATGTAAAACTTGCAATATTTGGAAAAATGACCCAAAAGAGAAAATAAAAGAGGAATTAACTGTGGATGAATATGAAAAAATATTTGAAAATTATGGAAAAACATATTGGATAACTATAACTGGTGGAGAACCTTTTCTCAGAAAGGATTTGGTTCAAATAATTAAGACAGTTTATAAAAATACAAATCCAGAATTTCTAACTATTGCTACTAATGCAACATTACCAAAGAAAATAGTTTTTGATGTCAAAAAAATACTTAGATCTTGTAAAAAATTGAATTTAATAGTAAATATTTCACTCGATGGGATAGGATCTAAACATGATGAAATTAGAGGTTTAAAAGGCAATTTCAACAAAGTTATCAAAACTTATAATTTGTTAAAAAAATTAAAAAGTACAAGATTGACAGTTGGAATAAATACAGTAGTTTCTAAATTCAATGTCAATGATTTTTTCAAGATAAACGAATATGTTGAAAATATATTGAAGGCCAATTCATTTATAATAGAAATTGCGGAAAGAAGGGATAGGTTAAGCAATAAAGATTGCAATATAACTCCAAAATATTCTGAGTACAGCAAAATATTAAATTTTTTGATTAGAAAAGAAAACAGAAGTCTGGGTAAACCAAAAATACTATCACGACTCAGAAAAGAATATTATAGATTTTTATTGGCGAGAAAGAATATTCCGGTTTTTGAAGGTATTGCCTCAGCGTACATTATGTCCAATGGAGAAATATGGATAAGTGATTCCAAAAAGATAGTTATAGGTGAAATCCGGAAAGCAAGTTATAATTTTAGAAATTTATGGTTTAGTAAAAGTGCTAGACAGTTTAGGTTAAAAATGGATAAAAACTATAGGTCTATGCTCGCAAATAGTTTTTATGTAAATTTTGTTTGCAATCCTCTAATTGTGACTATTATTCACCGATGCCAAAAGTTTGTTTAATTCTCTATGGACCATTGTCAAGAAAATAAAATATTTATCGTAAAATAATTTTTTAAGTCTAATTATTAACAACTTATGAAAAATTGGTATAGTTAAAACTGCAAGTTCCATTTTCGATATTCTTTGTATTTTTCTTATAAATTTTGAATTTTGCAGTAACCAAAAACAAAAATGACATTGTGAATAAAATTTATTTTTGGAAATTTCTTGTCCAAGCTTTTTATTTTTTCTTATAGCTAGATATAGCTTAATAAAAGCCATTCTATCAAACAAAATGCATTTTAGTATTTCGTTCTTTATTTCAAGTGCGTTATTTTTTTTGTTCGTAATCTTACTTATGCCGAAAACAGCTGGATTGTTTGAAGCGATGAATTGACAGCATGGTAGAACAATATTATTTGCATCGAGTGAATAAACTAAACCAAAACATGGATGTAGAATCAAATCCTGCACATCGCATGGTACCATTTCTTTCATTATATTATTTTTATATGTTGGTAATCTGGCCAAACCCATCATGATTATATGGATAAATTTCCTGTATTTTTTTGAGTATATGAAAAAATTGCTATGCGAGATTCGTAGAATTATGCCATCTAACATTTTAGAAATTTTTTTTAATAATATCATGTTTTTTTTATAAGTTTTATTTCTATTGATCATCCTTATCATAACATTTATGTCGCAATTCATTGCATGCTGGATGGCTTTGATTGAGTTTTCGATAGGAATATATTTCGAGTGATCATAATCGATACTGAATGTAATCTTTTTTACACCATTGTTTTTTAAATAATTCGTAATTTTATGGGCAATTGGAAGATTGCCGTAGTATCCATTTGTGACTATTCTAATTTCCATACCTATTCTCTTGGCAATTGCGACCAATTTCATAAATTTTTTAATTTCTATTAGTGGTTCTCCTCCACCAGTTATAATCAAGGAGTTGTAGCCAATTTTTTTCGCCATCTTGAGAAACGCTTTAGCCGAGAATAAACTCACAGATTTTTTTTCTATATCTTTTTTATAACCGCAAAATTCACAGTTAGAATTGCAATAATTAGTTAGAGATATTGTTATTTCCCTCATATTTATAACATAACAATTAAAAAGATTATTAGTTTCTTGATGATGATATGGCTATGAAAATACTCTTGATCAACCCACCACTCTTAAGCAGGAATGGCAGAGAATCCCTTTTTCCCCCTCTGGGTCTAGGCTATATTGCTTCCGCATTAGAAAAGGCAGGATATAAACCAACGATTCTTGATGTACCAATAGAAGGTAGAATGAAAAAATTAAATAATAACACCTTTTATGTTGGAATGGAGGACGAGGAAATAGAACATGAAATAAGACGTATAAAGCCTGATATCATTGGTTTAACATGCCTTTTTATAGGAAGATTTAATTTTGTGCTGAAAATTGCAAATATTGCTAAAAGAATAGATAAAAATGTAAGAGTCATAGTTGGCGGGATGCACCCATCATCAATGCCCAAAGAAATTTTGAAAAATCATTCTATAGATTTTGTCGTCTTGGGGGAGGGCGAATATACAATAGTCGAACTTGTAAAAATAATTGAATGCAATGGTGATTATTCCAAATTAGATGGCTTGGCTTATAAAAAACGAGGAAGAATTTTCATAAATCATAAAAGGAAATTTATAAAAAATTTGGATGTAATACCATTTCCAGCATTTCATCTATTTCCATTGGAAAAATATTTTATGAGACAAAAAGAAATATATGGACGTACCTTTCTACCACTTTCAACCAGTAGAAGTTGTTCTAGAAATTGCAATTTTTGCAGCGTGCACATAGTGCATGGAAATGTATATAGGGCTAGAAGTCCGCAAAATGTTGTTGATGAAATAGAATATTTGAAAAAAAGATATGGGATAGAAGAGATAAATATTGTCGATGACAACTTTACGCAAAACTCTGAGCGTGCTAAGAATATATTCAGAGAAATTATAAAAAGAAAAATAAAAATAGGATGGACTCAGATGCAGGTTGAAATTGCAAGTTGCGACAAAGAACTGCTATTGTTAATGAAAAAATGTGGAGTTCATTCGATCAATTTACCTCTTGAATCTGGAGATCAATTCATTTTACAAAAAATCATTGGAAAAGGCTTAAGTCTGGATAAAGCGAGAGAGATAATTAAGCTTTGTTATGAACTTGGTTTTTTCGTTGGGATAAATGTAGTTTTAGGTAATATCGGCGAAAGCAAAGAAAGCATTAAAAATACAATTAACTTTTTGTCTTCCACACCCTTTGATAGTTTAAATGCAGCTTTTGCTGTGCCTTTGCCTGGGACAAGGCTTTATGATGCTTGTGTCAATAAAAAATATATAAAAAAATCTATTATCCTAAAATCTCTTGCAAAGGGGTTGCGACTAGGCGATAAACCACACTTCAAAACTCTAGAACTCTCCAAGAAAGACCTCATTTTTTGTGGAAAAATACTTTTAAGGAAGGCTTTGCACAAAAAAATAAAATCTATGCCTGTTTATTTTCCTAAAAAAATTAAATTTCTTATGAGACTTATAGGAACTAAATGGGCAAACTATTTAAGATCCCACATTAAATATGCAAACTGATTTGCAGATATATTCTATAGCAGGAACATCTACATTATTATATATTTATGAAACTAAAAAGCATATTTTATATGTCTGAAAGAATTCAATGCCTTTTAATACATGTTCCAGATACAACGAATAACATTTGCCACTTGATTCCGATAGGTATGTTTGGCATAGCAGACTATCTCACACAAAATAAAGTAGTCACAAAAATTATTCATGTGGGCATAGAAAAAATGTGTAATAAATTTTTCAACATAGCCAATTTCATACGTTCGCAGCAAATAAAAATCGTCTGTTTTGACTTGCACTGGCACTATCAATCATGGGCCGTAATCAATTGCATTAAAGAAATAAAGAAATATGCACCATGCGTGAAGGTTATCATTGGTGGTTACACAGCAAGCTTTTTCGCTATGGAAATTATGCGAAAATTTAGAGAAGTAGATTTTGTTGTACGAGGAGACGCCGAAGTCCCACTTCTAAAACTTATTAGAGCGATTTTAAACAATAATACCCCATCTAATATTCCAAATATTTTGTGGAGAAACAAGGGTAGGATAATTGTTAATAAACAAAGTTATACTATAGGGGTTAGGCAACTGAATAAAATACTTTACTCAAGATTCGATTTGCTAAAAAACTACAAACTATATATCAAACCATCTTTTTTTTACAGGATTACTAAAGTGTCATTACCATTTTTCTATTCCCCCGGTCGAGGTTGTACCGTAAATTGCTCTTTTTGCGGTGGCTCTAGAGTGTCCCAACTAATAATTAATAAAAGAAAATGCGTCATCATGAAATCTGTAAAAAGTGCTTTAAAGGATATAGAAAATTCCAAAAAATATGGGATAAATTCTTTATATATGTGTTTTGATCCATTTGTGAATAGAAAACATTATATTCAACTGTTTAAACAGATAAGGAAAAGTGGAATAAAATTTAAAATGTTTTTTGAATGCTGGTCATTACCAACAAAGGAATTTATTGATTCTTTCAAGGAAACATTCGAAAAGGGCTCTCAGATAATATTATCCCCAGAAACAGGTTCTGATCATATTAGAAAAAAAAATAAAGGTTTCTTCTTTTCAAATAAAGACTTCTTTTCTGTAATGGATTATTTGGCATTAAAAAAATTAGATGTGATACTATTTTTTTCTACAGGTCTCCCCTTTGAAAAGAAAGAAAATTTTTTAGAAACAATTAATTTTTTCAAGAGAATTAAAGCAAGATACAAAAATGTAAGATTTTGTTGCTCCCCAATTCGCATGGAACCGTGTTCTCCATATTATTTAAATGAAAAGAAATATTGTGTTAAATCAAAAAGAAAAACATTTATGGATTTTTATAATGCAAGCAAAAATAAAGTTACTATTGGTTATAGAACAAAATATTTCTCGGAAAAGCAGATTGAAGCTAACTATATCCTCATGGAGAAATTGTTTAAAAGGAAAGTGTTATTAAATAAAATACCATTCAGAATAATTTCTTTAGTTTCCAAAATTATTGAAAAATCATAAATTCTAAGATCAAAAAACTTTATAAGACAATTTAATAATAGTTATAATAGATAGAATGGTCTCGAGAACCATTGTTATAATTTGTGTGGCAATAGTTTTAGTTGCCATTTTTACGTTCTATTTAGTTTCCAATATTTGGTTGTTGCCTAAAAAATTTGGTAAATTTGATTATACGCAAAAACAGTCTAGATTTCCTGAAGGTGTAATAAAAAATCCAGATATACTGTATCCAAACCCCCCCGGCGGATTAATAAAAAATTTGGCTAGTCATGAATGGAGAGGTGTAGGTCTTTATTTTTATGGTACACTTTATTTTGATGGCGATGGACGTAGTGGAATTGCAGTTATTCATCCAGAAAATACCACATTAGGTAGATACATAGAGCAAGACGTTGTGATCCCCAAAGGTAAAAAATATGTTTTGAAAGTTGGTATAGCCGATATAGCTGGCGATTATGAACATTGTAATTGTGCCTTTGATATAATGAAAATAGAAGGAGATATAAAAAAGGTATGTAATGATGTGGGATTTAAAATAAAAATAATAGACGATGCAAAACGCGAAACAATTTTATATGATGGTATCGCAAACATAAAAGAGGGCTGGAAAGATTTATCATTAGATTTGGGAGACACATACTCGGGAAAAAACGTTACAATAAGAGTCGAGAGTTACGCGGGCGGTCCTTGTGGAGACTGGGCTGGAGAATGGGCGGCCGTAGATTATGTTTATCTACAAGAGCTGTAGGCAATTTTTATAGATTTATCTTTACCTTTGAAGTGACCGTCCTATATTTCATCATTTTTATGTTTTTGGGGAATTTATTTTTTAATATTATTTTTACATTTACAAAATTCCCAAACAATTTTTTCATTTTATTCTCCATTATTTGCAAAAAGGGTTCATCAAGACAATTTTTAAGATAAAGGACTATGTTATATTTGGTTTTTTGTACTATTCTAAATTCTTTCCCACTACCTATCAAACTTTCTAAATATCTTTGAACCTTTTTTGGTGATAAAATTTTTCCATTAGGAAGTACTATAAAATCATTTGCCCTCCCCTCTATACTTTTTATCAACGGCAACCCCCTGCCACAACTACAAATATCATCTGATGGTATAACAATGTCTCCTAGATCATAACGTATCAGTGGCATGGCTCGGTTAATAAAATTTGTAGCTATCACATTGTAACCTAATTTATTTTTTAAAAATTCTAGATATGCGATGTCAATGTTATAATGCATGTTTTTTTCTTTACATTCCCATGCCATGGAAAGTATTTCTGCAGAAGAATATCTCTGGTAAATTGTTGTGTTAAAAACCTCTTCTAAAAATTTTCTTACAGACTCGGTCAGCAAATCTCCATATACAGTTATAAATCTCGGTTTTACTTCTGGCTCGTGGTTTGAAAAACATATATTGATAATAGTTGATAAATCTCCTACTACTATTTGGGGGTTTATATTTTCTATTTTTTTTATCTTAACTTCATCAGACCAGAATTCTGGTATGAAATAACCTCTTGTAAATTCGATAACTTCAAAAATGCCTTTTTTCTTAAATTTATCTGGTGAAAAAAATACTATTTTTTCCCATGTTCTATACCCCTTATCCAAAAAATCTCTTAATAATTCAGCATTAAAATATTCTATGGAAGGAATATCATAGAATATTTTAAGAGTTCTACCCAACGTCCCGCTAGTTTTGCGGCAAATAAGTTTGCCTTTATCGAAATGTTTAGATATCATATTATTTTTATTTAAAAATATGTCCTTCCTACAGATTATTGGTAATAAATCAATTATTTTCGAACTTTTAATAGCCTTTTTGTTAACAACATCCTTCCATATGTCTTTGTAGAATGGAACAGACGTAAAGGAGTATTCTATAATTTTTTGGAGCATTTTGTTCTGAATTTCTACTAACCTCTCTGTATTCATCCATTGTTGCCTTAAAAGTCTCATCAGATAAAATGACCTTTTCAACAGCATTTTGAACAATAATAATTATTGAGAAAGGTTGGATTTATAAGCTTCCACATATAAAAATAATATGAGTGATAAGTATGGAGTCTTTGCTTATATATATACTCAATTTAATTGAAAAAATAAAAATAAAGATAGGCATCGGGAAATGGAATGAGGGAGAGCCTGGAAATTGCACAAAGTGAATAGCTTATTTTATCCTCTCAACCAGTTTTATTTTTCCTCTTTTACTTTTGCTTAATTTGTCAGTAAATTCTGTCTTAATTTTTATTTTTTTGCCACATAGATCACGAATTGCAGCAGAGATATTATTCTCCATGCCTTTAATATCCTTGCAGCAAAGTGATACATGAAATTTATCTTTATTCCAATATTTTATTTGGAATTTATCTATGCCACCCAACGAACAAATGTAATCTATAAACATCCTAGGAGTTATTATTTTTCCACCCCGCAATATAATTAAATCACTTCTTCTCCCCTCTATACTTTTGATTAAAGGCAGTCCTCTACCACAATTACAGAGTTCGCTTGTCGGCACTACAATATCACCTATGTCGTATCTTATTAGTGGCATGGTATAGTTCATAAGACCAGTAATTACAGCCGAGCCCATTTCACCATCTGCTACCGTCTCATTATCGTTTATAATCTCCATGACAATGCTATCTGTATCAACATGGTATCCCACATGTTCTCCACATTCCCAAGACAATCTATTGAACTCATTTGTACCATAGTGGTCAAACACTGGAGCATCGAATGCATCACCAATGACCTTTTTCATATTTTTTGTAGCTATCTCGGCGTGAACTATCACGCTCTTAGGGCTCAGATTTATACCATTTCTAATCATTAATTTTGCTATAAAATACAGTGAAGACGAGAAATAGTATATGTATTCAGGATTCAATTTTTGCAAAAATTCGAGTTGCTCCTCTTCCGATAGACTATGTGGTATATATATTTTGTTCATGAAACCGAACGAGTTGTAGAACATACGTTTAAATGGTTCATACCAATAATATGCCAATGGTTTATTAGGTTTGTATCCAGCAGCAAGCAATGATCTTAAGTATACGGCATCTAAATAATCCCACGCATCATAATCAAAAGTTATTTCCATAGGTTTGCCAGAAGAGCCGGAAGTGGTTTTTTTAATTAATTCATATTTCTGCTTGTGTGTCAACGCTATGAAATCATTATAATTTTTTTCCACATCACTTCTTTTTATTATGGAAAGTTTTTTAAGATCATCTACAGTTTTTATGTCATTTGGTGTTAATCCGCACTTTTTCCACGCTCTCCTGTAAAAAGGCACATACTTATAGCTATGGGTTATAATTGATCTCATCATTTTTCTTTGAATTTCTTCTAGATCATTTTTTTTCTTCCATTGGTTGCGCAATACTTTTTTTAAATAAAACAACTTTCTGGCAAGCATATAGTATATATGATTACATTTTAAATATAAATTTCAAAATCTGATACATTACCGTTATAAACTTTTATGAGCCAGAGCCGGTTGTCGTATCGCTCGATCCTTAGTTTTGGATTAGTTTGCAATTCTTCAAAAAATAAATATTTTATTGTAGTTTCATTAGCTGTAGTATTTGTTATGATGATTTTATTAAAGCTACTTGTAATATTACCATTGCCCACGAAGAAGTATGTAGGAATTAATTCTGTTTCATAGAGAGAAAATTCACCAATTTCGCCATCCTTTCTTATAAACTCCGGATATTTTTCAAATGTTTCTTTTGACTCATTAGACCAAGCTATTATCCATTTTATATTGAATATATTAAAGTAATATTTTAATTCTTCTAGAGAATAATGTGACACATTTTTTAAATTAAATAAAACACCCTCGACAAATATTGGTGTTAACTGCTCTTTTTTGACAGAAATATAAGGGTACGAGTGACCCATAATTTCTCTATTCGCATAATACGATATGAGGCCGATAATGTATCCGCCATATTTATCCTCACTTTTGAATCCAGAATTTTCAATTAAAATCCTAGCATCAGTAGTCGTGTTTGCTTTTATCCAGCAAATTAAGTTTTCAACCTCTTTTGTAAAACCCATTGTTAATTTTCTATCCCACTCTTGTTGAAGTTGTGATTTTATTTCTAAATAAAATTCCGATGTCCTAAAGAGTGATATTGAAATTAAAATCATTAAGAAAATTAATAAATGCCTTTTATCATTTTTTTTCAGAAAAATATACAATTGTTTTATGGAGATAGACGATGTTATAACTAAGAGAAAACTTAGTGGTATTAATACTCTAGTTGGTTGCAAATAGGAAATTATGTTTATAAAAGAACCAAAATAAGAATAAATAAAATAAAAAATTGATGTTGATAAAAATAAATTAAACTTTGTTTTATCTTTATCTTTTCTCAAAAGATATATTCCCAAAAAACCCATGACAAATATAAGCGATTGCACTATTTTTTTTCTAAAATCATCAATGATAGTTGTTAATCCATTACTTTGAAAAAGAAATGGTCGGTCACTATATTTTATCAGGTTCTCGAGATAGCTATAAACCCAAATTAAACTTATTGCGAAAATCATTAGGATAATATAAAAAATCTTATTATGTTTTTTATATAAAAGAATAGTGAAAGGTATAGATAACAGGACAAGAGAATATACGTCAATTAAAGTTGCGATTAGAAAAATTATTAGAAAAATCACAACGTCAGCTTTCTTTTTTCTTGTAGTATAACGATATAGAACTGATATTGAAAAAATTGAAAGGATAGAAGAAAATATAAAAGGAAATATAGTTATACGAATCCAACCATTAAACTGCCAGGCAAATATAGCTAAAAGCATTGCCGATAAACTTTCAATTTTTCCCAAATTGAAATTGCGGGCTGAAAGATATATTATAAATGGAAAAATTAAATTGAATATAAAAATATATAGCTTAAAAATACTTGCTGTTGATGAAAAAGGTAGAATTAAAAAATATAAAAGTAGGTCTTTACCAGGACGCAAAATATCTATTTTAATGCCACCGAGTAAATACGGATTGTAAAATATAAACCTGCCTTCTGAAAGAGCCAATTTTCCCAGAATAACATCATAATAATGAATAGGATAATCTCTTGTTATGATTGGTTTTTCATTGAAAACTTCTGTTAAAGGAAAAAAACGATTTAGCAAGATAGTATGCAAGATAAAAAGTATTAACAACCATTTATTTTCGAGAAAAAATTTTAAGCTTACTTTCATGAATATAAATTGTTAGTTCAATTTAATATCTTACTTAATCTATAATTCAAATCAAAATCCATCCTGCATTTTTTGCATATTTCTGGCTTGTCGCCTGTAGCTTGGCTGCGGAATTCCCTGAATTTTTTCGAGTTCCATATTTTAGCAAAGGGCTCTTTTTTTATGTTGCCCATATTGAACTGCTCCATGTTCAATGTCGTGCAGCATGGATATACACTACCATCAGGATTAATTTGTACGCTGAGAAATGGCGTGTAACATTTGTGGTAGCTGTAAAAAACATCTCCATATTTTTCTTCAGAAAAGTTCTTCAATTCCTTGGCAAAATCACTTGTTTTAACCAACCCCTTTAAAATAACCTTATTGCTCTTTCCAGTCAAACTGGTGAAAAACGGTGAGAAATTCACAGCCACGCAACCAGCTTTCTTCAATATCTTTGGCACAACTTTGAAATAGAACTCTCTCATCTGTTTTTTGTTTAATCTTAAATTTTTATTACTCTTTTCATGAAAATCATCTACCTGCGAAAACGTTATGTTATCAACACCAAGCTCTTTAGCCAGTTCTGCCATTTTATCCAGTTCTTTGTAATTTCTTGTCATTATCACAGAATTTAAAACTACTTTTATATTGGTATTTTCTTTAATGAATTTTATAGCGTCTATAACCCCTTTCCAGAATTTTCTGCGTCTTATGCTGTCATGCACTTTTGCGTCGTGACTGTCAAGGCTTATGAAAAACTCGTCCAGACCAGTTTCGTATGCCTTTGTTATGAAACGCCCGGTGAGGTTGCTACCGTTGGTTTTTATGTCGGTATAGAAACCCATATCTTTAGCCTTCCTTACAGTATCTAGCAAATTTTTCATCAGTGTCGGCTCACCGCCGTTGAAGGATATCCGTACAACACCAATTCTTTTCAATTCTTTCAGAATCCTGTTTGTTTGATCTGGAGTGAAGTTTTCTTTTGAGTTCTTACTATTCCAAAAGTTGCACATGATACATTTCGAATTGCAAGCTCCGGTAACACGCCAATTGACATAATATGGAGCCTTTGGCGCACCTTTCTTCCATCCTTCGAACAGGTTTACAGTTTCGCCGAGAGAATAGATACCAACCTGTGGAATATTGAATTCTGTTTCGCCTAATGAAATGGGTGGAATTTTATTTTTATTCAGTTTCACCCATCTTTTAACCCCGTGGTTCTTCTCCAAAACTTTCAGCCTTTGCTTGATTTTTACAATTTCCACATCCAGGGGTTCAGTCAGTCTTTTTCTTCTCTGGTTTATCCTATCAAGCTCATTCTTTATTTTATTAATTTTTCGCCCTAGTTTTTTTACAATCTTATTTTTTTGCAAAACATTTCTTTCTTTCTCTCTCAATTGTTTTATCCTATCTTCAATCTCTCTCTTCCTATCTTCAATCTCTCTCTTCCTATCTTCAATCTCTCTCTTCCTATCTTCGAGTTTATCCCATTTTCCCAGCAGGTTTTTTTCCTTTAGAAGATTTCTCTGCATCGCAGTTAGTTTGTATACTTCCTCGTTTATTGGACCCAGTACATTTTTCCAGTTTTGATTATATTTTTTATTCAGTTCTTGTATTTTGGCATCGCATTCTACAGCAGAGCCATTCACTTTACCAGTGAGTATACCGTCTTTTTTAATTCGCCATTCTCCGATCTCTATCATTATAGGCATTCTTAACTCGTTGATTTTTTTGTTGAATAACCGCTGCTTTACTGCTCTTCTCTTTTCCAGAGAATTCCATTCCTTTGCTAGGCCGTTTTTTTCAAGCAATCCTCCTTTCTCATCTTCTATTCTTTCCAATCCATTGTTTAATTTATTCCAATATTCCAAGACATCAATTTTTCCAATTGCTACAGTTTTTTCCACAATTTTCTGTTTTCCCAGTTTTTTCATCTCATTCTCAATAGGAACTTTCAATTTTGCGACATGTTCGTCTAATTGTTTTTCCAGTTGCTCTAATTCCGGCCTCAATAAAACTGCCTTATCATTATTAGATTCAAATTTTTTGGATATTTTTGCTCTTTCTTCTTTCAACTCTTCCAATCGCTTATTCAGCCTTGTCCATTGGATTAACATAATTACATCTTGTGACTGAAATAATAAATTATTCGTTTCTAGATGAACAGAGGTATAAGATTCTCTTTCATCCCTTCTAGTCGCATAATTTCTAATCTTTAATATCTCCTTTGCTATCTCAGAATAATTGGGGATAATTATTTCATTCTTTACCATTCTTAGAATCAGAATCATGAAATATTGTTATAAGTAACCAAACTTATACTTATATATAAGAATGGTTAATTATTAAATATGGTAATACTGCCGATAGATAAAAAGTTAAAAAAAAGAGCGCATAAAATTGTAGCTTTGGCCCAAGACATGTTAGTCTTGGAAATATACAATAACTTTCCCGCAGCTGTAATCCATGGCGGCACTGCGGCGTGGCGGTGCTACGGGAGCAACAGGTTCTCTGAAGATGTGGATGTTTACCTCCCATTAACTGCAAAAAATTTAAATATGGAGAACTTCTTAGATGGCCTAAAAAGAAAGGGCTTTGCCGTGGAAAAATTTAAGAAAACAAATAACTCCATCTTCGCAAAATTCTCTTATATGGGTGTGGCGGTCAGATACGAGGTCGTGTTCAAAAACATCAGGAGTTTTGTAACAAAACCATTTGAAATGAGTGATGGCACTTCAATCCTAGTCAATACTCTGAAGCCGGAGGAAATGATCGAAGAAAAAACCTCTGCCTATCTCAAGAGAAGGAAGGTCAGAGACTTATACGATATCTTTTTTCTTCTGAAATTTGTTGAAGACAAAGAAAAAATCAGAAGTCCTTTAACGGGATTTATAAAAGAATTTCAAAGGCCATTGGACGAAAAAGAATTGAAAGTCCTGATAATTTCCGGGAGTGTCCCGACTGTTGACAGCATGCTGGAAGTGGTGAAGGCATGGGCAAAATAGTGCATTTAAGCAAAATAAGGGAATTCTTGAAGAGCACGCCAATTTTTAGAGCCAAGGACATAGAACTGATAGTGAAGAATAGAGGGTACAGCAGTTTAATTCTTCACAAGCTTGCAAAAAGAGGGGAGATAAAAAGGGTTGTAAAGGGCTGGTACAGCCTGCATGAAGATCCTGTCGTATCGGTGTTTTGTTTCAGGCCGGCCTACATAGGGCTGCAAGAAGCCTTAAGCCTTCATGAAATTTGGGAGCAGGAAACGAACGTTGTCATCGTTACAGCAAGAAAAGTGAGAGCTGGCATAAGAAATATTCTGAACAGCAATGTGATATTGCATAGAATAAACCAAAAATATTTCTTTGGCTTTGATCTTCTGAAGTATGGGGATTTTTTCATACCAGTCTCTGATGTGGAGAAGACTCTGATAGATTTAGTTTATTTTAATGAAATACCTGGAAAAGATGTTTTGCGGGAAATTAAGAAAAACGTGAATAAAAGAAAATTGGGAGCATACCTAGCGCGCTATCCACCAAAATTTAGGAAAAAGGTACAAAGAACAATCTCATAGTTTTTTGATGAATAACTTTCTCCTTGCTTTCATTGCTTTTAAAAAATCACTTGTTTGAATAAAATATGCCCTCTAAACGAAAAGCGTCACCCACCTCGTTCTAACCCTTTCTTTTTTGGTGTAATCATGAATTTTTTTGATTTCCTTTGCTATTTCTGCATACTTAGGTATTATGCCGGCCCTTTCAGGCATCCTCGGTATGAGAAACTGGATATTTCCGACCCCACAATTGTTTAGCAAAACAAATGTATCTAAAAGATGCTTGTAGTTTTCTTTTGTCACGCAGACCTTTGCTTCCACGGCTTGGTTCATTTCTACCAGATTTTTTATGCCTGCCAAGGTTTGCTCAAAACTTCCCTTAGTGTTGGTTATTGACTCGTGTATCTCGGCTGTCGGGCCATGAATATAAACAAAAAACTGGTTTGCGCCGGCTGAAACGATTTTTTCGCAAAAGTCTTTGTAAGAAAGCATGCGGCCGTTTGTTTCAAACGCTATTTTGTTGAAATTGAGTGATTTAGCATACGAAATTATATCAATAATGTCCTGTCTTATTGTAGGTTCACCGCCAGAGATGAGCAAGCTTCCAGGTTTACCTCTAAATTTTTCTATTTCATTTTTTACTTGTTCCATAGTTTTATTTTGACAACCTTTATGTTGAACTATGGAGCATATTGAGCAATCGTTGTTACAATTTTTTCCTAAACTTAAAAGTTCATAATCATATGATAAAAGGAATTTGTTGTATGTTTCTTCTGATTGATGCATTTTATGAATGAATTCCCAATTATTTCTCAAACCAGTCAACATATTATGTAGTGTGATATATTCAGGTTCATGGTATTGATGGTAGCCAACAGCCTTTTTGTCGAAAATAAATGAAAGCCCAGCATTGAACAGCTTAT
>Ga0315282_10008308_pt1 | contig 16828 bp, 10 predicted proteins | sample YL17G07_20_MG_FD_203693 | JGI IMG/M metagenome (GOLD analysis project Ga0315282, IMG submission 203693) | Sediment microbial communities from Yellowstone Lake, YNP, Wyoming, USA - YL17G07_20 | ecosystem: Environmental > Aquatic > Freshwater > Lake > Sediment | place: USA: Wyoming | collected...
TGTGGATGTCATCCGCGATGCCAATCACGAAGACGGCCGCGCAGGTCAGGGCGACGGCTCGCGCCGCGGCACCGGAGACAAGGAGTGATAGGGGGATGACAAAGGCGGCGAAGACACTCGCGCCCGAGGCGACGCGAACCGTGCGCGAATGCGGAACCTTGTGCCACCCCGCCGCCCGAGCTACACGCAGCCACACCTGCGGCAGGACCAACGCAATAGCCGCCGCCGCAAGCCCGGCGATTACCAGCGGCACCTGAACGAGTGGTGGCATGCGAATCCGTACTGCGCGGCCGGCGATCTGCGATTCGGAGTGCGTGATGTCGACACGTCGCGGCGCGCCGGTCGCGATTCAAACAGAGCGACGGATGGGCCGCCCTCGGACCACGGACAGCGGATGAAGGACCCCGGACCCTAGAGGTCCGGCCGAAAAGCCGTTTTGCCGGCCGGACGGAGGCGCTATCACGCACGATCCGGAGATGCGCATAGCGCATCACAGGCGATGGGGCCTCGTCGGGCCGTCGATATGGCTTTCCCGCGGAACCCCTACGTGCGATGCGTGCGCGCATGAATAATGCGCGCTACGTGCCCTCCTCCCATGCCGCCAGGTATTTCTCCTGCTCCGCGGTGAGGGTGTCGATCTTGATGCCCATCGCCGACAGCTTGAGACGCGCGATCTCCTCGTCAATCTCCCGCGGCACCGGGTGCACCGCCTTCGCCATCTGACGCCCATGCTTGACGAGATGCGCGGAGCACAAGGCCTGGTTGGCGAAGCTCATATCCATGACGCTCGAGGGGTGGCCTTCAGCCGCTGCCAGGTTGATGAGCCGGCCCTCGCCGAGCAGATAGAGCCGCCGCCCGTCACGCAGTTCGAACTCCTCGACGAACGGCCGCATGCGGCGACGCGAGCGCGACATCGCCTCCAGGTCGGGGATGTTCACCTCGACGTTGAAGTGCCCGGTATTGCAGAGCACCGCGCCGTCGTGCATCACTTCGAAATGCTCGCGGCGGATGACGGCGGTATCGCCCGTGACGGTAATGAAAATGTCGCCGATCGGGGCCGCCTCAGCCAGCGACATCACCTGGTACCCATCCATCACCGCCTCCAGCGCGCGCAGGGGCTCAACCTCGATCACGATGACGTGCGCCCCCATGCCGCGCGCCCGCATCGCGACGCCGCGGCCGCACAGGCCATAGCCCGCCACCACAAATCGCTTGCCCGCGATGAGCAGATTGGTCGCGCGCAGGATGCCGTCAATCGAGCTCTGGCCGGTGCCGTAGCGGTTGTCGAAGAGGTGCTTGGTATCAGCGTCATTGACGGCGATAATTGGGTACGCGAGCGCGCCATCGCGCGCCATATTGCGCAGGCGAATGACGCCGGTAGTCGTCTCCTCGCAGCCGCCGATGACATCCGGCACCAAGTCGGTCCGTTTCGCGATCAGGGTGTACGTGAAATCGGCGCCGTCGTCAATCGTGATCTGGGGGCGCGCGTCCAGCACAGCGTGAATGTGCTTGTAGTAGGTCTTGTCGTCCTCACCCTTCCTCGCAAAGGTCGGCACGCCCATCTCGACCGCCAGGTAGGCCGCTGCGTCGTCCTGAGTGCTGAGGGGGTTGGAGGCACACAGCGCGAGCTGTGCGCCGCCCGCCTTGAGCACCTGCATCAGGTTCACGGTCTCCGTCGTCACGTGCAGGCAGGCGCCGATGCGGATGCCGTCGAGCGGGCGCTCTTTCGCAAATCGGCGCTCCAATAGCTTCAGGACGGGCATTTCTCGCCCCGCCCATTCCGACCGCAGACGGCCCTGCTCAGCCAGGCCGGCCTCGCTCACGTCATAACCCATGCAGACCTCCCATCATTGCTCGTCGGCGCTGAGCATCGCGCCGCGTTCCTGCCCGCCACTGAGCCCGCCGATGCTACCGGATCGAACGGTCGGATTATATCAGCGGCCATTGCGCGGGGTCAAGCGAAAGGCTGGAGCGACGACCGCAGGTGGCAAGACCCTCACGGCAATGGGATCCGGCAGTCGCCGTCCGCGTGGTCCTTCAGACACCCGTCGGATGCAGTTGTCGAGACGTCGTCGCGCGCAAGACTACGGCGCAGACTGAGTTGGGGTCCGCTCGCTCGACGGTACGGGGAGGGTAGCCGTAAGAAGAGATGTGTTCCAGACCATGGTTGCTGTTGCAGCTATGGCAACGGCAGCTCCGTCCCCCGCGGATCGGTGAAGAGCGGTCCACCAATCTTCGCTGTATCCGGCGAAGTCGGTGACTCCGGGTCACACGAACCCACATCGAGAGAGGGCCCGAGTGCCGCCCGTTCTTCTCGCAAACCACCGAACGCGCATTATTCATGCGCGCACGCGTCGCACGTAGGGGTCCCGCGGGAAAGCCATATCGACGGCCCGACGAGGCCCCATCGCCTGTGATGCGCTATGCGCATCTCCGGAGCCCCGTGTGCGGCGGTCTCCGCCGCCCTTCGACCCGTTCGACACGCTCAGGGCGAGCAAGCTCAGGGTGACCCCGAGCAAAGCCGAGGGGCCGCCCCGGAGGTTTATGCGCCTCTGGCGTACGCGGCTGTGGCGCGATAGGATATCGCGCCTCCGGAAGCGTTGGCCCCGATTGGTCGGGGCTCCGGAGCGCCGCTCGCGGCGCCAGCGCAGCCGCACTCAAGGCGTCGCAAGTCGGGGCCAGAGATCCGGAGAAGCTCGCAGCCGAAACGTGAGCTTTTCGGCTGCGCTTCCAAGATGCACGCTCTTCAAGCGCAGTATGAATAATCCAGGCTGGAGGTGGGACGCAATCAGCCTCGTCTCACTTCAGGATGCGCAGCTCGCCTTTCCCAGCTCCAAGCTCGCCAGCCGGCACCCTTATCGTCAGCGTGTCAGCCGCCGACTTCGCCTCGACGCTGCGTGCCTTTCCACGGTCCGGGCGCCACAGCGCGCGCGTGCCTGCCGCCGCCGCGACCGAAAGCCTGATCCCACTCGTCGTCTCGATCCGATAGCGCCCGTCCCCGATCCGCTGCACGTGCGCGTCGGGATTAACTTCGATCGTGTCGCCGACGCCGAAGTCGAACAAGCGCACAACGATGCGTCCGTCGCCATCGGTATCCGCAGGCGCCCCGCCGCCGTCAAATGTCACCCGGCCGCTGTCAACCGCAGCGACCCGGCCCAGACGATGCCCACCCTCGTCGGCCACGGTCATGCCTTCGTAGAACCCGAGGCCCGCCAGATGCAGGTCATTCGGCGTTTTCACCCACCCGGGGCCGCTCTCGGAAACCAGGATAAGAGCGGTCTGCGGATCGAGGTCTTCCAGACGAAGGACAACCGTTCCCTCGCTGCCCGGCCGTGCCTCCGCGATCGCCCAACTCGTCGAGCGGGAACCCCGCTTGAACACGACTGTTCTTCCCGCCAGAGCCGCCAGGGACGCCTCGCATCGCTCGGGCTTGATGGTCACGGTTCGCGAGGCATAGTCGACGGCAGTCACGCGACCACGGAGCCCCTCATCGAGTGTTAGCTTCATCTGGCCGACGCCGATATGGCCGGCCCCGCACAGGAACGCCCGGCTCAGTCGGTCGCCCGCGTGCGATATGAGACCGAAGGTCCCAGCGAAATCGAGACCGCCGTCCGTGACCAGCCTCCCCCCGTTCGCGCAGCTTGCGATGTAGTCGTCTCCATCCGTCGTCTGCACGAGCGCGGCCACACTTGATGGATCGCCTCGCTTGAGCGCCAGACTGCGCGCTGCCGTCACCGCCGGCTGTTGAAGATACGGTTCGAGAATCGAGACGAAAGCGCTCCTCAGAGGCGCAGAGGACTCCACCTGCCGTCGGGTCAGGATGTACTTCAGTGTCTCCGGATTGCCCGGCCGCAACGGCGGTTTACCGTCGCACACCAGGACTTGCTGTGAGTGCTGTGGCAGCCAGGTGATGCGCACATTGCCCGCGCTGTCTGGCAACTTCCACCGCGCGCTCCAGCGGTTCTCGGCGCGGCCCCGCTGAACGTTGGTCAGGAAGCTGAACCCGCTGCCGGTGTAACCATAGAACGGACCTGCGTAGTTCGGGGCGCAGCGCTTCGGGTCGTCATAGAAGTTGGCATAGGGCACGTTTGGCCCCGCAAGCGTGCCCTCGGTCTGCGGCGGCGACAGGTCAATGCCCTGGACCTCGAACTCGCCCTCCGGACCGTGAAGCACATAGTCATGCTGCGAACCGCCCCCCACGCGGAAGATGTCGACGGCGTATGGGCCGGCAGGCGTGTCAATGAGTGCGACGCTCCGGCGGTACATCTCCACCTCGCCGCGATACGCTCGCGGAGCATCCACCTCGACGAACTGCACTGTCGGCGATGACGCAAAGGCGCTCACCTCGCCGCAGTCATCGGTGGTCTGCTGCTTGGCGTTGACGACGACCGTGTTGTGGCTGACGGTGTTTCGCGACCAGCCGGGCGGCTCGGGGTCCTCGGCGGCAAACTGGGGGTATCCAAGATCGGGTATCAACTTGCGCCCGAGCGCGAACAGCTCGATGTTCAGCCGGTCGGCGTGTCCGTGACCGACGGAGGTGCCGTAGAAGAGCGAGAGGTCGGCGGGATGCTTCGCGTCGCGTCCACGCAGGATCGCGAGGCCGTACCCCCCGAGATTATCCGAGGGCCGCGGGAACGTCGGCGGGGGCGCCGCGGCAGATGCCGCCGGCTCGAGGAAGAGATCGTCATACGATGCGAAGCCTGGCGCCTTGACGGCGTCGACGCCCGGCAGCGAGTCGAAGAAGTCGGCGCCGTACTCGCGCATCGCGATGCGGGTCATCCAGGCGGGGATGGTGACCGATCCGCCGGTGACTCCGCCGCAGTCGCCGATGGCAGGCGTGAAGCTGCCCTGGACGATCATGCGCGGTGGGCCGAGGTAGAGCTGGCGCATGCGCGGGTCGCGATAAAGGTCCACGCCGCTGCGGCGCAGCAGCTCGGCGACCCGGGTGAGTTGGGTCGGCCAGATGAACGAGTAGCTGGGCGCGGTCTCGTGCACCGAGATGCCGTCGCGCGAGAACAGATTGGCAAGCGCATAGCGGACGCCCTCCATCTGCATGCCCTGGCCCGTGGTGTTGAGCACCCCGTCAACGACGCCGTTGAGGTCCTGCTGAGCGACGATGGCGGCCATCAGCAGCGTCTCCTGGTGCAGGCCATAGTTGCCGCGGATGGTGCCCTTGTACACCCCGTCGACAATCTCGCGCACCAGGTTTCGCTCGATGTTGGCGCGGATCTGCGCGCCGGACTTGCCGAGGAAACGCTGCGCGTCGACGTTCGAGTCGATCGCGTCGAACACGTTGTCATACGCCTCGGCGAGCTGCATGCCGGTGAAGGTCTCCCAGATGAGGTTGAGGATCTTGCCGGTGTAGGAGGGTACGAACTCCTCGGCGTAGCGCGACTGCTTGTTGTGATCCATGCCGGGATAAACGTCGGCGATACGATCGAGCAGGATGATCGCCTGCCGCGCGTATCGCGGATCGCCCGTCAGCAGGTACGCGCGCGAGAGGTCGCGCGTCATGGGCAGAATGTGGTTCATCCACGCCCAGTGGTTGTAGTACGCAACGAACCAGTACTTCTTCTCCTCGCCCGGCTTGCGCCAGCCGCGGCCATCATCGGGGTAAGGGCCCGTCAGCAGCGACCGATCCTTCATGTCCGAGTCGAGGAATGCCTGGAAGTCATTCGACGGGTATTCCTCGCCGCCGATCGGGCACTTGACCTTGAACGGCCGATCGAGGTCTATTGCGAACGAGTAGTTGCCGTGCTTGAACACCTCGCGGCCGTGCACCGGGCAGCCGGTGAAGCTGATGTTGAACGCGCGCGGCACCTGCGGCGGCGTGATGAGGTGGGCGAGCCACGCGTCGCTGCGGCCGCGCCAGCTGTCGGCGGTCTTGATGATCGAGTCGGCGAGCGTCTTCGCCTCCGGATATTGCGCGACGTTACTTCTTGCGCGCGCGACATCCTCGTCGCTGTGGAGCGTGCGGTGGGTCTTGATCGGATACACGGGCGACTCCTGGGACGCGGCGGGCAGCGCCGCGGCAATAATGAGGAGAACGAGAAAGATGGGGATAAGGCGGTTCACGACTGGCCTCCCAGCCTGTCTTTCGGTGAACCCCGCGACCCGCCCTGCCGTCGCGCCTGGAGGTGCGTGCGGCGCCATCGCCGAATAGGTGACCATGGAGGTCGCCGTGCGCTGGCTCATACTTGCCTGTACAATGCTGATGGCGGCACCAATGGCTGTGGCGACCACACTCGAGATCATCCCCCAGCCGCATGAGGTGACCTTCTACCACAACGAGACGGTTCATATCCGACAACCGTAGAGTATCGATAGCTGTGAAGGAGCACGTGGATGCTATCTGCGACGTCACGCAGTTGGTGTATCCGCATCGCGGCAGGCCTATTTTGTCTTACGTGCATGGCTCCTGCAATCGGGGATGCGGCGCAGGTTCGACTGACGGTTGACGGCCAGGCGGTCGTGACCGTACCGCCGGCGCGCGTGGTCGAAGGTCGGGTTGTCGCGCCCGTCGCTCCGGTGGCGGCGGCACTCGGTGCCGAGATTCGATGGGACTCCCGCGATGGGGCGCTTCATCTCGACAGACCCTTCCCGTGGATTGACCTGGGGCACGAATCCCCCATTCTAGGGTACGGTCCCTACGACCTCACTCCACTGGGACCAATCCTAGCCGTTCGTCGGTTTCTGTCGGACCTGCAATGGCAGTCCCTTGAGAGCACGGATCCCGGGGCGCCCGTGTTGGCGCGGTACGAGATCGTTGATGCGTATGGCGAGGCTCCCTTTCAGGCTGTGGGAGCTGATCTGGCGAGTTTCAAGTACGAGTTCACGGTAAGTGCGATTTTGTACTGGGCATATCTTGACCAGACAACGTTGCTCCCGCGGGGCGCCGCGCGCGTATGGCAATCGCGAGACCCATCTGGACGCTCGAGCGCGCACGAAGACACCCCTCGCTTGGCGCGCACGCGTGTCGAAGTCGTTGAATACACAGTGCTGCCCAACGATACGACCGTCCTGGGTCGAGCCGACCTCGCACCCCTTGCCGAAACGAAGGGCATCGCCGCGGTCGTAGCGGGCAAGACAGGGTGGAAGGTTGTGGACGAAAACCGCGGCAAGGACATCTACGGGCGCCCCTTACCCTCCGCCGTCGCAGAGCCTGGAATGATTCCCTTGTACGACCTGTCCGTTCAACGGGTCGATAGACAAACGGCTGTGCTGCGAGACTCCCTGTGGCTTCGAGGAGGACAGTCGTCGTGGCATCCCTAGGCTAAGCGACCTTCGCTTTCGACACTCCCGAGTGTCGGCGGGGGGATGACATCCTCCCCCGCGCGATCTCTCCGTCCTGAAGTTGAACAGGGTGATCTGAGTCTTGCGGCCGTGCCGGTCAGCGGCTTTGGCCGCGCCGCCAGTCCGCGGTGGAATCCTTCGCCGGCTATGCCTGGCTCGACCTCCTGCCCCTCGTGGCCTCCCAGCTGCCCTGGGCGATAGCGCGATTCTCCAGAGCATGGTCGGCACGGCCACTCGCGGCTAATCGTGACTTTACGTGAACATCGGCCGTCTGTGATGCACAAGCAACCCGTCGACCGCTGGGAACGGTACACCGCAGGAATCCCGCACCGCAGGACGCAGTGTGACCCAGACGCCCGCGCTGCTGCTGCGATTGGAGGTGCGTGCGGCGCCATCGCCGAATAGGTGACCATGGAGGTCGCCGTGCGCTGGCTCATACTTGCCTGTACAATGCTGATGGCGGCACCAATGGCTTCGGCGACCACACTCGAGATCATCCCCCAGCCGCACCAGGTAACCTTCACCGGTTCCGGCTTCGACGCCTCGCGCGTGCGCACTGTTGTGGTGACCGGAGCCCTTGAGGACCGCTTCGCCGCAGCGTTGCTCTGTGATGCCCTGCGCGAGGTCGAAGGTTTGACCGTCGAGATCGAAGTCGGCAACCCGCCGGAAGGCGCGGCGCACTCATTGTCTCTATCGGCGCTTAGCGGCGCAACCGATTACCCTCCGCTGCCGCCCTCGCTGCACGACAAGGAAGGCTACGGGCTGCGTGTCAGCGATCGGGGCATCGCCATCGTCGCCAAGACCGACGCCGGCTTGTTCTACGGCGTCCAGACTCTCATCCAACTCATCGAGCAGTCTGCGCGGGAGCGACGCCCGATTCCCGGCATGACCATCCTTGACTGGCCAGTCTTCGATCTTCGCGCCCGCTACATCGAAGGCGCGCAGCAAGCGGGCACCGTGGTCTTGACCCGCGCCAACCTCGAGCGAGAGATCAAGCTCCTCGCCCGCTATAAGATCAACCGCCTCATCATCGAGATCTACAATCTCGCCCCGTTCGCGTCATTCCCTTATTGCGCCGACCGCACTTCGCTGTCGCTTTCCGATTGGGAGTACCTGGTCGAGTTGTCCCATCGCTACCATGTCACCATCGTACCCAGCCTGCAGTCCTTCGGCCAGATCTGGCAGGTCATCTGGGGCTGCGACCAGGGCAAGCCCTACCGCGAGGAGACCGCGCCGGGGATGATCTGCCCCAGCCGTCCGGAGAACCTGGTCTTCCTGCAGGGCCTCTACAGGGACTTGATGCGCACGTTCAAGTACAGCCCTTATGTCGGCATCGGCTGCAGCGAGGTGCGGCAGTACGCCTGGCAGGACCGCTACTGTCCGCGGTGCAAGGCGCGCCTCGACGCCGGCGAGACTTACGATGACCTCTACATCGGGCACGTCAACAATTGCGCCGCCGCGGTCACCGCCGCCGCGCGTGAGGTCGGGCGTCCGGTGCGCCCCGTGATGTGGGCCGACGAGTTCTACATGGGCTATGGCGGCAAGCGCTGGGTCGGCATCGATCGCGCCGACCAGAGCATCGTCATGGGGCACTGGCAGTACTGGAGCAGTGAGATCGGCGTGCCCGGCTACGACCGCCACGACTACGATGGTATTGCCGGGCTGCTCCAGCGCGGCTATGACGTTCTGTTTCTGTCCGCGAGCTTCGAGTTCAACACCTACCTGCACGACCTGTCGCCCGACGACCCGAAGGAAGGCAAGTGGTCGGCGCTGCTGGATTCCGGCATCTACAACATCGCCGGCCAGGCCAAATGGGCGGCGGTTCACGGCAGTTCCGGCTATCGCGGCAAGCTGCTCGGCGGCGGCTGCGCGACTTTCTCTCAGCACGACATTCGCTGCTGGGACACCACCTGGTACGCCTACGCGCTGCAGGCCGAGTATTCGTGGGGCGACCCCGGTCGGGCGCTGGCCAAGCTAAAGGACCGCTTCACGGGCAACTTTGCCGGGACGTTCTACGGTGCGCGCACCCGCAAAGCCGCCGATACCATCGCCGCCGCTTACCGTGACCTCGACGCCGCCAAGTCCGACCTCGAGCGCAATAACTACGTCATCCGCGATATCATCGGCGAGTACGACATCCACGATGAACACTACGTTAACAACGACCTGAGCGATTCTCTGAAGCTCATTGACGATATCCTGACCAAGCCCCAACTGGCCGGACGGAAGCCGGCCGACATCTACCAGCGGGCGGCGAGCGCGCAGACCGTCGCCCGTTCGTACCGCGATAAGCTCGCCGCTCTGTATCCTGAGGTGCGGAACACCTACAGCCTGGGCTACCTTATCTCCGCCGCGCACAAGATCGAAAACCACGCCAAGCGCACCCTGGTCATGCTCCGCGTGGAGGAAGCCCTGCTCAAGGTTCCGTCAGCCAAGACGAGCGAATCCAGGCGAACCTTGGAATTGGACCTTGGGGATCGATGCGTCAGGGACCTTGGCGCATTGATCGTTGACACCGAGATCATCAAGAGCGAATGCGACCAACTCACGTGGAACTCGTGCGGGTATGACAAGGTCATAGCATTCCTGGAAGGCCTCAAGCAGCGGGTGCGGTCTGCCGCTGAGCAGATACGCCCAATCACGGGACCTCGTGCCCAATGACATCTCGCGAACGCCTGCTGGCCCTGATTCACAACCAACCCGTTGACCGCTGCGGCGTGTGCACGTACACCTTCGACGGTTTCAACAGCCCGCGCCTGCGGCAGGATCCGAGCTGCGCGGACATGATGCCCCTCATAGACGCGGAGACGGAGATCTTTCTCAACTGGGGCGCCACAGTCGAGCCCAACGTGTTTCTCTCGGCCTCGTCGGACGTCTCCGTCTCGGATGAGAGGAGCGCGGAAGATGACCACATCGTCATCCGCAGCACGCTGCACACGCCCCGCGGCGACCTGCATTCTCTCTCCGTTACGCACGAAGGCGTGGCAACCACCTGGCACGTCGAGCATTTCCTGAAGACCGATGAGGATATCGAGCGATTCCTGTCGATGCCCTACGTCCGGCCGCGGGTCGAGGACAGCGATTTCGCGGACGCCGTGGCGCGCATCGGCGAGCGCGGCCTCGTCGAGGTCGGCCTGGCCGATCCGATCTGCTTCGTGGCCGACCTCTTCGAGTTCGGCGAGTTCACCGTGCGCGCGTGGCGCGATACCGCGACCTTTCGCCGGCTGCTCGACGCCATGGCGCCGCGCATCTATGACTGGCTCGATGGCATCCTCGCGCTCGGGATTCGCGATGTCGCGTTCCGGCTCTGCGGCCCGGAGTACGCCAGCGAGCCCTACCTGCCTCCTGCGCTGTTCCGCGAGTTGGTGGTCGAGTACGACCTGCCGATCGCGCGCAAGATCCACGACGCCGGCTGCTACCTGCGCCTCCACAGCCATGGCAGGCTGGCTAACGTGCTCGACCTTCTGATGGAATTGGAACCCGACATTCTGGAGCCGGTTGAGGCGCCGCCGAGCGGCGATATCACGATCGGCGAAGTCGCGCGCCGCGTCGGCCGGGATTGCGTGCTGATGGGGAACCTCGAGCCGCGCGAGCTCGAGTTCGCGGACGAGGGGGTGATTGACGACGTGGTGCGGGACATCATGGAATCCGTCGCGGGGCATTCCCCGCTCATCGTGGCGCCGACGGACATGCCGATCGCGTACCCGCTCTCGCCGGTGTATGCCCGGAACATCCGCCGCTACGTCGAGCAGACCCTGAAACGGGCCCCCGAACTCGATTGGGGCCCGCGACCGCGTCGCGCCCGGCGCTTGACACGGCGTCGAGCGCGCCCATAGAATGGACCTGCGGAGATTGTAGATGGCCACATGCCCGGACTGCGGCGCTGACAACCCGGAACACAGCCACTTCTGTGGCCGCTGCGGCCAGGAACTGGGCGAGCCGGGGCGGCTTGAGGATGATGACACCCTCATCATGCGCCTCGTCACCGCCGACAGCGGGCGTCCGCGCGAGGGCCCGCAGCGTGCCCACCTGTGGCTGCTCGATCCGGCCGGACAGCAGGTCGAGCGGGCGGCCGAGATATCAGGGGAGGAGCCGGTTATCATCGGCCGCCGCGCGGACTCTACCGTGGTGCTGCCGTCTCATACGGTGTCGCGCCGCCACGCGCAGATCTGGCGCGACGGCGAGGACTACTACGTGTCTGATCTTGGCAGTACCAATGGGACGCTCCTCAACGGCGAGCCCGCCATCGGCGTCGAACGGCTCAACGACCGCGACGAGATCGCCGTCGGCATCTACAAGCTGATCTTCCGCAATACATAACGCATCCGAGTCCGTTCGCAGTCCCAGACCTCGGCCGGAGGGATCGGAGAGGACTCGCTGGATGATACGGTTAGACCGTGGTGGCAGTCGCGGGTAAGAGCGCGCGGTTCCTGATTCCCGTGACCGTGACTATATGCACTCTCTGTAATCTGCGGATAACTCTCCGCTGAACGCCGATGCTCTACTCCGCAGTGTCATTCGTCATCGCCTTCGCCATCGCCCTTGGCGGCGCCGCGCTCCTGCGGCGGCGCCTGGGCAGCTTCGTGTCGCGCGAGGCGAAGGTAGGCAAGGAGCGAATCCACCGTCTCTTTCCCAAGCCTCGTAAGCCCCTCGGCGGCGGCGTCGGCATGATGCTCGGCCTCGCCGTCGGAACGCTGCTCGCGGCCCGGCTGCGCGGGGACGCTTCGCAAATGCTGGACGCTGCCGCCACCATCGTAGCCGGCGCGTGGCTGTTCGCGGCGATCGGCTTGGCCGACGACGTGCGCAAGGCGCGTGGCATCGGTCTGTCAGAGCGCACCAAGCTCGCGCTCCAGGTCGGCGCCGCTCTAGCCCTGGCGCTTTACCTCAAGCTGCGCTTCATGGCCGATGGTCAGGTCTACGTGCCCGTCGCGGCAGTCACCCTCCACACCGGATGGTTCTACGTGCCCTTCGCGGCGCTCGTGATCGTCGCCACCGCCAATGCCGTCAACCTGACCGACGGTGTCGACGGCCTGGCGGCCGGGAGTGTCGCCATCGCGGGCCTGTTCTTCTTTATCATTGGCGCCTTCTCCAATCCGCAGATGACGGTCGCGGCTCCGGCGTTGATGGGCGCTTGCCTGGGATTCCTGGTCGTGAACTATCCCCCCGCGAGCGTCATCATGGGCGATACCGGCGCGCTCGGTCTGGGCGCGGCGCTGGGGATGATGGCGCTGGTGTCGATGAGCGAGTGGGCGTTGATCCTCATCGGCGGCGTATTCGTGATCGACGCGGTGTCGGTGATCCTTCAGACCGGCGCGATACGCCTTGTGCGCGGGCCCATGCAGCTTCTGCGTCACCGCACTGCTGAGCCGTGGCGACCCTTCCTCTGTACGCCGCTGCACCATCATTTCCAGTGGCAGGGGTGGAAGGAACCGCGCATTCTGGCGCTGTTCTGGAGCATCGGCTTTGCGCTGGGCACGCTTGCCTTTGTGGGCTATGTGCTCAAGGCCGATTGGCCGTGGGTGCTGGGGCTGGCGTTGATGGCGGTGTTCCTGATTGCCGCAGCGTGGCAGAAGCTGGCTCGCGCCAATTTCTTCCTCGGCATGATGCCTTCGGAGCAGGGCGAGGATCTGCTCGCGCTCTTCCGCGGCATACCGATGCGCCTGATGGGCAGGAGTCTGTACCAGCCGTATCGTGTTACCCCGATCTTGGCGAGCGATGTGGGCCCAGTAGCCGCGGAGAACCTGTGGCGGCCGATGGGGGAGGTGGAGGCCGGAATTATCCTGGGCAAGGTCTACTGCGACCATAAGCGCTACGATGAAGCGATTGCGGAGTGGGAGCAAGTACCTGCGCGCAACTTGATCCTGCGGGAGGATGTTGCGCTGCGCTTGGCGCGAATCTACTACGGCCGCAACCGAATCCTCGATGCAGTTCGCCTGTGGGAGCGGTTGCCTTCCACGCCCGACCCTGAGGGCGGCACGCTCGAGGGCGTGGTGGCACGGGCAAAGGCCAGGCTGGCGGATCTGGCGGGCAAGTCCTACCGCCAGGCAATGCGCTCGGGCGATCGCCTTGAGCTGTCGCAGGCGCGCCGGCTGAACCAGGACCTGCTCGAGCTGCTGGTGTACGAGCGAGAGAAGCTGGAGGCGCCGGGCGGCACCCCACATTCCGCAGAGGTCGGTCGCCAGCGCGGCCTCTTCCGCCGCATGGAGCGCGCAGTACTGAGGCGCATCGCCGACCTCGACCAGCGCCTCGAAACCCCGGAGAAGATCGCTGCGCCGCCTCCCCACACGGCGCTCGACGAACGGACCGGAGCCGTCCTCCGCCGGCTGGGCCTCAGCGGCTCGGAGTTCACGGAGGCGTTCGCGGCGTGTCCGTACGGTGTGCCGCAGGTGCGCTGGTGCGAGATGATCGACGAGGCATCGCGCAATGAAATCTACCGCTTGGATGCGGAGTGGCCCGGGCCGCAGACGATCATCGCCAAACGCTACGACCGGTCACGCGTTCAATTCTTCTCGGCATGCTACCGGCGCGAAGCCGAAGTCGTGCGGCTGCTGCATGAGTACGGGTGCGGGGTCCCGCAATTCTACGGGGGAGCGCTCAACGATCGGCGAGCCGTTGGTTTCTTCGAGGACCTGGGCGCGGTGACGCTTGCTTCGCGCCTGCGCGAGGGCGCGCGGGAGGAACGCACTCGAATGCTGGAGCAGGCCGTGCAGGCGGTGGCGCGGATGCACGCCATCACCCGGCGCCACCTGCCCCGGCTGCGCGAGGAGATCCTGCGCATCGACAAGGAGGCGTTAAGCGAGCGCTACTACATGGACGCTTTCCGGATCGCCCTGGAGCGGCTCTTCGCGCTCGCGGCGGCGGACATGTCGAGCGATGAGTGGCGAGTCGCTGAGGGGCAGTTCAACGAGGTGGCCGCGACGCTGGCGACGCAGCCGAGAACGTTCATCCACTTCGAGCTCACGCCGCATCATCTGGCAGTGCGCGGCGACAACCTGGTCGCCTTCGACTTCGAGCAGGCCACGATCGGGCCTCCCGAGTTCGACCTCGTCACGCTGTTGCGATCACCGGACAGTGACCTTCAGGAACTCGAGGTGGAGCATCTGCTGGAGCGCTACCGGCTCGCCATGGGAGAGGCCGAGACCGAACCCTTGCCACCGAGTGCGCCTGCCGCCGCCGACTTCGCAGCCCTCTTCAAGGGTCTCTTCTACGCGGGCGCGGCGGCCAACTTCGCGCGGAAGTTCGGCGACGAGGCATGGATTGGGCGTCTGCGGTGGTATCTCGCGGATTGGGAAAGAGTCGCGGCGCGCTATCGCGGGTTGGCGGAGGTGGGCGAACTGCTGCGCAGCCGCCTGGCTCGGCTCATCGGCAATGGGCCGGACCGGAGCGGCTCAGCGTGAGCAGGGGAACCACACCGGCATCTACCGCCGCCGGCGAAGGAGCACACCCCCGACAAGTACGAGCCCGGTGGCAAAGAGCAGCAGGCTGGTCGGCTCGGGGATGACCGGCGGAGGCGGCTGCCCGTGGTGATGGTCCAGGAACGGGATGAAGCCCGCCGCCAGCGGCCACAGCGGCACCCCTCCGGGCGGCGAGGTGACCAACGCCGCAGGCGGCACCTCGATCAGCGGCGCGACCGGCGCCGCCGCGACCAGAACGTATTCCTCGGGTGACTGAACCGGAATGGGCGCCGGAACCTCCACCGTTGGGGCGACCGGCGTCTCGACTACTTCCGAATACAGCTGCGGCTGGCGCATTTCCACTCGCGGCCGCGCTACCGGCACCGGCTTCTTGCGCGGCGCGGGCGGCAGTGCCGTGACGAGGGGGTTGCCGCAGGCGTACTTCAACACCGGCTGGCCGTCGGCTGTCCCAAAGACCTTCCCGCCGCGGTGGAAGTAATCCCGAGCGCGATAGATTCGACCCGTGCGGTCCACACCGTACACGGGCTTCCAGCCCGACTCGGAGAAGGTGACCACCTTTACATTGTCGCGAAGATAGCTGACCAGTTCCGCCTGCGACACGTGGAAATGCTTGGCCAGCCGCTGGCGCACCACGTCATCCTTCTCAACCTGGGCCACGAGATCGTCAACGGTGTAAGCCCGCCAGGGCAGGAACGAGTCCGGGCCGGTCCGCTCTTTGGCGGCGCCGGATGCCGGCAGCGCCACCATGAGGAGGCAGAGCAAGGCCGTCGAGAGAAGTGCGATGCGTATCGGGGTTTTCATTTCGCTGCCTCCGCCGGTTTCGCGTGTACCGTTACCCATGCAGGCGCGCCGAAGCGGCCCTCGCCGTCGCCGGCCCGCGCCGCCAGGATCAAGGTGCCTGGCGCGAGCCCCAGCCCGTTCGGTTTTTGCGGCTCCAGCAGGATGCTGGTCACCACGGGCAGTCGCGGCGAGGTGTAAGTGATGCGGCCATCGCGACTCAGGGTGTAGAAGAACTCCTTCACCGCCGGCCCGGCTGAGATGAAAAAGAGCGTCGGCCCTGCTACAGTGGCTGACGACGAGGTCGTTATGTCCTTGTCCGCCTCCGCCTCCCGCGAGCGTATGGTACAGGCTAGTTGCTCATCCGGGCTCACCGGCGGCCCCGCCTCGCCCGTGGCTGGCGCAAGCACGTGCAGCAGCGGGTCGTTCTGCGGCACCACCAGAAAGCCCATGGTGGCGCCGTTCTCCTTCGCTGCTGGCGGCTTCGTGCTCGCCCAGACCTCTACCAGGTGGTAACCGGGGCTCAGATCAGTCGTGTTCACGTCAACGCGCCAGGGTGCCTCCGTACCGGCCTTCAGATCCGAATGGTCAAGGCGGATCTTCACGCTCCCCAGTTCGGCGCCGCCGGTGCTGATCATTGCGTTGATGGTGAGCTTGTCGCCCTGGACCACGGGCAGGTCCTGGTACCAATAAGTCGGCGCAAAGCCGGGGCGCTGGACACTGCGCATGTCTCCCCGAGCCGTGCGGACCTCCAGGACGATCTTGATCCCGGGCACGTACGCGTCCCCAGCCGTCCACGCGGACTCGTACCCCGACACCAGCGCGACAGTCGCGATCAGGCCGCAAACGATCCGTCTAAGCATGTATCACTGCCCCTGTTTGCCTTACTACTAATTGCAGCAAGGAATGTGCCACAGACAACAACCAAACGATTTATCTTCAATAATGCGACCTCGACAGAACAGTCTCCTTCACGAGCGCACGGTTTTTTCGGTTGCGGGTTCATGCCGCCCCCTGAATTCCCATTGCAGACGCGCCGAAGCGTCGCTTGTGAAGGCGGCAACGCTGTGGTATCATCCGCCTGAGAGCAAGAACCGCGCGCGGAGCGCCGTCTTCCCCAGCCGACGATCGGTACCACAGATATGGTCCCCGCATTCCCATTACGATTCCCGCGCCTGGCCGAGGACGCGCCGCGATGACCATACGCGAGCAGACGGAGGAACTGGAGGCGCAGCTCCTGTCGCCTCGCGCCGCCCGGGCGGCCCACAGCCGCGGACGCGATCGCGACGAGCCGAAGTGTCCGCTCCGCACCGACTTCCAACGTGACCGCGATCGCATCATCC
>Ga0315282_10008309_pt1 | contig 16827 bp, 14 predicted proteins | sample YL17G07_20_MG_FD_203693 | JGI IMG/M metagenome (GOLD analysis project Ga0315282, IMG submission 203693) | Sediment microbial communities from Yellowstone Lake, YNP, Wyoming, USA - YL17G07_20 | ecosystem: Environmental > Aquatic > Freshwater > Lake > Sediment | place: USA: Wyoming | collected...
CTATCGAGGAGCTGCTGCGCAAACCAACACCTGAGCGAATATTTTTCATAAAGGATGCGCTAAAGGACGGCCTGAGCGTAGAAAAAGTAAGCGGCATCACAAAAGTTGACCCATGGTTCATTTCAAATATTAATGAACTGGTGGATTTCGAAGAGAAGATCGGAGGAATTAAATTACCCGATCTTACCTATGAGCAATTAAGAACTGCGAAACAGCACGGTTATTCCGACATGCAGATCGCATTTTTGACCGGATCTGACGCAGCATCCGTAAGAAAAAGACGTTTGGAGCTCAACATCAAGCCAACATACAAGGTCATAGATACATGTGCAGCGGAATTTGAGTCCAGTACCCCATACCTCTACTCGACCTACGAGCAGGAGGATGAGTCGAACGTCAGCAAGAAGAAAAAGGTCGTGATAATAGGCAGCGGCCCATCGCGCATAGGGCAGGGAATTGAATTCGACTACTGCTGCGTACATGCCTCCATGGCGCTCAAAGAGCTCGGCATCGAGAGCATTATGATCAATTGCAACCCCGAAACAGTGAGCACGGATTATGACACATCGGACAAACTTTACTTCGAACCTTTAACATACGAGGACGTGAAGAACATCATTGACAACGAAAAGCCGTACGGGGTGATAGTTCAGCTCGGAGGGCAGACTCCACTTAAGCTGTCCTCACGTCTTCACGCAGACGGCATAAGGATATTAGGCACACCCTTTGAGCAGATTGACATCGCCGAGGACAGAAGCAAGTTCAGAAAATTGCTGAACGACCTTAAGATCCCACAACCTTCATCAGGTATAGCAAGAAACCGCGATGAGCTGATAAGGATAACAAAGAGCATGGGTTTTCCACTTCTGCTGCGCCCGTCATACGTCCTGGGCGGCGCGCTCATGCGAATCATCTACGAAGAAAACGCACTTCACGAATACCTGGAGGATGTCCAGCGGCTGCAGGTTGATTACCCGATCCTGATCGACAAGTTCCTCGAGGATGCCATAGAACTGGATGTTGATGCGTTATCAGATGGAGATGAACTCATAATCGGCGCGATACTTGAACATATTGAGGAAGCCGGGATTCATTCCGGGGACAGCGCGTGCGTTACCCCGCCATATTCCGTCTCCAGTCACACAATAGCTACTATTGAAGAATACACATCAACCCTTGCCAGGAAACTGAAAATTGTCGGGCTTCTGAACGTGCAGTACGCGGTCAAAAACGACGTGGTATACGCCCTCGAGGTCAACCCACGCGCATCTCGCACTGTGCCGTTTATCAGCAAGGCAACCGGCATCCCCATGGCCAAGATCGCCACCAAACTGATGCTTGGCAAAAAGTTATATGAGTTAGGGGTCCGTCGGAGGTTCAACAGGAACTACTACTGCGTCAAGGAGGCGGTCCTTCCCTTTAACAGGTTCCCCGGTTCGGATATCCTGCTTGGCCCCGAGATGAAGTCAACTGGTGAGGTTATGGGAATGGACACAACTTTTGGAAGGGCATACGCAAAATCGCAGGTTGCGGCAAATGTGAAGATGCCGGAGGAATCAAAGAACATCTTCATAAGCGTATGTGATCGCGATAAGCGAAACATAATCTTCATCGCGAAAAAATTGAAGGATATGGGATTTAAAATCTTTGCTACGGATGGGACAGGAGAGGTTCTGTCACGCAACGGAGTGCCATGTGAAAAAGTACTCAAGATACGCGAGGGCAGGCCTAACGTGCTCGATTTGATCAAAAACGGCGATATAGACCTGATAATAAATACCCCGATGGGCAACACATCAAGAAGCGACGGATACTACTTAAGGACAGCAGCGGTGAACTACGGTGTCCCCTCGATAACCACCCTCTTTGGGGCATCTGCATTTGTTCAGGGCATTGAGTCCTATCTTAACCAGAACCTTGATGTCAAATGTCTTCAGGACTACTTAAAAGAACATCTGATTTAATACATTATTTCCCAGATATCAATATTTATTCAGAATGCGTATTTTCCTCGATCAAAACTGAACCTTGTCCTGCTCTTATACCTTACGATTATAAAATTTATTTTTCCACTGAAATTGCCGATAACTAATATTAAGAAACTAAAGACATTTTAATATTTCTTTTAAGTCGAACTTATAGAGGAAGGGGGTGTAATTCATGAGAATCTACTTGAAAAGAATTACGGTATTCATATGCGCATTTGCGCTCTTCAGCATGATTCTTTTTCCGTTGGTTGATAGCCTTACAAAGACAAACATAGCAAAGGCAAATCCAGCAGTAAGTTTTGCGGGAAGCACATTTAAGGTCAACAAAACTTCGGTTAAGCCGAGCAAGACAATAAAAGCAACAGCCAAGATTAAGGCATGGGGGAAAAAAGCTCCAGGAACTCTTGTCGAGTTCGATGTTTGGTACATGGGACCCTCTACTATAAGCGATAACCATATGGCTTCTGTTCAAATGTACACTGACAGTAAGGGTAAAGCCAAATGGAATTTTACCCTAGCTGATATTGATCCATACTACATCGAAGCTGGAGACACTTATGAAGTTGACTGCTGGGCATGGGATGGGGAAACCTGGCAGGTGATTGGCTACTATAATATCGTAGCAAAAAGAAGCGAATAGCTTTTGCGGATAATTAGATAAAAAACGAGGTAGCGAATTGATATTCGCTACCTCTAATTTTCTAAGTATCAGACACAAAAAATGCGTTTATTTTTGTATCTGTGCCCTCTTCGCCCTTCTGGACTTTATTATCCCCCAGATAATGAAGAATATTATCAGGCCCAGTATGGCAATGGGTGAGAAAGCAGCAAGGAATATTAACAGTCCCTTCGTAACTGATATGAAAACTCGTGCAGCAGTCCTTAAGGCTTCAGTCATTCCGAGGTCTATCGATGTAGGTGGTGGTTTTACATCGGGTTCCTTGACGTAGATCTCAATGGTTGAAAAAGATGCCAGATTATCCAGATACCTCATGCGGCCGGTGATTATCTCTATCTGCTCCTGAATGTATGAGAGCTGCTGCTGGATCTGGATCGAATCCTCCACAGTAGTGGCCTTCTTCATCATGTCAAGCAGGACGGCTGCCTGTGCCTCCTGGTTTCGCAGCCTTGACTCCAAATCGACGTATTCCTCAGTCACATCCTGGCTTGAGACATTAATACTCAGCACCTTACCCAGCTTTTTGACCTTGGTCAGCACATCATTGAACTTCACGTCAGGCACCCTTATCGTAATAGTGCCACTGGCCAGACTGCCCTCGTAAGCCTCGCTCGTCGTATTGCTCACGTATCCACCGGCTTGCTCTGTCAGAGACGCGATCTTATCAAACGTCTCGTTAAACTTACCTTTCTCTACCTCGAGGCTTAAATTTGCATTTTTAATTATCTTTCTTTCGATTATGGCCGGCGGCTCTGCTGTCGTCCCAACCTCGTCAACACCACCTGTGACCCCTGCCTCAGCGGGTGCTTTAGCAGCCTCTGCAGCCTTTAACTCCTCAGCAGGCATTTCAGCAGCAGTCGTGGAAACGGCTGCTACCGACTCGCTTCTGGGCGCTCCTGCGCAGGCCGATAAAAGCATCGAAACGATCAAGATCGTGGAAGCTACAACAGCAAGCACGCAAACTCTACTCTTCGATAATAGATTTAGTTTGCTCATTCATCCTCCTTTCTACGAAAATTTTTAAATGGTTTATCTAACTTTCTTTGACTAATGTTGTAATTAAAAGTTCCTTATTCACTTTTTCCTTGAAGATATGCATTTATTGACCTGGCTGCCCTCTTACCTGCCCCCATGGCTGAAATGACAGTAGCAGCACCGGTTACTATATCGCCCCCGGCAAAAACTCCTTTTATGCTCGTCTCCTGCATCTCCTCATCCACCACTATATAGCCGTTCTTGTTCAGCTCCAGGCCAGGAGTGGATGTGGTGAGCATCGGATTCGGTCCCTGTCCAATTGCCATAACTATAACATCAATATCAATTACGAACTCGGAATTCGGTACTGGGACTGGCCTTCTCCTTCCGGATTCATCAGGTTCGCCCAACTCCATCCTGATGCACTTCACTGCCGAGACACGACCATCATTTCCGATGACCTCGACAGGATTGGTTAGAAGTCTGAATATGATCCCTTCCTCCTTAGCATTTTCCGCCTCTTCTTTCCTGGCGGGCAGCTCTTCTTCACCTCTTCTATATAACAAATAGACTTCCTCAGCACCAAGCCTTAGCGCTGTCCTCGCAGAATCCATGGCAACGTTCCCTCCGCCGATCACCGCAACTTTTCTGCCAACTTTAATCGGGGTATCCCACTCGGGGAAAAGGTATGCTTTCATGAGGTTGGAACGCGTCAAAAACTCATTTGCTGAATAGACCCCGGTCAGGTTCTCTCCGGGAATTCCCATAAACCATGGTAATCCGGCTCCCGTAGCTATGAAGACCGCATCAAATGCGTCAATGATCTCTTTTGATGTGATGGTAGCACCGATGACATAATCAACCTTTATCTCAACACCAAGCATTCTAATATAATCAATTTCTGCTGCTACTATATCCTTTGGAAGCCTGAACTCGGGTATGCCATAGGTTAAAACCCCGCCTGCCTTGTGCAGCGCCTCAAAAATCGTCACGCCGTACCCCATTCTAGTAAGGTCAGCAGCTGCCGTAAGACCTGCCGGCCCCGAGCCAATAATCGCAACTTTTTTGCCCATGGTCTTGCGCGGCTTTTTGACCTTCAGCTCACCGGAGGCCCTTTCAAGATCTGCGACAAACCGCTCAAGCCTGCCAATAGCAACCGGCTCATATTTTTTTGCCAGTATGCAGTTAATCTCGCACTGCTCCTCCTGAGGGCACACCCTCCCACAGATCGCCGGAAGGCTGTTCTTTTCCTTGATCTTATCTATGGCTTCCCTGTACTTGCCCTCTTTTATGAACTCGATGAACGCCGGGATATCTATCTCAACCGGGCAGCCCTTCACGCAGCTCGGCTTTTTGCAGCCCAGACATCTACTTGCTTCCTCAAGTGCCATGTCCTCGGTGTATCCAAGCGCAACCTCATTAAAATTCCTGGCCCTAACCTCGGGCTTCTGTCTCGGCATGTCCATCCTTTTCTTCATATCTAAGCGTCTTTGCATCTGCAACCACCGCCAATCTTCTCATTGTAGATATTCAAAGATTCGATCTCCTCCTCACGGTAAAAGCACTGCCTTGAGGCAAGCTCATCGAAATCAACGAGATGCCCGTCGAAATCAGGTCCTTCGACACACGAGAACTTCGTCTTGCCGCCCACCGTCACACGGCAGGATCCGCACATGCCTGTCCCATCAACCATGATCGCATTAAGGCTGACAATGGTGCTGATGGAACATTCCCTGGTAAGTTTGCAAACATTTTTCATCATCGGAACCGGACCTATCGCAAATACCTTATCAACCTTACCGTACGAGTCCACATAATCCTTGAGCGCATCGGTAACAAAACCCTTTCGACCGTAACTCCCGTCATCAGTTGTTATGATCAGTTCATCGCAGATCGCCTTCATCCTGTCTTCAAAGATCAGGAGTTCCCTCGTCCTGGCACCAAGAATGCCGATCACATAGTTGCCGGCCTCCTTCAGGGCCCTGGTGATTGGATAAATTGGTGCAATCCCAACTCCTCCACCTATGCATGCCACCTTTCCGTAGTGCTCAATGTGCGTCGGCAACCCAAGAGGCCCAACCAAGTCAAGAATTCTGTCGCCCTTATTAAGTGTCTCCATCTGCAGCGTAGTCTTGCCAACCGACATGACCACCAGCGTTACTAATCCCTTGTCCCGGTTAAAATCCGCGATCGTGAGCGGAATTCTCTCACCTTCCTCAGATATGCGCACTATGACAAACTGTCCTGCCTTAGCGCGTTTCGCGATATCAGGATTTTTTACCTCGAAATAGTGGATGCCAGGAGTAAGCCTCTTCTTTACAGTTATTTCGTTCATTGCTCCCCTTTCAGTGCTCCAACATTTACGTTGCATTTTGTCATAATCCGAATCATTATATCATCACAAATAATTACAAAGAGAAGGTTTGTTTTGCTTTTTATAGGTACTTCCGGATACAGTTACGAGGACTGGCTTGGCGAATTCTATCCCAAAGAGTTGCCAAAGACAGAGATGCTCCCGTACTACAGCCAGTACTTCAATTCGGTCGAGATCAACTTCACATACTATAAGATACCTGACAGGTTCACCCTGTTTAACATGGCAAAAAAGGTTGAGGACGACTTCTCATTCTCAATCAAAGCAAGCGGTCTGCTCACGCATGAGAGGACTGAAAATCAGAGGGATTTCGCCAATTTCATCGAAGCGATAAAGCCGCTGATCGAAGTAGGGAAGTTTGCCTGCGTGCTTGCCCAATTCCCGTGGTCATTTCGTCCTTCCAGGGAAAATTTTGACTACCTGAAGATGTTCAGGGATAAATTCATGGATATTCCGCTTGTATATGAATTCAGGAACTCACAATGGATATCGGATGAAACATTTGAGTTCCTGAGGAAAAATGACATCGGTTTTTGCTGCGTTGATGAACCAAACCTCAAAGGCCTGCTCCCACCAGTTGCGGTTGCCACCTCGGATATCGCTTACATCCGATTTCACGGCCGCAATAAAGATAACTGGTGGAAGCACATGCAAGCTTATGAGCGATATGATTATCTGTATAGCAAGCAAGAACTGTCTGAATGGGTCCCAAGGATAAGGGAACTTGAGGCCAGTTCAAAAAAGACGTTTATATATTTCAACAATCACTTCAAGGCAAAAGCAGTCAACTCCGCACAGATGTTGATTAACCTGCTTACTCCTGAGAACCCTTAAACGTTACTACCGTGATTGTGACCTTTCCCTCATCCTGGGCAATGGTCACATTGGCTCCGATATTATTAGCTTTATTGGTTAACATAATATTAAAAACATTATTGCCGTCCTCCTGGTTCTCTGCCTTGGAGGTGACCTCCCATCCTGAAATATTCAGGAAATAATCGCGCACATTATCATATGAATCAGAGGTCTCAAACACGATGCTTGCAAAGCCCTCGTCTTCAGATCCAAGCGAAAAAGACCCCGTTGCCTTAGCGCCAGGATAGATCAATTCCGGCGGCAACTTGCTGGTGTCGATCTCCTCGCCTTCCGTTGCAACATCAACACCGGTCGCTTTCTCGATAGCTTTCTCGGTAGCCTTCGACGCAGCCTTGTTGAAGAGACTGCAGCAACTGCTAAGTATAAAGCTCAAAGAAAGGACAACTATCAGTCCAACTGCGATTAACGCCCCGAATAGAAACCTATTTCTCATACCCTTACCTCCAATTTATTAAAACTCAAACTTTTACCATCCACCACCGGCACCGCCGCCGCCAGAAGAGCCACCACCTCCGCCGCTGAAGCCACCTCCACCAGAAAATCCGCCGCCAGATGAACCTCCGCCGCCAACCCAGAAACCTCCGCCGCCTGAGCGTGATTTCCTTGGTATCTTGGTTTCCTTTTCATCATGGAAACCACAGCTTGAGCAGTCCCTTGTGACAAGCTGAAGCCCCGATTCTTTGTAGGTTGCCTCTTTAAGGACTTTATAGGTTGTCCTAAGCTTCAATTTTTTGCAGTTCGGGCAGCGCTTTTTGACTATAGCAACGACTGTAATGATCAGGGAGAACATAATAAATATAAATGAACAACAGCCTATGCCAAAATAATTATTGCCGCTACTGGAAGGTGGAGAGGTCTCCTGACTTTCACTGTTTTGACCAAGTGAAGTGAGCGAAACGCCCGCATCCTTTGCAATTAAGCCCGCAAGATAAGAAACAGCTTCATATGTCCCTAAGCCATTTTCACCGTTTTTAAAGCGAGGCACCATTATATTTTGATAAGCTCTTCCTGCAATTGCATCTGTAATTATTGGCTCAAGCCCATAGCCTACCTCTATCCAGATTTGTCGCTCTTCCTTTGCTATCAGAATTAATAGCCCGTTATCTTTTTCTGCCTGCCCTACACCCCATTTCTCAAAAAGCTTATTAGCATATTCCTGAACAGTTACTCCCTGCAGGCTATCGACCGTGGCGACGAAAATCTGTGCAGTAGTAGCATCTTCAAGCTCTTCCATGACAGTGCGCATCTTCTGTTTGTTTGCTTCATCGAACATCAATGCATAATCATTTACATAGCCGGTTAATTCAGGATAGACGGGCTCAGCTGAAGATATTAAGGGAAAAAAGTTCAGGCACACAAAAAACAGGGCAACGGCAGAAGCAAATAAAATCAATATATGTCTTGTCTTCAACTTATTAATTTGCAAAAGTTACCGTCTTTCTCCAAACAATGGTTTGCCAAAAATGTAACGGCCGAAGCTCGAGCTAGGGATTGACGTCCAGATCCACCTCGGGAGCAGTTTCGGCACCTTCCTGTGCTTCAAAGAAAGGCCGCTCCGTAAATCCGAACATTCCGGCCAGCAACCTCCCTGGAAAGGTTTTAACTGTCGTGTTATATATACCCACCTTTTCGTTGTATCGCATTCGCTCAACCGAAATCCTGTTCTCAGTACCCGCAAGCTCAAACATCAGGTCAGAGACCACCTGATTGGATTTAATCTCAGGGTTATCCTCGATGATCGCAAGCAGCCTGCCGAGCGCAGTCTCCAGCTCGTTTGCTGCAGCAACCTTTTCATCCGGCGTCGCCGCGCCAGCATACTTCGTCCTGGCATCAGTAATCATCTGAAAAATTGTCAACTCCTGCTTGAGGTAACCCTTCGTTGCCGCAACAAGATTGGGTATGAGGTCATATCTCCTCTGATACTGCGCCTCCACCTGACCCCACTGCTGATCCACAGCCAGGTTTCTCTGCACCATGCTGTTATAAATGCCAACAAACCAAAAGCTTAGAAATAACAGTACAGCTAAAACTGCCACAATTATTATGCAACCTGCAAGCCAGCCCTTTTTCATCATTAGCCCCCTTACGTTGAGCCAAAATTTTAGTTAATAATAATAACATCAATATCGGAGATTTTAATAGAAACAGCCGCCAAAAAAATATTAAATACTATCTTTGAAGAAGGAGTAGATCTTCAGGCAGCTTTGAATTCAAGGGCGATATCGTTCGCATCTATGGTGATGGAATCGCCCTCTTTGAACTCACCGTTTAAGATTTTAAGCGCCAGGACATCCTGAATGTCTTTTTGTATGACCCTTTTCAGTGGTCTTGCGCCGTAAATCGGATCAAAGCCTTTCTTTACAAGATATTCTTTTGCCTTTTCGGTCAGAGAAACAGAAATATTACGGGCAGTTAGTCTTTTTTTCAGGATCTCAGTCTGGATATCAACTATCTTTTTGATTTCATCCCTGGTCAGTCTATGGAATATGATGATGTCATCCACTCTATTCAAAAATTCGGGCTTAAAGCTGGCTTTCAATGCTTCCATCACCCTTCTGCGCATCTCTTCTTCCTGCGACGGACTCACATCGGCGATCCACTGGCTTCCGATATTTGAGGTCATGATCAGTATCGTATTTTTAAAATCAACGGTCCGCCCGTGACCATCGGTCAGCCTTCCGTCATCCATTATCTGCAAAAGGATGTTGAAGACATCCGGATGAGCCTTCTCTATCTCATCCAGTAGAACAACGGAATACGGTTTGCGCCGTACAGCCTCGGTCAGATAGCCTCCCTCATCATAACCGACATATCCAGGTGGAGCGCCAATGAGCCTCGATACCGTATGCTTCTCCATGTACTCTGACATATCGATGCGGATCATCGCCCGCTCGTCATCGAATATGAATTCTGAGAGTGCCCTTGCCAGCTCGGTCTTACCTACCCCTGTTGGCCCAAGGAAGATGAACGATCCTATCGGTCTATTTGGATCCTGGAGACCTGCTCTGGCGCGCCTTATCGCGTTGGAGACGCTCTCCAGGGCTTCATCCTGGCCAACGACTCTTTCCCCCAACCTATCCTCCATATGGATAAGTTTTTCAACCTCACCTTCCATGAGCCTGGAGACCGGAATCCTGGTCCACTTGGAGACTACCTCGGCAATATCCTCCTCATCGACCTCTTCTTTCAGCATCATGCTTTCCTTTTGCAGCTCAATAAGCCTGGAATTTTCAGACTCAAGATCTTTTTCTAGACTGCGCAGTACACCATATCTTAACTCTGCTGCTCGCTGAAGGTTTCCCTCACGTTCCGCTTTTTCAGCTTCAATCCTCGATCCTTCGATTCTCTCCTTCAAGGTGCGTATTCTTGATATCGCTTCCTTTTCTGACTGCCAGCGGGTTTTCAATACACTGTTCTGTTCCTGGAGATTGGCGAGCTCATTCAACAGTTTATTAAGTCGCTCCTTCGAGGCTTTATCCTTTTCCTTTTTCAGCGCCTCGCGCTCGATCTCTAACTGTTTTATTCTCCTCTCCACCTCATCTATCTCCGTGGGCATGCTGTCAATTTCAATTCGAAGCTTCGAGGCTGCCTCATCTATCAGGTCAATCGCCTTGTCAGGCAGAAACCTGTCTGAGATATACCTATCGGAAAGGACAGCCGCAGCGATCAGCGCGGAGTCCTTTATGCGAACACCGTGATGTACCTCGTATTTCTCTTTTAGCCCGCGCAGTATCGCAACCGTGTCATCAACCGACGGCTCACCAATTAAAATTGGCTGAAATCTCCTCTCAAGCGCAGCGTCCTTTTCAATGTACTTTCTGTATTCGTCAAGCGTCGTCGCCCCAATTGCGCGCAGCTCGCCGCGTGCGAGCATAGGTTTGAGCATGTTCGACGCATCTATTGCACCTTCAGCTGACCCTGCGCCAACTATCGTGTGCAATTCATCTAGGAACAGGATTATCTGACCGTTAGAATCAGTGATCTCCTTTAAAACCGCTTTTAACCTCTCCTCGAACTCACCGCGATATTTTGTCCCGGCTACGAGCGCCCCAAGGTCAAGCGATATCTCCTTTTTATCCTTCAAGCCCTCCGGTACATCACCATTAACTATCCTTTGCGCGAGCCCCTCAGCTATTGCCGTCTTCCCAACACCAGGATCTCCTATGAGGACGGGGTTATTCTTTGTCCTTCTGGAAAGAACCTGGATGACCCTGCGGATCTCATCGTCGCGGCCGATCACGGGGTCGAGTTTGCCCCTTCTCGCCAGCTCGGTCAGGTCACGACCATACTTCGCAAGTGCCTGATACTTATCCTCAGGGTTTTGATCCGTTATGCGCTGGGATCCCCTGATCTCAGTCATGGTCTTATAGATATTTTCCCTGTCCACCCCAAATCCATTCAGAAGTTGCCGCACAGGGCTATCCACCTCGGTCATCGCAAGAAACAGATGTTCTGTGCTCACAAACTCATCCTTCAGAAGATCTGCCTCCTTGAACGCCTTCTCAATCACCAAATTAATGATAGGAGACAGGTAACTCGCCAGGTTAGCCTGACCATAAACTTTTGGCTTTGAAGCCAGCATGCCGTCAAGCTTCGACAATATGGCCCTATTATCAACCCCCATCTTCTTCAGGATTGAGGGAATCACTCCCTCCTCCTGTTCGATCAGGGCTGCAAGGAGATGCTCAGGCTCTATCTGCTGATGAGAGCGCTCCTCTGCCTCTTTCTGCGCTTGTGCAAGCGCATCCTGTGCTTTGATCGTAAATTTATCTAACCTCATCTATCATCACCATATTAAAGTGTTATTATCATCTTGGTCTCTCATACTTTAAGACCTCCGAACGCGGCATCCTCACGATATCCTTACGGTAGCTACGATGTATCTTTTTAATCTCCTCCTCCATCTTCAGGGTAAGCTCTATTATCTCCCTCTCCATACCCTCAATCATACCGCGCATCTCATTCACCATTTTGTCGAGTTCAAGTATCCGCCTGACCCCCGCAAGGTTTACGCCCTCGCCCTGGGTCATCTTCTGTATGAGCTTAAGTTTTTCTATATCCTCCTCGGAATAAAGCCTTATATTGCTGGCCGTCCTGATAGGATGGATCAGCCCCTTCCTTTCATATAAACGCAACGTCTGTGGATGAACGTCAGCTAGCTCGGCAGCGATACTTATCACGAAAACGGCTTCCCCTTCTCTTCTTCTCACCATTTAGATCACGTCTTTCACTCCGTTGAAAATATCTTTCCTCAAGTCCCCAGCGTTCAGAGTGGACATTTTCCCCATCAATTCCTTTTCTTGCCTTGAAACTTTCTTTGGGATATCAATCTTGATCCTGATGATGAAATCCCCCCTGCCGTTTCCTCTTACTCTTGGGTAACCTTTACCCCTGAGCCGCAAAAGACTACCGCTTTGCGTACCAGGCTTGACGTTCACCGAAACAACCCCATCCAGGGTAGGCACCCTTACCTTTGCGCCCAAAACAGCCTCAGAATAGCTTATCGGCAGATCAATGACAACATCATCCCCGGAAAGCTTAAATATGGGATGCGGCTGGACCTTCGTGATCAAATACAGATCTCCAGGCTGACCACCTCTTGCTCCAGCATTGCCTTTGCCTTTTATTTTGATCTTGGTGCCGTCCTTCACCCCGGGAGGAATCTTCACGGTAAGCTTTTTAGTATCCCTTGAATGCCCACTCCCGAAGCACTGTGGGCACGGTACCTCGACTATCCTGCCAGTCCCTTTGCACCTACCGCAAACCTGGCTGAAGCTGAAGAAACCCTGATTCTGCGCAACCACACCACGACCACCACAGACATCACAGGTTTTAATTGCAGTCGCGTTCTTCGCACCAGTGCCCTGGCATGAATCGCAGACGGAGTCCTTGGTGACATTAAGTGTTGTCTGCACTCCCTTTAAGGCATCACGAAATGAAATGTTCACGTTGTAGGCAATATCTGAGCCTCGCTGGGGAGCTGCAGCTCTGGCCTTGGTTCTGCCGCCGCCAAAAAAATCAAAGATATTACCAAGGCCGAGGTCTGAAAAATCGAAACTGTTCTGAAAGTCCTCTGGCCTTACATTGTACTGGCCATATCCTCCATAGCCAGCGGCTCCGTCACCGAACATCCTGGCCCTGTCGTCATATTGTTTGCGTTTCTGCTCATCACCAAGTATGGAATACGCATCTGATATCTCCTTGAACTTCTCCTCAGCTTCTTTATTTCCCGGGTTAACGTCAGGATGATACTTCTGTGCTAATTTGCGATAAGCCTTTTTTATCTCATCCTGTGCTGCATCCTTGCTGACTCCGAGCACATCATAGTAGTTTCTTGCAGCCAAATTCTTTCAACTCATTTCCTGGAAACTTTGACCATTGCTGGCCTGAGCAGATTATCGTTCATCATATAACCTTTCTGGAGGACCTCAATTACAGTATTATCCTCGTGCTCATCACTGGGAATCTGCATCACTGCCTCATGAAAATTGGGATCAAACGTCTCGCCATAAGGATAGATCTCCTTGAGGCCTTCCTTCTCCATTATATCGATGAGCTTCTTATTTATTAGCTCAATCCCCCTGACCGAATCCGCCTCTCCTAACTCACTTTTAAGAGAGGCTATCGCTCTCTCAAAGTCATCCATTACAGGCAGCATCTTTTTGACAAGCATCATCGAGGCATTATCGATGATCCTGGTCTGTTCCTTTATTATCCTCTTCCTGTAGTTCTCAAACTCTGCCTGTAACCTTTTTAAAGTATCTATTAAATCGGCCTTCTCATCATTCAATTTTTTCAGATCGGCCTCCATTACCTCCGTCTTAGCTTTCAACTCCTTAATTGTCGTCCTGTGTTTGGATTTTGGAGTTTGTTTTTCCTCGTCCATCAATTTCACCTCAAAAGTTTAAATTTAGTAATCTTCCCTTGCATATTATTTGGTCGGGCCACTGTGGTGACCCGACCATTACTACATGATCTGCAATTACTTCTTCTCTTTCACTTCGACCGTGATCTCTTTTGGCTTCAACTCTTCCTTCTTGTTCATCTTAATCTCGAGAACCCCTTTGTCGAAGCTTGCTGCAATCTTGTCCCTGTCAATTAAGGACGAAAGAGGTATTACTCTTTTGAACTTGCCGTATCTGCGTTCAATGCGCAGATAGTCCTCTTCCTTTACCTCGCTGGAGACCTTCTTCTCACCCTCAATTGTCAGTGTGTTGTCCTCGACCCTTATCTTGATCTCCTTCGGATCAAGACCGGGGACGTCGGCGTTGACTACAACCTCATTAGCTGTTTCATACACGTCTATATTTGGTGCCCAGGCTCCTTCTGCGAAAAATTCGTCCTCGATCTCTCCGAAAAACCTTCTTGGGAAGAGTCGATCCAACTCCTTCTGTATCCGTGAGAGTTCTCTAAAAGGCTCCCATCTTACTATCGCCATTTAAGACACCTCCTTTTTAAAATCATTTTTCATTTTTATTCGAATCATCATCGACGACCTCGTAATCGGCATCGACGACCTCTTCTTCACCTGACTTCGCCTGCGAACCTGACGACGACTGCTGACCGCCCTGATCAGCACCCGAATTCTGGCCCTGTGCCTGCTGTTGCTGGGATGTCTTTGCATATACCGCTTCTGCAAGCTTATAAGAAGCCTGGGTCAGCGCCTCGGTCGCGGACTGGATGGCATTTACATCCTCTCCATCTATAACCTTCTTAAGATTGGTAATCGCATCCTCAATCCTCTTCCTGTCACCGGAATCGATCTTATCGCCAATCTCGCGAAGCGATTTCTCCGTAGAATATATCAGGTTATCCGCATTATTCTTCGCTTCCGCAAGCGCACGCTTGCGTTTGTCCTCATCTCCGTGCTCCTCCGCTTCCTTTACCATTTTTTTAATCTCTTCTTCCTTAAGACCGCTTGAAGCAGTAATGGTTATCTTCTGCTCGTTACCGGTACCAAGGTCCTTTGCTGAAACGTGCACTATGCCGTTGGCATCAATATCAAACGCTACCTCTATTTGTGGTATCCCACGCGGAGCCGGCGGTATTCCAACAAGCTGGAAGCGCCCAAGCGTCTTGTTATACGCTGCCATTTCTCGTTCTCCCTGCAGCACGTGGATCTCAACGCTCGTCTGTCCATCATCAGCAGTTGAAAATATCTCACTCTTCTTTGTTGGGATGGTTGTATTGCGTTCTATCAGTTTTGTGAAGATGCCGCCCTTGGTCTCAATACCAAGTGATAGCGGGGTAACATCAAGCAGAAGAACGTCCTTAACCTCACCCCTCAGGACGCCTGCCTGGATGGCTGCCCCAACAGCAACAACCTCGTCCGGGTTGATTCCCTTATACGGATCTTTGCCGGTCAGCTTCTTGACCAGCTCCTGGACCGCGGGCATCCTCGTCTGTCCGCCGACCAGTATCACGTGGTCAATATTCTCCGGTTTCTTCCCGGAGTCCTCCATCGCCCTGCGAACTGGTCCTTCCGTCATCTCGATTAGATCTGCGGTCAACTTATTCAGTTCTGCCCTGGTAAGGGTCATCTCAAGATGCTTTGGACCGTTCTCGTCAGCCGTGACAAAAGGCAGGTTGATATTGGATGTCTGCGTGGTTGAAAGCTCTATCTTCGCCTTCTCGGCAGCTTCCTTCAGACGCTGCAGTGCCATCTTGTCCTTGGAAAGATCGATGCCCTGGTTCTTCTTGAATTCGGCTATCATCCAGTCCATTATGCGCTGGTCAAAATCATCGCCGCCGAGATGATTGTTACCGCTTGTAGCTTTCACCTCGAACACCCCATCGCCGATCTCCAGTATGGAGACATCAAACGTACCCCCACCGAGGTCATACACCAATATGGTCTGATCGTGCTCTTTATCAAGACCGTAAGCAAGCGCCGCTGCGGTGGGCTCATTGATTATCCTCAAAACATTAAGCCCTGCGATCCTTCCCGCATCCTTTGTGGCCTGCCGCTGGCTGTCCTCAAAGTACGCAGGAACCGTGACGACAGCATCTGTAATCGTCCCGCCAAAGTATTCCTCCGCATCATGTTTTAACTTCTGAAGTATCATCGCAGAGATCTCCTGCGGGGTGTACTCTTTCCCGCCGATCTTTACCCGCTCAAATGATCCCATCCTTCGTTTTATCGACATTACCGTATTATCCGGGTTTGTTATTGCCTGTCTTTTTGCTACTTGTCCCACCAGCCTCTCACCTGATTTCGAGATCGCGACGACTGATGGGGTTGTCCTTCCGCCCTCAGAGTTGGGAATTACAATAGGCTCGCCGCCCTCAAGAACAGCCATGCAAGAGTTAGTAGTCCCTAAATCAATACCTATAGCTTTAGCCATTAAGATCACTCCTAGTAAATTTTTGCGAAAATTATAAAAGTTGATAATATTATTGTCAAGTATTCTTATATTAATATTATCAACTTTAGCAAAAAATTTTACCTGTTACTGCTTTGAATTAACGGGGATTGATAAAAATGAAAAATTGATTTACAGAGTTTTATTTACTTCGCGACGATCCAGATCTTGCCGGTGGTTACCTCAGGAATAATTGTGTTCTGTTCTTCTGCCATGGGCAAGAGGCAGTACCCATCAAGCTTAACAGTTAATATGTCCCCGGGATCAGCATTGTTATTAAAGACCTTCACCGCTATTGGCACCGATTCACCCGATCCAAGTGTGATAGTGGTGCTCTCCCCCTCCACCAGCTCATATGGCCACTCGACTGTCTTCTCCGTAGCCATTGTGGTAGTTGTAGTCCCCGCTATAGTCGTTGTGGTGACAGAGGTCGTTTCAGTAGTGGGTTCAGCGGTCTCACCTATTCCACTAGACTCAAAGAGATACGCTCCTCCAACCTGCCACAATTTTACAAACCATGAATCAGGGTTTGGATTTCCAGATGGATAGGTCTTGATCGAATAGTCAAACTGA
>Ga0315282_10008311_pt1 | contig 16826 bp, 16 predicted proteins | sample YL17G07_20_MG_FD_203693 | JGI IMG/M metagenome (GOLD analysis project Ga0315282, IMG submission 203693) | Sediment microbial communities from Yellowstone Lake, YNP, Wyoming, USA - YL17G07_20 | ecosystem: Environmental > Aquatic > Freshwater > Lake > Sediment | place: USA: Wyoming | collected...
GTTGCTCTTCGGCCGCCCGCAGCGATTCCTGGACCTTGTCGAAATGGCGAAAGCCCTCCTGGATGTTCTGGTCCAGCTTGGCCTGCACCTGTTGGCCGATTTCGCCCAGCCGCTGGTCGGTTCGCTCACGAATCTGCTCCAGGCGCTTCTCGACCGTTCCCTGGAAATCTGTGAGCGACTGGCGCTGAGCGTTGAGCAGGCCGAGCAGCAGTTCGGAGGTTTGCGTTCGGCCGGCAGCCAGCTCCGACTGGACGCCGGTCTGAAGCGCTCCGAACTTGTTTTCCAGTTCCCGGCGGGTTTCGGCCAGCGAGGAGGCCACGCGATCGCCGACCTGCTGCTGCGTCTCGGCTGAGGCCCGGGCCACCCGCTCGGCCAGGTCGGTCCTCATGGCCTGGAGCTCCGGCGCGGCCCCGGACCGCGTCAGCAAGACAACCAGCACGGCCACCATGAGAACGACGCTGACGATTCCCAGCATCAATGCTGCCAGTTCCATCACTTGCCATCCCGTCGCTGAATTTCGGTGCTCCGGATTGTATCGCACCTACGTCATGTCGGGGCGCTGCTTGCGGCGCCTCGGTCCAGCCACCCGCGCGAAACCATGGGGCGCAGCAAGCAGCGCCCCTACGTGGCGCCCGAGCCCTTAAGGTGTACTAGGGCAAAAACCGGCTGGTAACCTCGGATTTCGCCCGATTGTCAGCGCCGTTCCCGTCAACGGATACTTCCCCTCCAAGGGTTTCGGCATGTCCGCAAAGATTTTGGTCGTGGACGACAACGCGCTGTGCCGGATGGTGGTGAGCGCACTCCTGAAGGAGGCAGGCCACGAAGTGACCACGGCAGCCGACGGCGAGGAAGGGCTGGCAGCCTTCCGGGACAGGCAGTTCGATGCCGTGCTGCTCGATGTCCAGATGCCCCGGCTCGACGGCCTTGCGCTGTGCCGCATCCTGAAGAGCTTGCCCGAAACGCGAAATGTTCCGATAGTAATGCTGAGCGGGCTGTCCACCGCCGAAAGTCGCGGCGAGTGCCTGGCGGCCGGGGCGGATGATTTCCTGTCCAAACCGGCGGCCACCGGCGAGCTGCTGGCCCGCTTGAACTCGGCCCTCAATTCGAGGCTTTATGCCGGCGAGGTAGCTTGATGGTTGTGCATTTGGAAAACGAAAGAACGCTGTTGGACCAGGCGCGGGTTGGCAATCATGAGGCTTTCGAAACTCTGGTCAAGCACTACGATAAGAAGATCTTGCGGCTTACCTTCCGCATCACCGGGAACCGCGAGGATGCCGATGACGCCTTGCAGGAATCATTCATGAAGGCCTACCTCAACCTGGGGCTGTTTCACGGCGACTCGCGCTTTTACACCTGGCTGGCCCGCATTGCGGTCAACGAGGCACTGACCAAGCTGCGCAAGCACGGGAATCATCGCCAAGTTTCGCTGGAGGAGAATCCCGCGCAGTGCTTCGCGGACTCGGCGGAAACGCCCGAACAGCGATATGCGCGCGCCGAGCGGCGGCGATTGCTCAGCCGGACCGTGGAAGAACTCGAGCCTTCGCTGCGCGCCGCGATCTCCTTGCGTTATGGCGACGAGCTTTCCAATGCGGAGATTGGCCGGCGACTGAATCTTTCGGTGCCGGCGGTCAAGTCGCGGTTGATGCGGGCCCGAATTCGCTTACGGCAGCAGTTGGGGCAACACGTGGATGGCGGCGCCGTCAGGCACGGTCGCCGCAGGGGTCCCCTCCAATTCCGCCGACCGAAGCCGGCCACGCCCAAGCTTCCGGCGGTGGTATCGTTCCCGGCGGCAGCCGGCGCCACCGGCACGCCCGGGGACGTTTTCATTCTTCGTCGCGCGGCCTAGCCCGCGTGCGGGCAGGCCCGAATGCGGGCAGGCCGCGCCGCGCAAAGTCAGGGCAGGGAATACCAACCAGGGGCGCCGGCAGAAGATGCGCTGGGGCCGATTCACGAGGTGAGGACATGACCGAATCCGTTTGCGCCGTTTTGCTGCACGACGATGAGCCTCCCGTATCTTTCCTGGCCGGCATCCTGGAGCGCCAGGGGATCGCCAGCCGCCGTGCTCGCACCTGCCGGGAGTTGACCGAGATTTTCAGCCGGACACCGGGCCGGTATGTAGTTTTCACCGACGTCGACCTGCCGGACGGCAACTGGACGAACGTGCTGGACTTGGCTGGCGGCCTGCCGGGGCCGGTGCCGGTGGTGGTCGTGGCCCGGCTGGTCGATATCCGGTTCTATGTCGAAGTGATCGAGCGGGGCGCCTTTGACTTCATTGCTCCGCCTTTCAGCGACGGGGATATTTCTCACGTCTTTCGATGCGCGACGTCTGCTCTCGGCCGCGCGCAGGTGCGCGCGGGCGCCGCCTGATCGGCATCACCACAAACACACAAGGAGCGCTGTGCACGACGCAGGGCGCCCAGGCGCCCACGTGGCGTCCTCGCCCGTCTCCGCAGTGTCAAGAAACGATGTAAGAGGGGTCAATCGGCCTTGAGCCAGGCGGCGCAGTTCCCGTTGCAGTAATGGTTGTTGAGGCCCGCATCCCCGAAGGCCATGGCATGGCCCAGGAACTTGGCCTCCGCCTGGGAAGCGCATTCCCGGGGGCCAAAAACCGTGGTCTCACCCTGCTGCACGCAGCAGTGCCACGCGCCGTCGGCCACCCCCACCATCACCGTGTACCGGCACGTGCCGATCGTCAATTCCTGGACCTCGAGCTGATAGTGGCGCGGTCTGATCGGGACGGGTGCCGGTTCCCCTTCAGCGTCGGTTTTCTTCCGTAGCAGCACCATGCACTCCGCCTTCCAGCCAATAGATGTTCGAGGCCTGTGGTTGGTCTCAAATTCATTTCGCCTGCCGTCGGAGGGCGGGGCGGCGCTGTCGCCGCGGCGACGTGCGCTCCTACATGGCGCCGGGCAATTGCTGATTCGGGAACTTCAGCAGCAGCCGGTCGTGGATCCAGTGCTGGTCCCACCATTCGGTGGCCGCCACCTGCTGCCCGTCCAGCAGCATGCTGAAGTGCAGGTGGTCGCCCTCCGCCAGGCCGCTCGAATCGCTTTCGGCGATGATCTGCTTCTTCTCCACCATGTCGCCCGGTTTGACCTTGAAGTTGTTCAAGTGCCCGTACAGGGTCTGAAGGCCGTAGCCGTGGTCGATGACGATGGTGTTTCCATAGATGCCCAGGTAATCGGCGAAGATCACCCTGCCGCGGTTGGCGGCCTCGACCGGCGCATGCTGCGTGGTAGCCAGGTCGAAGCCCAGGTGGTCCTGCTGATCCACCTGGCGGCCCTGATAGAAGTAGGTGCGGTGGTCGGCAAACTGGGCCTCGACCTGCGAGTTGCCGAGCTGCGCGAAGGTTTCGCTCCAGAGAAACCGCTTTTCGGTCTTGGCGCCCAGCGCGGCGATTGCCGCACTATTGATGGCGCGCAGCCGGCCGTTAATGGCCAGGAAATTCTTGAGCAGGTCGTTCTGATCCTGAATCTCGTTGGTGTGCGACAGGATGTCGGGCACCACCTTCTGCAGAAACGCGTCGGCAAGATTGATATCGCGGCGCCGGAAGGCTTTTGGGAAGAGCTTGTACCAAAAGCCGGCGACCGCCTCGTTGCCGGCCTCGTCGCGGGCCACCACCCGGGGGACGGTGCCGACCGGTTCGTCATAGGGAAAGGCGAAGAGCGCGAAGTGAGCGCCCGCTTCGCCGCCCGGCATGGGGTAGCCGGCGAAGGCGTGCTGCCCGACCCGTACGCCGCTCCACACCGCGTCGTTCGATACCTGGTACACCACCATTTCGCAGCCGCCCTGGTTGACGTAGTGCTGGCCGGAAAGCACGCTCAGGCGGGGCGGGCGCGGACGGACGTTCACGTCCCATTTGGCCACCTGTTTCTTGGGAATCCAGGCGGCATCGACGGCCTCCATCCACAGCCGCGCCGCCCCCTCCTGCAGCTCCTTTTGGCGGGAGGGGCCGAGGACCTCCTCGCCCTGGTAATGCCTGGCTCCGCCCAGGTCCCGCTCATCGACTGGGAATGTCTTGCCGCCCTGTTCCCACCACAGCCGCACTTGCCGCAGCCCGCTCCTGTCGTCCAGTGTGAACTTGAACGCCGTAGCTTTGCCGACCGCTTTCAGTTCCGATGCCGGCTGAATGAGCGGCGGAGAGTTCAGCATCCAATAACCGAATGCGGCAAGGGCGAGAAAGAAAAGCAGAACAAGCAGGATACGCATGGTCTTTACCGGCTGGCGTTGCGCACCTGTCCATGTTAGCCCAGATTACGCAGCGCCGGCCTCTGGCCAATGCACAGAAGGGTCGCCCGTACAACGCTGCCGTAGGGGCGGGGTCGCCGCGGCGACAGCCGGCCCGGTGGCGCTTCTTTCCCGGGCGAAATCAGGAAGGGGCGGGTGGCGTCCCCCGGGGCAGGCTCTTCAACGCCTGCTCCTCTTCTTCGTGGACTTCGAGAATGTCGCCCAGGTGCAACTGGTCCAGCAGGTGCTTGACCGTGGCGGGGACGCAGCAGAATCGCAGGTGGCAGTGGCGCCGCACCGCCGAGGTTTTCAGAGCCAGGAAGGTCCCGACCCCGGTGCTGTCCAGGTACCGGACCAGTTCCAGGTTCACGACCACCTTGCGAGCGCCCTTTTCCAGCAGCCCGGAGACGCGAGCCCGAAACGCATCCACGGCGGCGCCGGCCCCGACATCGCCGGCCAGCTCGAGGACAACTGTGTCGTCGCGCCACATTTCCCTGATTCTCAACGGCGATGGATCTGCCATCTTGCCAAATCCTAGCAGCGTTCCGGCTGCCGGTTCCGGGCTTCACGGGCCTTCAACCTGGCAGCCTTGGGTTCTCAGGGCCCGGGTTGGTGCTTAAAACTGGCGAGCGCCCGCGGCTCGTCATCGTAGGTTTCCAGCACCGAGGAAACGCGCAGCGTGGCGAACACTTTCGCAACCAGCGGCGGGATCGCGCAGAGCTTCACCTGCCTGTTCAGTCCGGGGGCGGACTTGCCGGCGGCCAGGACGGCGCCCACGCCGGTGCTGTCGATGTATTGAAGGCCGGACAGGTTCAGCAGGACTTTTTGCGTGCCGTCCGCCCAGGCGCGATGCATCTCGTTCCAGACGGCATCGGCGGGCGGGCCGACTACGAGATCGCCGACTACGTCGAGGACCAGAACGTCGTCCAGACACCGGCGATTCAGACTCAGGGCTCGTGACATCGATTCGGCTCCATCTGGCATCTTACCTGCCGCGCTCCCCGGAAATCAATGCGAGCGAAATGAAGGACCAAGGCCCAAAGGTGCCAGGGTCGGTGTTTTGGTGGCTTCGTGGTGAAGAACCGGCCGAAGATCGGAGTATACTGGTTTCGCGATGAACAAGACGGCGCGCAGTGCGAACCGAAAGGGCAAGGCCCGATTAACCCCCAGGCGTCCCAGCCGCGCACAGGGCATGGGTGCCAAGAGGCATGGTCTGGCTGCCCGGCTGACCGAGGACGAAGCCGATCTCATTGTTTCTGTGCGGCGAATGAGTCAGAGGAACATCAGCTTCGAGGAGGTCGCTGCCCAACTTGGGTACAAGCTGGATCGTTGAGTTCAAAGAGGAGGCGTCGCGCGAATTACTGCTCCTGCCGAAGGACGTTTCTCCTCGCATCGCGCGCAAGATCGATTTCCTGCACGTCAACCCCGCTCCTGTGGGGTCGAAGAAGCTGGCAGGCTTCCCGGACCTGTACCGGCCGCGGGTTGGCGACTACCGGGTCGTCTATCACGTCCGTCATCGAGAGCACGCCGTCTACATCCTTCGCGTACGGCACCGTCGCGACGCGTATCGCGGCCTATGACGTCCGCAACTTCACCGCGCATCTAGGCACGGTTCAACCCTGCGAACCACCAGGAAAATGACCGCCAGGGCCAGCATCGGCGCGCAGGCGGCGGAAATGAAAATGGGCAGGTAAGAGAAGCGATCGACGATGGCGCCGGTGGCCAGCATCACGAACATGCTCATGCTGCTGTCGCCGAGGCCGGTGATGCCGGCTACGCGGGCCACCGCGCGCTCCGGGAAAATGTCGGCCAGCGAGGCCATGAAGGTGGAGGCAAAGGCATTGATTCCGAGCACAGCGGCGCAAATCAGGGCCATGGCGGCGGCGGCCGAGGAGACAAAAGGAATCAGGCCGCTGGTGGCGGTGAGCAAGACCGCCAGTCCGAACGCCATCTTGCGCGCCGAATCGACCCCCCAACCGCGGCGGATCAGGTGGCTGGAGAACCAGCCGCCGGCCAGGTTGCCGACGCCGCCGCAAAAATACGGGATCCAGGCCAGCAGGCCGATCATTTCCAGGCTGAGATGGCGCTCGCGCTTGAGATACTCCGGCAACCAGTACCAGTAGAACTGCGAAACCGGTCCGGCCAAGGCCCGCACCAGGAAGACGCCCCAGGTCTGCCGGATCCGGAAAAGCCGGCCCAGGCCGAGTTCCAGGTTCGTGGTTTCAAGTTCCAGGTTCCGACTGCCGGCCTGCGGTGGCCTGGAACCTGGAACCTGGACCTTGGAACCCTCCGGGTCGCGGTAGACGAGGCCCCAGGCAACGGCCCAGAGGAAGCCGAGGCTGCCGGTCAACAGGAACGCCGCCGGCCAGCCGAAGCGCAGCATCAGCCAGGTGACCAGCGGCACGGCGATAATCGGTCCCGCCAAGCTGCCGGAGTTAAAAATGCCGGCGGCCAACGCGCGCTCGCGGGCCGGGAACCAGCGCGCGATTACCTTGAGCCCGCCGGAATAGTTGCCGCACTCGCCCATGCCCAGCAGAAACCGGAACACCGCGAATTGCGGCACGGTGCGGGCGAAAGCATGGAGCAGGTTGGCGGCCGACCACCAGCCGCACATCGCCGCCAGGCCCCGCCGCGGTCCCCAGCGATCCAGAATCATGCCGGCCGGAAGCTGCGTCAGCGCCATTCCCAACATGAAGGCGAATACGATTTTTCCGTAGCCGGTGGCGGTGATCCCCAGCGTGTCGCGCAACACCGGCGCCGCGACGGAAAGCACCTGGCGGTCCAGCAGGTTGATCGTAATGGAGAAGAACAGCAGGGCGAGCACCCGCCAGCGGAAGGGGCTCGCCGCCGCCTGCTCACTGGGCATCAGACCTTCCAGCAGATCAATTTCGGCTCGGTCATCTCTTCGATGGCGTAGCGCGGGCCCTCGCGCCCCATGCCGCTCAGCTTCGCGCCGCCATACGGCATGATGTCCACGCGGAACATGGGGACGTCGTTGATCAGGACGCCGCCGACCTCCAGTTGCCGGGCGGCCCGGAAGGCCTTGCCGAGGTCGCGCGTGTAGATGCCCGCCTGCAGGCCGTACGCGGAATCATTGACGCGCTCGATGGCCTCCTGCAGCTCCCGGTAGCGGTACAGGACCACCACCGGCCCGAATACCTCTTTGCAGGAGCAGGAAACCGAGGCGGGGGCTTCAGCGAGAACCGTCGGCTCGACGGTGGCGTCGGTGCGCCGGCCGCCGATCAGCAGTTGAGCGCCGGCCTCCAGCGCTTCCTGAATCCACTGCTCGACCCGCCGGGCCTCCTCCTCGGTGATCAACGAGGAAATATCGGTGTCCTCGGCGGCCGGGTGTCCGATCTTCAGTTTCGCCGTGGCGCGAGTGAATTCCTCTACGAAGCGGTCGTATACCGTTTCGTGCAGGTAGGCGCGCTGCAGCGAAATACAGACCTGCCCGGAATGGGCGAAAGCAGCCGTGACGCAGCGGGGGATCAGGGAATCATCATAGCCGTCGGGCTCGACAATGACGCCGGCGTTTCCGCCCAATTCCAGCGTTACGCGCTTCATGCCGGCGCGGTCGCGGATGCGCGAACCCACTTCCACGCTTCCGGTGAAGCTGATCATGCGCACCCGGCTGTCTTCCACCAGCCGGTCGCCGACGATTCTCCCGGGCCCGGCGATGACGTTGTAAGCGCCGGCCGGGAAGCCGGCCTGGTGGAAGATGGCGGCCAGCCGCGAGGCGCTGAGCGGGGTGGTGCTGGCCGGCTTGTGCACCACGGTGTTGCCGGCGGCCAGCGCCGGCGCCACCTTGTGCATGGCCAGGGTCAGCGGCACGTTGAAGGGAGTGATGGCTGCGATCACGCCCAGCGGCTCCCGGACGGTCATGGCCATGCGGCCCCTGGCGGCCAGCGCCCCTTCGATGGGCACCACCTCGCCATGCAGGCGGCGCGCTTCCTCGGCCGAAAGCAGGAGCGTCTCCATGGCCCGGCCGACCTCGCCGCGGGCCTCGCGAATCGGCTTGCCGGTTTCGCTCATCAGCACCTGCGCCATCTCCACCTGGTTTTCACCGAGCAGTTGCCAGGCCTTGTAGAGCAGGGCGCTGCGCTCGGCGGCCGACAGCTTCCGCATGGCGCCGGCGGCGGCAGCCGCGGCCTCCAGCGCCGCGGCCACTTCCTGTTCGCCTGCGTTGTACGTCACACCGACCGGCGTGGAATCGAACGGCAGTCTTACAACCAGTTCGCTCTCGGTCGTAACCGGCCGGCCGGCGATGAAAAGAGGAAAGTGCTGGACCTGTTCTGCTGCTGCGGGCACCCTGGTTCTCCTTTAGCTGCGGCTTGCGGATTCCTGGCTCTGCCGAGGGACCAAGCCGAGAGATATCAGATACTAAATTGCCTGTCCATCGGCTTGCGCCTGTGCTATCTTCCTCCATAGCGAGGCGGCTGTGCGTAAGCTTAACATACCGGACGACCTAACCACACTGGCCTACAGATCGATCCGCAAGTCCATTATCGACGGCGATGTCGGCCCTGAGTCCAAGTTGACCGAGGATGCTCTGGCCCGCAAACTGGGCATCAGCAAGAGCCCCATCCGCGAGGCGCTGACGCGGTTGGAGAGCGAGGGGCTGATTCGGATTGCCCCGCGCCGCGGCGCGTTCGTGGTCCACTTCTCAGCCGCCGATGTCTCCGACTTGTTTGGGCTTCGGGAAGCGCTCGAGGAATATGCGGTGCGCACCCTGGTCATCGGCCCCGAACTGCTTGCCGAATTGCGCCGGCACATCGACTCGGCCGAATCTTTCTGGAAAGCCGGCGACCGGCTCAGCTACATCAGGGAAGACGTGAAATTCCACCGCGCGCTGGCGCGCGCCACCGGCAATCAGCGGCTGATGCAGGTGATGGAGAACGTGCAGAACCAGGGGCTTATCTTCCGCCGCCACGCCTTTCACCTCTCCAGCGAGGTCTCTCTGCAAATGCACAAGCGGATTTTTGCCGCCCTGGAGAACCGGGACCGTGAGACTGCGGCCGTGCTGATGCGCCAGCACATTGCCAGCGTGCGGGACAAGCTGGTCGGTCACCTGCAAGAGGGCGAGCAGCAACAAGCGGGAGCCAGCGCCGGCGTCTGAGGAATGGGACGCAGATAAACGCAGATCAGCGCAGATGAAATGTAGTTCGGATCTGGGTTTATCCGCGCATCGCTCTGTGCCATTTCGGCAATCTGTGCAATCCGCGAAATCTGCGGCTCTCCCTCCATCGGTTACAATTGTCTTTTATGCGCGCAAAAGCGGCGTTGTTGATCGTTGCCCTCTCTGTTGCCGTCTCGGTGCAGGCCGAGATCTCGGCTGAGCGCTACCTGAACCACGTCAAGACGCTGGCCAGCGACCGTTTCAAGGGCCGCGGCGACGACCTTCCGGAATTGCAGCAGGCGGCCAGGTACCTCGCCGATCAATTCCGGGCCTGCGGCGTGTTGCCGGCGAACGGCAACTATTTCCAGAAATTCCGGGCCACGACGGGAACCACCATCGGGCCGAACAACACCTTGCGGGCCAACCTCGGCGGCGGTCCCAAGACCTACAAGAGCGGCGCCGACTACACGCCGCTGGGCATCAGCGACCCCGGCGCCGCATCCGGGCAGGTGATCTTCGCCGGCTACGGCATTACCGCCGAGGAGTTCAAGTACGACGACTACACAGGTTTGGACGTGAAGGGCAAGATCGTGCTCATCATGCGGCACGAGCCGCAGGAGCAGCAGGAGAAGCGCGTTTTCCAGGCGCGCGATCTGACCACCTACTCGCGCATCGTGGATAAGGCCATCAACGCCCGCATGCACGGCGCGGCGGCCGTCATTCTGGTGAATGACCCGCACCCCCACGAGGGCGAAGAAGACGCGTTGCTGAAAGCCGAGGCGCTGATGGGGCCGGAGCACCTGGGCCTGCTGGCCGTCCAAGTGACGCGCGAGGTCGCCGACGAATTGCTGGCCACCGCCGGAAAGAACCTGAAAGACTTGCAGGCGGCCATCGACAAGGACGCGTCCAACCAGTCGGCCGCGTTGCCGGTGACGGTGGAGCTGAAAGTGGACGTCACCCGCCGCACTCGCGAGCTGGAGAATGTTGCCGCCCTGCTGAAAGGCAACGACCCGGCCCTGCGCGATGAAGTGGTCATTATCGGCGGCCACTACGATCACCTGGGCCTGGGCTACCAGAACTCCCTGGCGCCCAAGCTGGCCGGGCAGATTCACTATGGCGCCGACGACAACGCTTCCGGCGCGGCCGGCGTGCTGGAACTGGCCTGCGACCTGGCCACTCACAAGCAGGAGCTGAAGCGCAGCATTCTGTTCCTGTCGTTTGCCGGGGAGGAGCTGGGCCTGTTGGGCTCCAGCTTCTACACCCGCGAGCCGCTGGCGCCGCTCGACAAGACCATCGCCATGATCAACCTGGACATGATCGGCCGCACCAAGGACCGGAGGATCTTCGTCGGCGGCGCGGGCTCCGCCAAGGAATTGCGCTCGTTGCTGGAGGAGGAGAACAAGGCCATCGACCTCAAGCTGGAGTTCTCCTCGTCGGCCGGCTATGGCGGCAGCGACCACATGTCGTTCAAGAACAGCAAGGTCCCCTACCTGTTCTTCTTCTCCGGGCTGCACTCGGACTACCACAAGCCCAGCGACACCTGGGACAAGATCAACGCCGCCGATGCCGCCGACCTGCTGCGGCTGACCGAGCGGGTGGCGATGCGGCTGGACCAGCAGCCGGAGCGGCTGGCCTTTATCCGCGAAGCCGAGCCCGCGCCGCCGGCCGGCATGGGAGGCGGGGGCGGCGGTTATGGCGCGTGGTTCGGCAGCACCCCCGATTTTGGTGAAGTCGAAAACGGGGTTCGCTTCGCCGATGTCCGCGAGGGCAGCCCGGCCGCGCTGGCCGGTTTCCGGGCCGGTGATATCCTGATCGAATTCGATGGCAAGCCGATCAAGAACCTGTACGATTTCACTTACGTGCTGCGCGCCCACAAGCCCGGCGATGAAGTGGATGTGGTGGTGTTGCGCGGCGCCGAGAAGATCAAGGCCCGGGTGAAGCTGGCGCGGCGGCCGGGGTAATGAAGGATCAAGAATTCGCCGCCGGAAGGCGGCGGATTTCCGGAACTTCTTAGCGTGTCATCCGTATACGAGGTTAAGTGCAGGAGGGGGCGGTGGCGCGCAATCATAACAACGGAAAAGGCAGGCGGAAGCGGTGGGTAATCCTCGCGGTGTGCGCGGTGGTTCTGACTGCGGCGGTGTTCCTCACCACCGGGCTGACCCGCTCGCACGTGCGCATCGAGCGATCGAAAATCACCACGGTCGAGCGCGGTGACCTGGCCAAGTCGGTGGTGGCCACCGGCAAGATCGAGCCCTACACCAAGGTGGAGATCAAGTCCAAGGCCAGCGGCATCATCAAAACGCTTCTGGTCAACGTCGGCGATCCGGTGCGCGAGGGCCAGGTGCTGATCGAGCTGGATAAGGAGCAACTCGAGGCCCATGTGCGCGAGGCCAAGGCCCAGCTCCAGGGGACCCAGGCCAACCTGCTGGCGGCGCGTGCCGCCTTCGAAAAGAACCGCGTGGAAGCCGAGGGGCCGGAGGTGCCCTTCGCCGAGAAGAACCTGAGGCGGGCGCGCGAGCTGTTCCGCGACGGGCTGATTCCCCAGTCCAACGTCGAAGATGCAGAGAAGGTATACGAACTGGCGCGCAACAAGCAGCAGACGGCCGTTACCAACCTGGGTGTCACCAAGGCCCAGATCAACCAGGCCGAAGCCCAGGTGGCGCAGGCCACGGCCAATCTGGACCGCGCCGAAGACGATCTGCGCAACTCGACCATTCGCGCCCCGTTCACCGGCGTAGTGCTTTCGCGCGACCGCGAGGTCGGCGACGCCGTTTCTTCCATCCTGGTGCTGGGCTCTTCGGCCACGCTCATCATGAACCTGGGTGACATTGGCTCCGTTTACGTGAAAGGTAAAGTGGACGAAAGCGACGTGGGCAAGGTCTACCTGGACCAGCCCGCACGCATTACCGTCGAGTCGTTCAAGGAAAAGAAGTTCTTCGGCAAGGTAACCAAGATTTCGCCCATGGGCGTCGAGAAGGACAACGTAACCACCTTCGAGGTGCGCGTCTCGATTGACAACCGCACCGGCGAGCTGAAGGCCAACATGACGGCCAACGCCGAGATCGTGCTTGAGGAGCACAAGAAGGTGCTGATGGTACCGGAGGCGGCCATCATTTACGGCAAGGACCGCTCGGCGTCGGTGGAAGTCCCCGACCCTTCCCTGCGCGAGGGCAAGCGCAAGGTCTCCATCCAGGCCGGCATCAGCAACGGGGCCAAGACCGAGGTGCTGAAGGGCCTGCAGGAAGGCCAGGAAGTCGTTCTACAGTAGACGCCTTGAGGATTTCGAGGATGCCGGCCGTAGCCGCCGGCGTTTCGCCTGTCCTTTACACCGCCGCAAGACCGCCCAGAGACCCTGAAAAACCACTGCGGCGGGCCGGACTGAGCCTGGCCCCTGCAAGCCGATGTAGAGCGCGGCTTTAGTCCGCGCTGGACCGGCCCCAGCGGGGGCCTCCCGGCAGGTCACTTTCTGGGCGCGGCCGTCGCCGCCGGTTTGGAAGCAGCGGGCTTGGGAGCAGCGGGGCCGGAAGTACCTCCTTCGGGGGCAAGCGTCAGAGTTACTTCCTCGGTCACCGCGTGGCGGGCGAGGCGCTTCCCGATGTAGCCGCCCAGGAAGCCGAGGCCCACGCCGCCCACGATCGGGCCGATGCGCCCGGGGGCCTTGTCGGAGCGGATGTTCATCGCCGCGTGCTTGCCGATGGTGGAGCCGGCAAACCCGAGGCTTATGCCGCCCGCCAGGCTGCCGAGGAACTCGATCTTGTTGCTGCGGCGCTGGCGACGGAACTGTACAAGCCGGATCTTCGAGGTCGGCACATCGGTCCGCTTGCCGTCCTGCCCGAGCACGACGATCTTGTCCTCGTCGCCGCCCACCACCTTCCCCCGCAGCGCGCTGTAGTCGGACAGCGTCACTCTGGTCATCTTGTTCAACGTGTACGGCGCGACCAGGTAGGATTCCGCCTCTTCCTGCTTCTGGGCCACAGCGAGGGGGGCAAGGACAGCGGCGGCCAGGACGCTGATGAGGACCCTCTTCATAGCTTGACTCTCCTTTGAGTTAACCGCAACGCGCTCAGGGTTTGCTGGGGCTCACGGCACTCGGGTTGATGGCCGGAACCGTGATCGCGGCGGTGGCAGCCGCCGGGACGGCGGCCGTCGAAACCACCGCCACCCGCGATACGGCCACCGTGGCTGCGGCGGCCGTGGAAGCGGCCGCGGTGCTGGCCTGCGTGGCCGCCACCGCGGTTTGGATCTGGGCGGCGGTCGCCGACACCGGGGCCGAGACCGAGCCCACCGCGGCGGTGGTCGCCTGCCCGGCAGTGACGGTCGAGCTGGCCGTGGTGCTGGCCTGGGTGGCGCCCGCGGTTCCCGCCTGCCCGGTGCCGGCGGTGCCCGCCTGCCCGCTGGCGCCCGAACCAGCCTGCGTACCGCCGCTGGCAACTCCGATCAGGCCTCCCACGACCAGCGGCGTCACTTTCACCACTCCCTTGAAGACCACCACCCGGGTGGTCTTCGCGTTCGCTTCCACGTAGAAATCGGTTCCCAGCACGCCACAGATGGCGGTGGAGGTGCGAATCTCGAAGCGGGAGTTGGGCCGGGAGAGCTTCACCACCTGGGCCCGCAACCTGCCGTACCGCATTTCCAGATCGCTCTGCTGCGTCTGCGCGTCATGGCGGATGACCTTCAACTGGCTGTCGGAACCGAGGTTGAGGATCGAACCGTCGTCGAGCACCAGCCGGACGCGCCCGCGCGGTTCGGTCCGCAGCAGGTCCTCCCATTGGACCTCATCGCCGGCCTTGCCCTCGGTCTGCTGCCGCCGTGCGCGGACGATGTACTCCTTGGGAACCGCCGCGGTAATCTGCCCGGCTCGGGCGGTCCGCTGGCCGGAGTCGGCCGGCCTGGCGACGGGCGCCGCGGCAGGCCGCTGTGGCGGCTTCAACACCTCGGCTTCGGGCAAGATCTTGCCAACTTTCCCTGCCGGCACCTCGGTGTGCGTCGCGTATCCCTCGTCGAAGACTGAGATGGCGCCGGCGCGGGCGTGAACGTAGGTCGCGTCGGGCAGGCGCGTCACCTGGTAGCACTTCATGGCCCCGGGCTCGGCCCGAATGGAAACGGCTTCGTCGGACAGGCGCACCTCGCGTAGGCGCTCGTGTACGGAAGTCACCCGCACACGGCCGCGCTGCAGTTGCGCCGAAACCCCGGCGGAACCGGCCCGCAGCGTAATGCCGCTGTTTTCCGCCAGCAAGATGCCATCGCGCACCGAGATCATGATCAGCACGCTGCCGCGCTTCCCGGTCTCGAGGCGGTCGCCATCGCCCAGCCCCACCCCGGGCCCGGTGATCGGCTGCCCGTTGAGCAGCACCGGGCCGGTCACCCGGGCGGTGCCCAGCAACGAATTGCCGCTGGGCGCGCGGGCAGAGGCGGCAAGCAGGCACGTGGCCAGCACCGTCAGGATTGTGACTACGTGCGAATCAGGGCGTTTCATCGCATGATCCTTAGTTGACTGGAGGGAACCAGCGCCAAGGCGCGGGAAGCACTTCCCTCCGCTCGCCAGCCTGATCGGGTGGTTCGTGCCGACCGGCCTGTCCATCCACAGGTAAGTCGCTGGTTATTGAGTATGCGCCCCAAAATCCGAGCCCTTGGCCCCAAGCCATTCCCTTAGCGTGGCCGCTGGAACTACATTCTCCCGTCAGGCGATGGCAGTCGCTGCAGCGTTTCTAGCAGATCTCGAACCCGGCGTCAAGGGGAGCAGGGCGTGTGTGTCGTTAGCATGTGAAATGTCCGGTCGAATTAGCACGTGATCTGTCCGGTCTGGCGCGAGCTGGGGTATGAGTACCGGCGGGGGTGAGAATGGACTCATATCCGCAGCCCGTAGTGGAGCGGGCGATGAAGGTGCAGGAAGTGATATTGCGAGCGATGGCGAAGAAGATCACGTGGTGGCAGGCGGCCGAGATCATTGGGATCAGCGACCGGCAGATGCGGCGGTGGAAGGAGCGCTACGAGGAGCAGGGCTACGACGGACTGTTCGATCGGCGGAAAGGGCAGCCGAGCCCGAAGCGGGTACCCGTGGAGATGGTGGAGAGGGTGTCGTTAGCATGTGAAATGTCCGGTCGAATTAGCACGTGATCTGTCCGCTTGAGCGGGAATCGGTTCAGACACCAGGGCGGGGGTTAGAATGGCGTCGATTCCGAGACCTGCGGTGGACCGGGCGATGAAGATTCAAGCAGTGATCTTGCGAGCGGTGGGGAAACGGATAACCTGGTGGCAGGCAGCCGAGATCATCGGGGTGACGGACCGGACGATGCGGCGATGGAAAGGGCGCTACGAGGAGCACGGGTACGACGGGTTGTACGACCGAAAGCTGGGGAAACCCGGCATGCCCTGGATTGGCAGGCCACCTCAGATGCCGGGCGCGCGGCCCAGCGCTACATCGGCGAGTTCTGCAAGTACCTCACCTGACACCTGGGTGACGACCGTGAAGAAACTTATTTTGCGTTTTTGCCGCTGTTGTTGGTTCTGCCGCTCTCGGCTCAGACATTGCGGGTGATGACCTTCAATGTGCGGTACCCCTAGCCGGGCGATGGTCCGAACCTCTGGGAACTCCGCCGCGACCTGTTGGTCAGCGTGATTCGCGACAAGGATCCGGATCTGGTCGGAACGCAGGAATTGTTCCAGTTGCAGGGGGACTACATTGTGGAGAAGGCGGCCGCTTACGCCTGGTTCGGCCTCAGCCGGCGGGGCAACCACGAAGACGAGCACATGGGCCTTTTTTATAAGAAGGACAAGCTGCGGCTGGTGGAATCGGCAACTTCTGGCTGTCAGAGACGCCCGAGAAGCCGGCCAGCATGTCCTGGAACGTGAGTCTGCCGCGCATGGTCACCTGGGGACTGTTCGAGATCGGGGCGGGGGGCCGGCGCTTCTATCTCTTCAATACCCACTTCCCACACCGCCGCGAAGACGGCGACGCGCGCCTGCATTGCGCCGAGGTCCTGATGCAGCGTATCGGCCGCCTGCCGAAAGATGTTCCGCAGATCCTGACCGGTGACTTCAACTCGGCCCCCGACACCCCTCCCTACACGCTGCTTGCCGGGGAAATGAAGGACGCGCGGCTCACGGCCGCGCGCCGCACCGGTCCCGATGGAACCAACAGCGGTTTCCGTGGCTCAACTGAAGGCGTGCGCATCGACTGGATCTTTTACCAAGGTGCGGTGAAGGTGCTGCAGTCGGAGACCATCGTGCACAGCCAGGACGGGCGTTACCCCTCCGACCATTTCCCGGTTCTGGCCGTCCTGGAATTATAGTAGCAAGCGGGCGGGCCGTCGCCGCGGTGCCCCCGCCCCTACGGCCCGGCTCTCTTTTGTTTTTTTTCTCTTCCGGATTGCGCGGGCGGCGCCAGGGTTGCATCTATGGCTGGCCTTGGGCCCTCGGCCGCTCGGCAGCCACAGAGTCGCGATTCGTCTCCTGCTCACGATGGGCCGGTGCGAGCAGCAGA
>Ga0315282_10008312_pt1 | contig 16826 bp, 15 predicted proteins | sample YL17G07_20_MG_FD_203693 | JGI IMG/M metagenome (GOLD analysis project Ga0315282, IMG submission 203693) | Sediment microbial communities from Yellowstone Lake, YNP, Wyoming, USA - YL17G07_20 | ecosystem: Environmental > Aquatic > Freshwater > Lake > Sediment | place: USA: Wyoming | collected...
AATTGTTTTTGAACATCTTTCTCGGTCCAACCAACCGCCTTCAGAATACCAATCTCTCGGGATCGCTCGACAAGGTTGGAAAGCATGGCCTTGATGATCAGGAAAAAGGCGCCTCCGAGGGCGATGATGGACACGACAAAAGAGAACTGGTCAGAAATCCGAGAGACCCCTCCCATCACTTCAAGGAATGAATCGGAACTGGTAACTGAAACCCCATTGAGATACCTGGCAATGCTTGTCTTTACCTGGCTGAGAAGAGATGGGTTCTTCAGGCGAAGATAAACGATATTGACCCCGTTAGAAATAATGCCCGGTTGCTCCATTGTCGGATTAGATTTTGGAATAATTCCGGCAGTGTTTAATGCCCCACTGGAGTTTCTAACGGGGTTGACACCGCCCGATTCTGCGCCAAGCAAGCCCTGGGCATCTTGAAGGGGCAGGTATATATTCGCCGATGCAATCTGAGATCCTTCTTTAATCTCCAGGAGCCCAACTACGCTGAAGGGGTGGCCATTGATCTCCACTGCGTCGCCAATTTTTTTGTGCTGGAATTTTGCATAATGCTTTTCAATGACGACTTCCCCTTCCTTTTGGGGAAAACGCCCTTCTTTTAGCCATTCCTTGACCTTGACCGGACCCAGGATCGGTTGCTCAAGGTCCACGCCCATAATGGTTCTGAAACCCCCTTTATCAAACTCCCAGAGAAGGAGCGAGGAGGCCATCGAATCGACACCTTCAATCGTTTTGAGTTTTTCGAGATCCTGAGAGGGAAGAAGTTGATTTGAAAAAGGCAGTCGTATCCCGCGCATGGACGCAGGCGCTTGGCCCGAATCCACCGCCCGTTTTTCTGGTCTCTGCACAACGATGTCTGCGCCCAGGTTTTTGAAAGGCAGGCTAACGGCTTTCTGATAGGCAGTATTCACAGCATTTATCGATACAAAAAGCGCAATTCCAATCCCAATGCCCAGGATATTTACCAGGGTACGGTTATGGTGATGGCGAAGTTCTTTCAACACGTAGGTGTAGTTCATGATGTCCTCACTTTTTACCCCGTTAGAAAGCCGCTGTTGGCAGCGGAGATGATATCTACTGCTTTTTCAGTAATCACAGGATTTAAAGCCCTGCGTGCCTTCTCATTAGAAAGTAGAAGACTTTTCTAACGGGGTTTATTTGTTATTTGATTAAGAGCCTGCCGGAGATCTTCTATGGTCCATTTCCCCTGGAAAAAGGCGGGACCTGAACCTGTGGGAAAGCCGACAAACTTTATCTCTTTGCCATTAACCGGGATAGTGAACTTGCCATCGATCCAGATGACCAGGGGAACATGCTGGGTTACCCCCTTTTTGGCCATGAACTGTTCCCCTTCCTTGCTCTCAAAATCGTACCAAGAGACGTTAATCTTGTTGCCATATCGTGAAAAAACTTCCTTAATCTGTTCCAGCGAAGGCAGAAGAGGCCCATGGTTCATATACAGGACTTCGATCTTAACTTCCTTTGCAGCAAATAGGGTAAAAGGGATAGAAAATAGAACCAGGATTACGAAGCAGGATAAGATTATCTTTTTCATGACACAACCTCCCCATCTTTCATGCGGATGAACCGATTCGCTGCTTTAGCAAGCTCAACTTCATGAGTTACCATCAGAATAGCCACCCCTTCATCCCTATGCAATCTGTTCAAAATATCCATGATGGCCTCACCGGTACTTGAATCGAGGTTTCCGGTGGGTTCGTCGGCAAAGATAATTTTGGGGTTGTTGATTAACGCCCTTGCAATGGCTACTCTTTGCTTCTCCCCTCCTGAAAGAGCTGAAGGCAGATGTTCGATCCTGTGCCCCAACTCCATCTTGTTGAGCAGTTCAGTTGCACGCTTGCGACGCTCCTCATTGGTCATCTTTAGAGGGAAAAGGGGAAGAGCCACATTCTCCCATGCGGAAAGGGTCGGGATCAAATTAAAGGACTGAAAAATAAACCCGACATTTTCGCGGCGAAACAGGGCCAGCTCATCCTCAGATGCCCCATCAATCTCTTTCCCATTTAGAACCACATGCCCCTTTGTTGGTTTTTCCAGTCCCGACAAAAGAGAAAGGAGGGTGGTCTTTCCACAACCCGATTTTCCGACGAGGCAAACAAATTCCCCTGTGTCAATAGCCAGGGAAACATTTTTAACTACCTCGAGATCACCATATTTCTTGCTTAGTTCCGTACCTGATAAAATACTTGATTTAGTCATGTCTTAATACCTCCGAAGGTTTGATTTTCGAAATGTGCCTGCCCAGCAACCCGCCTGTCATTCCTCCTATGATGATTGATAAGAGGATAGCAAAAAAGGCCAGATTCCAGGGGACATGGACGGGAAGCCGCAGGGTCTTGAAAATCTGATCTCCGCCTCCGGGAAGAAAGTGTGGAGTCGGACTCATCTCCCACGGGATAGGGATATTGACCTTCATGAAACTTAAACCGAACGAGGCCACAAGGGCGATTAGAAGGCCCAGAATACCTGCCATAAAACATTGGATCACCGACTCTGACATCAGTTGAGAAACCACGTTTCGATTAGTCCAGCCGACTGCTTTGAGAACCCCGATCTCTCTGGCCCGCTCGGCAATATTTCCTGCCATGGTCTTAAAAGCGATTAGGACGGCAACGATGATGGCGATCAGAGAGGCAGCCAGCGTAAATTTATCCGAAAGGGCAAAGAGGCTGCCGAGAAGTTTTAGGAAGGATTCTGGCGTGGCCACTGTAGCTTTATTGCCGAGGATACCCTTCATCTCGGATGCCAGGCCGGTGATCTTTTCCTGGTCTGCCTTAATAAAGAGAAGGTTCACATCGCCCGGTGCGTATGGAGAAACAGACTGTAATTCTTTCGACGAAGCGGCCATATCCTCTACCTCTTTTAGAGGTAAATACACGTTCGCTACAGCGATTTTAGCAGCACGCGACGCATCCACAAACCCCACGACAGGAAATTTCTTGTCGGCCACGGATACGGTGTCATTTAACCTGATCCCAAATTGCCGGGCATAGGCCTGCTCAACAAGGGCCTCCGGTTTGCCATCTTCGAGAAACCTTCCTTCAGTGACAGAAGAGCGAAGAAGACTCGGCCCTATCGAGTTCTCTTTTTCAATCCCCAAAACGATCCAGGCCCGGTTCGGGTCGAAAACCCAGAGCAGTAGACCTGTGCCTATTCCCCTTACTCCGGAAAGTTTCTGGATCTTCTCTACTTCTTCCTTGCGGATCGTCACTGCTGAACAGGGAAAGACTGCTCCCGCCAGGTCCTTGGGAACATCCCCGGATCGCTGAACGGTTATGTCGGCCCCGATTTCTTTTAGAGGGACATGAGCTGCCTGGCGGTAAGCCAGAGAGAGAGAGTTGAGGACGATGAGAAGGGCGATTCCGATCGAAAGCCCGAGAATCGACATCAGTGTTCTTCGCCTCTGGTAATAGAGTTCTTTGAAAAGATAATTCACATTCATTATACACACCTCTTTTTTTGGGGAATTATTGATTCTCCTTGCGAGTCATGCTCTGGCGCATGAGATCGAAGAATCGTTGTTGCTGGTTGGGATCAAGGATCTTCTTTGACTCCATGATGTGGATGATTACTTCTTTCTGAATTTCATCCTGGATTCCGGACATCTCTTTTCGCAGGTTTTCTATACTTGCAGGGTCGCTATCTTTCTGAAGGAGATTTGTTAGAGTCTCTTTTTTCTCCTCCATGCGGACCCCCAGTTCTGCAAGTCGCCCATGAAACTTTTGGGCCAGCGGTTCCATTTTTGATAATTGAAGGTTTGAAAGACCGAGGGATTGATAGAGATGACTGTCTCCGGGTGACATGGGGCAAGGTGCTGAAGGTGCAGTAGAGACGTTACGGTAATAGTGGTATCCCACGGTGGCCAGAACAGCCAAATTGATTGCCAATGACAAAATTAAAATAAGGATCAACCATTTTGATCTCATCTGGAATCATCCTCCTTATAACTCACCATGCGAAAATATCCTTCTGCAAGCGTCCCGGGGGGTGCAGGATCAAAAACCCTCAAAGAATTAAAAACGGTTTCGCTAGCCTGCTCATAATGGAGCAGGAACATGTTAGACTGTGCCAGGATCTTTCCAAGATACGTTCCGGTTAGTATCCCAACGACTAAAAATATGAAGACGATGACCGGTGCTGGTAATAACCGGGGAACCCATTGGAGACTGGGGAAGAGACGCTGTTCACGAGGTTCTTTAATTTTTCTAACGATTTGCTGGTAAAACCATGGATCCAGGTGGATTTCTTCAAACTCCCCCAGAGTTTGCCAGACCCGTTCAAGCTCGGCATATTGCTCACGACAGGTCCGGCAGTTTAGGAGGTGCTCTTTGACCTGTTCCCGCTCATGGGTCTCCAGTTCGGTATCCTGGTAAGCTGAAAGTTTCTTTTGAACACTATGGCATTTCATCGGATATCTCATTCATCAAAATTATGGATTCTAATATATTAAACAACTCTCAAGCCAAAAACTTGCGGTCATTTTTCAAAATTTTTCAATTTTTCTTGAAGGCTTCTTTTGGCTCGGACAAGTAAGGATTCAACGGCCGAAACTGAACAGCCAATTACCTTGGCAATCTCCTGATAAGAAAGGTCATCGTATCTCTTCAGAATCAGTGCCAAACGTTGATTGTCTGGTAGACTCTGAAGAGCATCGGAAATCTGGCGGCTCTGCTCCCGGGACAATAGCAGATCTTCCGGCGAAGGTGAAGCATCGACGAGGACTTCCTCGATCGTGTTTTCCTGGTCTTCCCCAAATTGAAGAAATTGAAACAATTTCCTTCGGCGGGAGGATTTTAGCTCGTTGAGGCAGAGATTGGCGGTAATACGGTAGAGCCATGTCGTAAATTTCGCCTCGGGTTTATAGGTTTTAGCTGCCTGCCAGACCCGTATAAATACTTCTTGGGCGAGATCTTTGGCCTGAGTCCTGTCCCCAACGAAACGATAGATAAGATTTAAGATGGAAGTCTGATGGCGATTTACCAGGATCTCAAAGGCATCCTGATTACCTTTGGCAATCCTGGCCATAAGATCTTCACTTGGTACTTCTTTTATGCATAGCCGCTCTCCTTTTTTCATTCTTTAAAACAAACTTTTCTTCCCCCATTTAAATTGATGCCTAAAGTATTATCCGGCACCGGAAATTATTAGCAGCAAGCCAAATTGCCAGCGCGTTTCTGGACTGCTATCTTTCCTCGTTAATGTAGGAGGTCATTGACTCGGTTGCCTTTCTGTGAAAGCCAATTTTTCTGAATCCTGCCTTCAGCAAGTTGATTCCATCCTCAAAAAGGGTGTAGAAAATGGGCACATAGAGAAGGGTCAGAAAGGTGGAAACTATGAGACCGCCGATGGCCACCACGGCCAGAGGTGAGAGACGCTCCAATCCGATGCCCCGCTCCAGGGCAATGGGCAGCATGCCCACTGCCGTGCCGAAGGCGGTCATCAGGATGGGCCTAGTACGCACTCTCACGCTCTCGCGCAAGGCATCGAGGGTCGACACACCCCGCTCCTTGGCCGCCTCGATGAAGTCGATGAGGAGGATCGAGTTTTTTACGACGATACCGGCCAGGAGGATCATCCCCATGTTGGCCGATATAGACTGGGTCCTCCCGACAATGAGCAGGGACCATATGGCGCCGATCGTGGCGAGCGGGATGGCGGTCATGATGGTAAGGGGATTCACAAAGGAGTTGAACGCAGGGACAAGGGAGAAATAGAGGAGTACCATGGCGATACCCATGGCTCCGTTAAAGGCCGCCTGGTTTTCCTTCCCTTGCTTGGCGTCCCCAACCTGACTGATCCTATATCCGGGGGGTAGCTTGAGGCCCTGGAAAGCCTTCTGCACGTTGGCCATGATATGGGAGAGGGCCGCCTTTTCCCGATAACCATAAACATCTATGCTGTTTTCCATGTCTTGGCGGGTCAGGAGCGACGGAACATAGTTGGTTGTGATGTCGCCCAAAAGAGAAAGGGGAATCTCCCCGGATGATGTATGGACGCGGAACGATTCGAGAGCGGCGGTATCATTGCGATAACTCTCACCTAGCCTGGTGCGCACCGGGAATCCATCTTCCCCGGCGACACGGAAGATAGAGGAAACCCCTCCCTGGACGCCCGCCAGCATCTGCGCGGCAATTTCCTTCGGCGAGATCCCGTAATAGCTGCAACGCTCACGGTTTGCCGTGAACACGACCTCCTTCTTGTCCATTCCCCATGAGAGGGAGACAGACTTTAATCCCCTCACCTGCAAAAGACGCTTTCTTACCTCCTCGCCGATCCGGCAGACCTCTTTCGGGTCCGGACCCGTTACCATCACGTCCACGAAGGCCCTGATGCTTGACATGGGAGTAGCGCCGTAGTCGAAGACATCAACCCACTTTATGCCCGGGATTTTCAGGAATTCGCGATGCATTATCCTTTCGATCTCCCACACGCTCTGTTTGCGGTGGAACCGGTCCACCAGATTTACCGTAATGTTTCCCTGCTGCGGGTTCTTGCCGCTTCCAAAGGAGACTACCGATGGCTCGGAACCGAGGGTCGCGCTGGAGGAAACAACGCCTTTCTGGTGGTTGATGATTTCCTCCATTCTCGTCAGGACTCTATTGGCCTGGGCGAGGGACGAGTTGGCGTCTGCTTCAAAGTTGATTTTGATAATGCCCGTGTCCATCGGCGCCTGGACGTTGGTCCCTACGAGGGGCTGGGCAAATTTGATGCTGACCGCCCAGAGAATTACGGCCCCGACCACGAACGCCAAGCGGTATCTGAGGGCCGTATCCAGACTCCCGACGAAAAAGTTGCGGATACCGTTAACGAAACGGCCGCTCCCCCTGGCAATGAGCCGCTCGAACCTGTTATTCTTGTAGCTGACCTTCAGGACGACAGGAGCCAGGATGGGAATAATGGTGACCGACACCAGGTAGGAGGCAACAAGGGCGATACAAAGGGATAAGGACAAGGGGCGAAGCACCGTCTGGACAAAGCCCCCGACGAAGATGATCGGCACGAGGACCACAATAGTCGCGTAGGTGCCGGAAAAGATGGCGAGCATCACCTCTTCGGTGCCTCCCGCAACAAGATCCTTCAAGCTTTTGCCTTCCTGCCGGTAATGGCGCTCGATATTCTCGATCACCACGATGGCGTCGTCGAGCAGCATGCCCACCGCAACAATGACGCCGGTGAGAGTCACCATATGGAACTCGAAGCCGCACAACCACATGACGGCGAAGGTCAAAAGGTAGGTAAAGGGGATGGAGATGGCGCAGAGCATCATTGTCCGTAGATTTCCCAAAAAGAGGAAGATCACAATCACGGTGAAAATAATGGCGTCCCTCAGGGATTCCAGCATGTTCTCGACACTGGTTGTGATCAGGTCCTTCTGCGTGTAGCTTATCTCAAAATCGATTAAGGGATAACTGGCCCGGAGTTGCGGCAGATAGGACTCCACGGCTTCGATGGGCTCCAGGGTATGACCGCTCTCGGTTCGGAGGATATTGATCCCGATGGCTTCTTTGCCGTTGCCGTGGTAGGCGGATTGGGGTTCCTGCTCGGCCAGTTGAATTTTGGCAACGTCTCGGAGGTGGACGACGGCCGTATCACGGCGCCCAACGACCAGGTCCGCGAGCTGTCCTATCCGCGTTGCCGCTCCTTCCGTCTTGAACAAGTACTGGCTTTCCTTCTTGATGATGATCCCCTGGGGAATATTCTGGTTCTGAGCAGAGACCGCAGCCAGAATGTCCGTTATACCGATGCCGAAACGGGCGAGGCGCTCGGGGTTGACGGAAACGAGGACCTCGGGTTGATGGCCGCCAAACACCTCGACATTCCCAACGTCCGGGATCCGGAGAAGCTCCTCCTTGATCTGGTTATCGGCCAGTTCCCGGATCTTCCGCAGATCCACGAGGTAACCCTGTCTGGGGGAAAGAGCAAGGGTCATTGTGGGCTGGGTGGCCTGACTGATCTTAAATATTTGTGGGGGACGGATGCCCTGGGGCAGACGCGCCGTAACCTTGCTCAAGGCATTCGCCACATCGGTTGCCGCCGAATCCAGGCCTTTTTCGTACTCGAATTCGGCAAGAACGACGGAAACCTCGTCTTTCGATGTCGAGGTTACCGTCCTCACCATGTCGATGCTGGAGACCTCCTTTTCAATGATCCGCGTTATATCGGTCTCCACATCTGCTGCCGCGGCGCCGGGCATGAAGGTGATGACGCTGATCTGGGGGCGGTCCGTGTCGGGAAAGAGGTTAAAGGGCATTCTCTTGTACCCGATGATTCCCACGATGGAAAGGAGAATAACGAAGGACAGGATCAGATGGGGCCTCTCGATGTATCTCCTGACAAATTTCATTGTTTCTCCCCCGCTGTTATGATCTTCATCCCCTCTGCCAGGGTCAATAGTTTATTTTCCTGGGCGACGGCCACCTGTGTTCCAGGAGCGACGTCCCCTTTGACTACCGCCTTCCCGTCCCCCAGACCGAGGACCTCCACCTGACGCGCGTGGACGGTCCCATCGTTGACCGTATAGACGAAGGCCCCTTTCTCCGTGCGGAAGATCGCGCTCTCCGGCACGATGACGCCTGCGGCCGCGACAGTCACGATGTCAACTGCAACCGTCGACCCGGTAGGAAGTCCGAATGGACTCTTCGGCAGGACCGCCTCAACCGAACCCAGAAGATTCTTCCCGAGTGTGGGATACACCTTGGTGACCGATACCTGAAGACTGCTCGATCCGTTATTGAGCAACAGTTTGCTTCCCGGTCTCATTCTTCCGATGAGCTCCTGGGGAACCTGGACGACCAACTTGACAGGGGAGGGCTGCTGGATCGTCAGGATGGCCTTGCCCGGAACGGCGAGATCACCGGGATCAGCCGACCGCTTCGTTACAATGCCGGAGAAAGGGGCTTCTATCTGTGAATAACCGACCTGGAGCCTGGCCGCCTCCACGTTACGCTCGAGTCCGTGGATGTTCTCTTCATAGGCGTCCACGGCTGCCTTGGTGCTATCGAGGCTGGAGCGGGAGCGTTCAAGGGCCTCCTTGGAGATAGCCCCTGCCGCATAGAGCTTCTCATCCCGCTCGGTCACGGAACGTTGAGTTTCATAGACGCTCCGCGCTCCTGCAAGACGCTGTTTGGTTGCGAGCACTTCCGCTTGGCTCGATTCCGCCCTCTTTGACAACTCACGATCATCGACGGTGCAGACAATTTCCCCCTTGGTGACGGGATCGCCTTCTCGTTTCGTAATGGACAGGATATAGCCCGTGATACGCGGGGCAACATCCGCCTGAACGTAAGCTTGAACCTCTCCGATCTGTCTGCTCTTTACATCGATGCTGCCTGCTGCGGCTATAGCGGTCTCGACCGCCGGCGGCTGAGACGATGGTTTGGGCAGGGTAGACAGGTTCTTTTGCTTATCGATTATGACGAATACGCCCCCTGTAATGAGTGCCATAATGACTACTGCAAAAATGATCTTTTTCATTGTAAGTACTCCTCCAGTGTGCTTGTCGCCCTGCGATAGGCAACAACAGCGGCGTTGTAGTCGAAGAGGGCCTGTGTGTAGTTGGCAACGGCGTTGATCGACGCTGCCTGAGCCAGAAGAAGGTCCACCATCGACCCGGCGCCGGTTTCATATTTCAGTTGTTCGATCCTGAACGATTCTTCCCCCTGGGCCACCGCCTTCTCCGTGGCGGACACTCGGTCTCTGCTCTCAGTGACCGAAGTGACGGCGTTAGAGATATCGAGTCGCATCTGGTTGTCTGTCGCGACAAGACGCTGCGACGCCCTTTCCATCTGTACACTTTCCCGAGAAACATCGGCGTAGAGCGAGCGGTCGAAGAGGGGGAGGCTCAAGGTCACGCCTGTAAACCAGATTGTATCATGGTACCTCGGACTGTAGCCGGCCCAGTAGGTATCGCTGCCGGTGATATTTATGGTTGGGAGAAGTTTGCCGAGGGCGAGTCTCCGATTCAGCTTCGCCTCTTCCACGGCCTTTTTTGCCGAAAGGTATTCGGGCCGCCGTTCGTGAGCTACGTTGAGACCCGATTCGAAATCTGCTCTAAAGTCGCCCGCAACAAGGCGGTCTGCGAGGGGTGGCAGAGGGTTCTCGGCATCAGGCCCCTCCCCCATCAGGTAACGGAGGGTGGCTGAAGCCGTCTTCAGGCCCTCGTCCGTTGCCAACAGCCTTTGCCGTTCATTTGCCAGCTGCACTTCGACCTTCAGGAGATCCACCCGTGCGACGCGATCTACATCGAGGAGGAGGCGCGTATTCTTTGCTTGCTCCTCAAGGGCCTTCACCTGCGCTTCCGACGCCTTCCGCAATTCTTGAAGCTGGAGGATCTTGTTGTACGCGTTTACGGTATTTGCGATTACGTCGTTCTTCGTCTGTCGGGAGGCCAATACCTGGATATCCCGTCGCACCTCGGCGAGTGATACCCCTGTCGATATCTGCCCGCCCTGGTAAATGGGGATCGTCAGGGTAAGCCCCAGGGAGCTGTAAGCGTCACTGAAATGAGGGGGGATTTTAGTTGACTGGGCCTGGATGTAAGGAAAGGGATCTTTTCGCTGAATAAAGGCGCTGTCCAGGGATAGGCGTGGCCAGTGCCTCCCCTTTGCGGAGATTACAGACTCCTCGGCACTTTTAATGCCCAATCCCGCCTCGAGAACGGTTGGGTTCCTGGACAGCGCTGTTTTTAGACATTCTTTTAGAGACAGGCCTTCATTATTGCCGCCTGCGTGCGAAGTCGAGACCAGCAGCAAAGATAATAATCCAATCGTTATGGACGTAAGCGTTAATTTCTTCCTCTGGTTCATTGCAGCCCCCCCTGGGTGTTTCTCAAGAGATAGGCACCAAATTATATCTCTCATGGCGTGCCGTTTTTGCTCGGCCGCCAGCTCATCGAGAATCTTAATCTGTTCTGCCGTATATTTGTCTTCGGTCTCCATGCCTTTGATACTCATTAAGGCCTCCCTTAGGATACCGCAGAGCGGTATGGTTAACAACACAAAAAAATCTAACAAAGGAGGCCTATATGAATTTCTACACTCAGCAACACAAATACTACTGTGGAATCGATCTTCATGCAAAGACCATGTACCTCTGCATCCTCAACCAGGAAGGAAACCTTGTTCTTCAACGCAATATCCGAACCCACTCAGAGGTCTTTCTTAAAACCATAGAACGATATCGAGAAGACATCGTGGTGGCCGTTGAATGCATCTTCACCTGGTACTGGATCGCCGACCTCTGCGCACAAGAAAATATCCCCTTTGTATTAGGACATGCTCTCTATATGAAAGCCATCCATGGTGGAAAGGCAAAAAATGACAAGATCGATGCCCATAAAATAGCCGTCTTACTCAGAGGAGGGATGCAAATGCCTCAGCGTCACCTTTCGCAATCCTGACCATTAATTCTTCGCTTGGGATCTGCTCATCCATAGACTGAGAAAGGTTTCCGGGTGGAAAGGGAGGCCGGGCAACCTGAATCAGAAATAGTACCTCACCCTTAATTCAACCCTGTAGTCATTCTGTTTTTCCCCAAATTCGGTCCCTCTCCCTCCCAATAAGCCGATTGCCTTCAACCGGATTTCAAGATTCTTTATTCCCGTATATAACAATTCGGGAGAAATGGAAAGGCTCCGGTCATTCAAATTCATGATGGTTGTGATCGCTGGCGTAAAATAAAGAATGTTGAAAGGCTCTTTCTGACTGATGCGGAGATAGAGATAGTCTTTCATGGGATTGCTTCTTCCATAGTTACCTTCGGTAACGCTTGTTGCTTTCTTTAGGAGAGAATCATTTCCTGCCACGAGAAAGAGGTCATACCCTTTATCGATGAATGTGAGGTAGTCTTTCATCTCAAGATGGGTAAACCCTGTCCCGTTTCGATAATATTCAAATATGAACGTGGTGTCCGACGCGGTGAGGTACCGAATTCCCAGCAGATAGCTCTTTGCATCGAATTTAGACTCCGAGATAACCCCCTGGCTGTCTATTACCTTCTTTCTTTGATTATTGATAAAGGCAAACTCCCCATGGACTTCGAGATTAGTGGTAATGTTTTTTGAAAAATCCACTCCCACTCGGCTCGTCCTGCTCCCTCCTGTCATGGCCATGAGGTCGATGTCCGTATCATAGAAGAGGAAATATAGCTTCGCTGCGAAGTTGAGCCTATTTACTGTCCCGAAATCGTCGTTGATGTCTTTATAGACAGGAATGATCACGGGAGTGATCGAGATCGTTTTAAGCGGACCCTGGAAGCTTTTGATATAGTCCGCGGAGGCAGTGATGTAGCCTTCAAGGGCCAGCTCGGGATCATCGGGATCTTTCGGCCTGCTGACAAAGGCTACGGGGTTAAATGCATACCCCTTGCCCCAGAGCAGGGTCTGCTTGCCCAATTTGAAGGTCAGGGAGGGAGACGGTTTAAGGGAGAGATATCCTTCATAGATCATCCTCTTGGGGTCATTGTGCTCCCAGCCGAGATAGGAGTATTTCAAATCGAAATTGGTCCAGACGAAAAGACGGGTAATTCCTTTCTCAAAACTTCCCTCCAACTGAAGTTTCCCATTGTATTCCTCAATCGTTTTTCCTTCGTCACGGTTAAACAATTTCAATTTGTATAGAGATGCATCCCTATCCAATCCAAAAAGGACCGGCCTCAGTTCGACATAGCCACCAAAATGGTAAGGTTTCTTTTCTATTTCGGAGAGATCGAATTTATATTCCTCTTCCGCAAAGGCGAGGGAGCTCAGCAAGATGATCACCCATGTGAGCAAAAGGAGAAGACCTTTTTTCATCTTTTTTATCCTTTCACCTTCCATCTTTCTCCTTTTACCTTAAAGATTCGATATTCGGCATAAAGGTCAATGTAAAGACCTCATCCTTGAAATCCCTCTGTTTAATCTTGGCAAAGATCATAATTGACTTGTACCCCTTATAGAGGGGACTGTCCGTCTCGATGACCGAGGGTCTTACAATCCCGCCCCCGAAATCTTTGACTTCCTTAAAATAGAGTGTCTTGATGAGCATACCTGCCTCTGTCAGACACTCGATTTTTACGGGGAGTTTCTTGTTCTTATCCGCCCATAGGTTCAATCGATCGTAGGCAACGGTCTTCGTCTTGGCTTTGAGCTGTAGGAAGTATTCATTCCCCTTTTCTTCTACCTTCTCCACATTGTATTCCGCCGCGTAGTCCAGGCTCAAGATGTCCGCGTTGTTAAAGACCCCCCCGATGACGGACTGTAGGCTTGTAATCCGTACCGGCTTTCCTACGTTGGGGATATAAAGCCACATGTTATCTCCCAACCGCAAGGTACTTCTTCCCTTTTCACTCGCCGGAGCAAGAAAGACGCCTGCAAGCTTATCCAGACCTTTCTTGACTGAGAAGAAAGTATATTCCATCTTTCGACCACTCGGCTCCACATTGATAAGCTTTCGGTACATTTCGTAGGATTCGGGGTTTAGATTCCGGTCGATCTGCTTCAATAGCTGGGTGCCATCAATGGCATAGGCCGGAACAGCCATAACCAACACCACCAACATAAGCAAAATCCTCACCATGTCAGACCTCCCTTTATGTTTATTTAGGTTTCACCTTTCACCTTTGACCTTTGAGCTTTCTCTCCCCCCCCCTTAGACATGTCTCAGGGCTTTAATGGGTTCCATTTTCGATGCTTTGTACGCCGGCTGTAAACTGGCAATCACCGAGATGAAGATGACGATTACTGAGATCATGAGCACATCGGAAGGAGCGATGGTGGCCGAAAGAACAAGGCCTGTTTGCCTACCGAAATCGAAGGTAATCCCAACACGATTGAGGATGAGAACGATAATCAGCCCTATCATGTCACCCGCCAGCGCTCCCATAGTTCCGAGAAATAATCCTTCCAGGACAAACATGGATAGAATTTTTCCCGGCAGTGTACCGATGGCCGCGATCGTACCGATCTCTCGAATTCTTTCATAAACCGCCATGATCATTACATTCATGATACTGACCAGGACCACCGCGATCAGCATGAGCTTGATAAAGAAGGACATGAGGTCGATCATTCTTGCGATATTATAAAAAGGCGAGAGTTTTTCCCAGGTGTGCACTTCGTAGATGGGCTTGCCCTGCTTGTTGACCTCCCCGGAAAGAAGTCCCTCAAGTTTGTCACTGAAGGCATGGAGCTGACCAAAATGCTTAAGCCGGATCGCCACCTCGCTGATTTCCATCTCATCCATCCTTAGAACTTCCTTCGCATCTTCGATGTGGATGTAACCATCCCTGCCCCCAGGCCCTGTGATGCTTTCAAGGACGCCCGATACTTTAAACTGCTTTCCATTGACGGAGCCATCCTTGTTCGTAGCAATAATGACCACGGTATCGCCCACTTTGACCTTCATGCTCGTAGACATTAGTTCAGGGATCCAGATCTCTCCTTTTTTAAGGGATTTTTCCCCGCCATTCCTGACTCTTGAAGGAAGGAGTGGAACGGTTTTAAATTCCCGGTCTGGATAGACCCCATTTAACCTAATGTTGGTTGTTTCCACAAAGGTGCTGAACATTCCCCCAAATTTTATCCGTGGGGAAAATGCCTCAACTTCAGGCTGTTTGCTGAGGATATCCTCCAGTTTTTTGTAAGCTTGCGGCCTCAGGTTCAAGTTGAGAGGAAGGTTATCGATGGATGCGAGGTAGCCCTTCCGGTGAACCTCCAGGTGTCCAAGCATCGAATCGGTCATCTGACCGACCATCATGTTCTTAAACGAACCGGATATGGAAATAAATAGTAGAACAAAAACAACGCCGATTGTTACCAGAGAGGCCGTCAGCAGCGTCCTTCTCTTATATCTCAGGAGATTCCTGAAAGCGATTTTAAATAGATTACCCATTTTTCTTTCCTCCTTTGGCCTGTTTTCCAACCAGTTCTCCATCCTCCAAACTATATATAATCTCCGCTTCGCCCACGATCTTCTGGTCGTGGGTGGAGAAGATGAAGGTAGTCTGAAACTCATTCCTCATCTTTTTCATAGACTCAAGGACCAGAAATGCCGTCTTATGATCGAGGTTTGCGGTCGGCTCATCGGCCAGGACCAATTTCGGATTTGTCACCAGGGCCCTCGCAATGGCCACCCTCTGCTTCTGGCCACCTGAGATCTGATCGGGGTACTTGTCCTTCTGATCGGTCATCCCGACCGCCTCCAACATGGTCAGAATTCTCTTTCTCCTTTCGCCTCCTGGAATATTCTGGACCATGAGAAGAGGGTACTCGATATTTTCATAAACCGTAAGAACGGGGATGAGATTGAAGTCCTGAAAGATAAACCCGATATTATTTCCCCGGAACGAAGCGCTCTGCTTACGATCCAGATGCAACACATCGGTGTCAGCAACCATCAATTTCCCCTCTGTGGGTTTATCAAGACACCCGATCAAATTGAGAAGCGTTGTCTTGCCGCTTCCCGACGGTCCGACAAAGGAGACAAAGGAAGCAGGTTCGATTTCAAAGCTCACCTCATTCAATGCCCTTATTGCGATTTCCCCCGCCTGGTAGTCTTTGCTTACCTTTGTCGCCACGACACTGTAAATCTTGGTGATATTCTCTGCCACTACAAGTCCCATAATTTCTCCTTTCTTAATAGAGTGTGGTTAAGCTTCGTTATTTCCCGTTCAGTTCAGGTTCTCGGGAACTCGGGTCCCGAGGCCCTTGCTTCGTCATTACATATCTTAAACGAGTTTTCTTTCTTTTCAGGGAAGAGTCTTTTTGAAAGACTTTCTATGTTCCCCCGGACAAAATGGGCATGACCGATGGCGAAGACTGTGAAAGGGGGGTAAAGTATAACGACCATCTGAAACAGGTAGATGAGAGCCTGCATTTTTGAGAACTGATCAAAGAGACTAAAAACCCCGTATAGCCCAAAGACAATGGGCATAAGGGTCCCTACGTATTTCCCAACCATTTTGATTTCGTAATCTTTTCGGTTAAAATACCTGATCCCCAAATCATCCATGGCCCAGAGAGTGGATAAGAGGAGAGAGATCAAGACTGTGATCCCTGTGACAACCATGAATCGTCCGAATTGGAACTGACCTTTGGGGATGAGTAAAGAGGCTGAAGCCGTTGTCCCTGTAACTACCTGAAGAACCAAAAGAAGTTTTGTTCCGAAGAGTAGTCCGATGCCAATTCCCTGAAGGGGGCGAAGGAGCATATGTTTCACAGGATGAATTTCGAGATCCTGCTTCTCCTTCACTTGAAGAAAGGCCTCCTTTTTCCTCTGAGCTACCCTACCAAGTGTCCCAAAGATGGGTAGTAACAAATAAAGGGGAAAGCAAAGGGGGAGCGTGATCCGAAAGAACCTTAAGAGCCCCTTGTAGATTGCTTCGGAACCTTTAAGAAAAGTGAACTTCCCTAAAAAGATGGAGAGGGAAATTGTAAGAATCAAAATTAGGATGGCGGGCGCTACCTCTTTAGACCACCGATACAATTTTTTTGAACATATTAATTGGACCATTGTCATTGCCTATGTTTCTTCTTTGTTATTGAAGCCCTTTTTTAGATCTTCTACCTGTATCCATAATGGGAATTTCATATCCTAAACCCATTTCAAATGCCCACCCTTGCGGTAGCCGTTCCAATTGCTCTTTTGTGAAGATTGACCTGGCTTTTACCTGGTAAGACAAGGAGAGTTCCTCAAGCTTAGCCTGAAGGGCAGAGATTTTTCTCTGCTGATCAAAGAGTATCTGGGGCTGGACATTCGGGTCCGACAAAAGATGTCTCAACTCAATCTTTAAGGCGAAAAGACCCGTCCTTATCGGGA
>Ga0315282_10008313_pt1 | contig 16826 bp, 12 predicted proteins | sample YL17G07_20_MG_FD_203693 | JGI IMG/M metagenome (GOLD analysis project Ga0315282, IMG submission 203693) | Sediment microbial communities from Yellowstone Lake, YNP, Wyoming, USA - YL17G07_20 | ecosystem: Environmental > Aquatic > Freshwater > Lake > Sediment | place: USA: Wyoming | collected...
GCAATTACCTCTGGCATTATGAAATCACCGGTCATGCCATGGCTGAGGTGCTAGAGAAAGTGATGCGGCCCAACGATCATTATCAAGGGATGGTTTCAGCGACCGGTTCAGCGGGTACGATTGCCAGTGGTGATTACATGAAGCAGCTCTTCCCGGGTAGTAAGATCGTCGCCAGTGAGGCTTTGCAATGCCCCACCTTATTAGAAAATGGCTTTGGGGCTCACCGCATTGAGGGCATCGGCGATAAACATGTACCCTGGATTCACAATGTAAAAAACACCGATATGATTGTCGCGATCGACGATCAGGCGGTAGTGAACCTATCTCGTTTGTTTAACGAACCAGCCGGAAGAGCATTCCTGATCAATCGAGGCGTCCCCGAGAATATCGTAAAGCAGTTGGATTTATTCGGCTTTTCGGGCATTTCCAATCTGTTGTCGGCGATCAAAATGGCGAAGTACTATGAACTCGGCGATCGGGATATCGTATTGACGGTATTAACCGATTCGATGGAACTGTACAGCAGCCGACTGGAAGAAATGCGAGCCGAGTATGGCGCGTATACTGAAGTTGATGCAGCGATGGATTATGCCAGGTATCTACAGGGCGTAAGCACCGATAATCTCCTGGAACTAACCTATATCGACCGCAGACGGGTGCACAATTTGAAGTATTATACCTGGGTCGAGCAGCAGGGTAAAACCTATGAAGAAATCTTGGATCAGTGGTATAACCCAGATTATTGGAGAGGCGTCCAAAATCAGGTGGACGAGATTGATAATTTGATCACGGAATTCAATGAAGAAGTCGGTCTACTCTAAGACTTCGGGTTGACGTTGGAGGTTCATCGAAGAACTTTTTTGTGAGCCTCCCACTTTCGGTAACTATTAGATGAATCCGTCCATCAATCCAACCGCTTTGATCCTGGTGGCGATCCTGAAAGAACCAAGAGATTTGGAAATCGCCAGATTATTGGGTTGGTACCGCATTCCCTTGAAAAGCGCACCCAAGGTCATCGCAGTCGATTATCTGGCGTTTTACCAGACGGGTGCTTTTGGTGAAGACCGGTGGCGGATTCAATATGTCGCGGCGGTGAAGGGTTTTGAATTAACCACCCGGGCCGAACTTTTAAAGGACGAATCCCAACATCCCCACGCCCATCACGAATATTATAAAATTCAAATTGGCCCTTTGGAGCAGCTCAAGAATCCAATAATAGCTGAAAAATGGCGCCGGATCACATTCCTGTATACTACGGGTGAATACCTGAGTAATGCTCGTACGATGGCTGATTTGGTGGTTCAATCTGAAGAGCGACCCTATTTATGGAAAGCTCTGTGGGAGAGAGCAGAAGATAATCAAATTTACATTCAAGATCGATTGCCCGATTTGGATTTAGACCCTGACACGTTAGCCAAAATATTGGGAATAGACCTGGGTTGATCCCCCCTTCGATAGAAAAATCCAAGATAAATAATTGCGGTTGAGCAAAATTGGCCTCGTTAGTCACTATGATTCGAGCGCAGCATATTTTGCTAATAAACTCAAATCGATTACAATGGTGGTCATCGATCGAAATCGGATGGTGTCAACATGTCGATAATAATAAAATCTGGAACGATAATAACCGCATCTGAAATTTATGAAGCCGATATCCAAATTAAAGGGGAGAAAATCATCGCCATTGGACAGGGTTTGGGTGACCCATCGGCAGAGGTGATCGATGCTCAAGGAAAATTGATCATGCCTGGAGGGGTAGATCCGCACACCCACTTCGATTTGCCGATGGCGGGCACGGTATCTTCAGATGATCATTATAGCGGGCATAAAGCCGCAGCGATGGGGGGAACCACGACAGTATTAGATTTTGTCCCGCAAGATGTAGAAGACTTGAACGAGAATATCGACCGGTGGCATGCTAAAGCCGATCAAAAAGCTGCGATCGATTACAGTTTTCACATGAACATCACCACATTTAACGAGAAAGTGATGAAACAGATACCTGGTTTGCTCGAGCGAGGCATCTCAACCGTCAAGGTATTTACAGCCTATAATGGTCGGCTACGTTTGCTGGATGGGGAGATATACCGCACAATGCGCATAGCCCATGAAGCCGGTATATTGACCCTGGTGCATGCTGAAAATGGCGATGTGATCGAAATATTGGTTCGGGAAGCGATCGCGGCCGGTAAGAAAGAACCAGTATGGCATGCCAGGACAAGACCAGCCTGGGGGGCGGTTGAAGCGACCATGCGGGCAGCCAGCCTGGCCGCCCAGGCGAATGCGGCGGTCTATATCGTTCATATGAATGTAGCGGGCGAGGTGGATGTGCTGAAATATGCCCGCGAACAACAATTGCCCGTGATGGGTGAGACCTGCCCGCAATATCTTTTTTTTACTGAAGCGCATTTACTTCGAACAGATGGCGCTAAATGGGTATGTTCGCCTCCGGTGCGCTCAGAAAGCGATAATCGACGATTGTGGGAGGGTCTCAAGGATGGAACCATTCAAACGATTGGGACCGATCACTGTCCCTTCTTCTATGACGGGACGAAAGCCATTGAATATGAAGGCAAACAAATTGCGATACCCGGAAAAGAGCTTGGCAAAGAAGATTTTACCCGGATTCCAAATGGTCTTCCAGGCGTAGCCGATCGCCTTCCCATATTGTGGTCGTATGGAGTTCGAACCAATCGATTGACACCCAATCAATTTGTGGCTTTAACCAGCACCAATCCCGCCAAAATTTTCGGCTTATATCCTCAGAAAGGCGCACTTTTGCCTGGGTCGGATGCCGATGTTGTCATTTGGGATCCAGAGAAACGATTGACCTATGGTAAAGCATTCGCCCAACATCGCACCGACTATAACCTGTATGAAGGCTGGGAATTGGTTGGATATCCACAAAAGGTCTTTTTACGCGGTAAATTGATTGTGAATGATGGTCAATGGTCAGGTAATGCCGGCTTCGGACAATTTTTATTCCGTCAACCGGGGGTGACGGTTCTTTGATTGAGTAAATGCAAGCCATCCTGGTCTATTTTCCCCTCATTGCTATATTGATTTATTTTGGTTCAGCAGCCGGGTTGGTATTGCTTAATGCCCTGCGACCGCGCTTTGCCTACCCGTGGCTTGTGGCTGCATTTGGAGCCTTATTATCCTGGGGTTTACTTCTTGTCGTCAGAATTCAGGTTCCAAGCCTGATTCCGCTTGGAAATTGGGAAAACGGATCACCTTCAGGCTCGCCGGTATTGCTATTGGATGGCTTTTCATGGCTGTTTGCCATTGCATTAGCCACTCTCGGGCTAGCAGTGGTATTGACCGATATAGCGCGGGTAAAGGAAGCCAATTGGAGGTCCTGGGCCAGCAGCCTGGTGATGGTCGCTCTGGGAATTGTAGCAGTGATGGCTGGCAACCAGTTGACTTTACTTTTAGCCTGGGCAGCTATTGACTTGATGGAAATCATCCTGTGGATGTCTAGCGTTTATGAAAGTAAAACCCGCCAGAGGATTGTGCTTGCTTTTTCATTTCGAGCAATTGGCATCATGCTTACTTTTTGGCCAGGAAATGATCCTTTTGTATTCCTCTTAGCTGTTCTTATCCGCCTGGTGGTTTTGCCGGTTCACTTACCAGAAATGGAGCAAGCAAAATTACGCCGTGGTTTAGGAACCGTCTTGAGACTTGTACCGCCAGTTGCCAGCCTGGTTTTCATGGTTAGAATCGCAGCAGTTGGATTGCCAACCACCAGCAGCAATCTCTGGCTTTCTTTGGTATTAATCATCGCTTTTTTAGCGAGCGTGTCTTGGGAAAATGCGAAAGATGAACTAGATGGACGACCGTATTGGGTGTTGGGTATGTCTCTACTTGCCCTGGCTTCGGCTATTCGGAATCAACCAGCAGCCAGTATGGTCTGGGGGATCAGTATGGTTATTGGGGGCGGTTTTTTGTTTTTATATTCAGCCCGGGCGCGTTTATTGAATATCCTGACGGTTATAACCGTGATCGGAATATCCACTTTGCCATACTCTCCCTCTTGGGATGCGGGGAGATTATTTACTGGCCCGCTCTATTCATGGCAGTTATTATTATTGATACCCCAGGCTATCCTCCTGGCGGGATATATCCGGAATGTTTTTCGCCCGGGAATGAAACCAGAGGTAACCGAAAAAATGATGTGGGTCATCTATCCATGGGGATTATTCTTGCTTCCATTAACCCAATATCTGATCGCTTATTGGAAATGGCAGGACATTTTACAATTGGGAACCGGCTACCAATATCCTGGTGCAAGGAACCCAATAGAAACCTGGTCTGGGATGGCTGTTATTGGGTTGATCATTATTGTATACAGCGCCTTGCGGATAATACCAAGCCGGATAAAAATAAGCTCGCAGAATATGAAGGTTAACCCGCTTATGAACTGGTTGGTGCTTGCTTTCCTGTGGGTCTTTCGATTGATTAGCGATTCGGTTGGACTTGTTTCGGAGCTCGTAGAAGGAGATGGGGGTATATTGTGGACACTTTTATTACTTACTCTTTTACTCACCTTCTTCTCTCAAGGGGGGTTTGGAATATAGATGACGGTTATTATTCAGGCTATCCCAATTTTGGCGGTTGTTCTTGTCTTTTTCTCGTCCCTAGGATTATTGATCATCACGAACTGGCGGTGGAGCATAGTAGTCCTGACATTCCAATATGTGGGATTGTTCGTATTGGTCTCACAAAGCTGGCCGGTCACCCTAGCGCTGGTAAAACTGGTAGCAGGTTGGATGGCGGGTGCAATTATAGGGTTGGCATTATCCAATCGCGACATCGAATATCAAATTAGCGCCAGGGGCGTTTTCCAATCGGGGCTGAAAAAGAAAGAAAGATTTTTCAGCTCTTATCGAGTGTTTCGTTTGTTCATTGCGGGGATGGTCAGTCTGATCATCCTCGCGCTTGCGCCTTATATAAATAAATTTCTCCCGGAAATCAAGCTGGAACAATCAGTTGGCGCTTTATTTTTAATGGGTTTCGGGATATTACAGCTCAGCCTGACGACCGATTTATTGCTGGTCATTTTGGGTCTCCTAACCACCCTTTCTGGATTTGAGATAATCTATGCAGACATAGAAAGCTCTTCCCTGGTAACGGCATTATTAGCAACAGTAACCCTGGGGATTGCCCAATTGGGGGCGTACCTGCTGTCGATCGGTCACGGAGATGTAAGCCAATGAATGCCCCTTTCATCTGGATCATCCTACCAGGCGCTATAGGAGTGATATTGTTCTTTTTGTTACGGTTTCGGCGGATGGTGTCGCTAGCAGGCTTGGTAACTTCACTCTTGCTGGTGTTGGCGGTGTATGTATTACCCTTAGGAAAACCGATTGTGGTCGGTCGATGGTCGATCGAAATATCCGAAGCGTGGGTCATTCTTGGACGCACGTTTATCTTAGAGAGCCACAAACATTCGATGGTAGTTCTACTCTATCTAACAATCGCTTTTTGGTTTGGCGGAACATCTATTGGAGATATCGATCGAAGAATTGTCCCAATGGGATTAGGTATTGCCTCCTTGCTTAGCGCTGCTTTGTTCGTCCAACCTTTTCTATATGCTGCAATATTTATCGAGATGGCGGTTTTGGTATGCGCAGCTTTACTTGTTTCACCATCTCAAGCGGTGCCGCCGGGCGTTCTGAGATTCTTGACTTTTCAGACCCTCGGGTTACCGTTTATTCTTATGGCAGGGTGGATGCTTTCCGGAATCGAAGCCAATCCAGGAGATGCCGCCTTGGTTCGACAGGTGGGAGTCTTAGTAGCTTTGGGATTTGGTTTATTGATGGCAATATTTCCATTTCATTCCTGGATACCTATGTTAGCGGAGGAAGCTAATCCGTATATAACGGCTTTTGTTTATTTTGCGCTTACATTAGCAATCTCGTTATTTGTGATTAATTTTCTTGATCGATACAACTGGCTTTATGCATCTCCGTGGTTGCTGGTATTTCTGAGATTGAGCGGAGTGCTCATGGTTGCTTTGGGCGGCATAGCAGGCGCCTTCCAGAAACATTTGGGTCGATTGATGGGATTTTCGATGTTGGTCGAGATCGGGAATTCATTGCTGGCGATGAGTCTGGGAAGCGGCGGATTAGAAAACCGGGATAATTTCAGAATCTTGTTTGCCTCATTCTTACCGCGTGGTCTCAGCCTGGGTATGTTGGGTCTCGCCCTGGTAATTATCCGTTCTCAAGCCGGAAGCCTTGAATACAATCGAATCAGGGGTTTAGCTCGAAATTATTGGCTATCTACAGCCAGCATTTTTATTGGGTTGCTCTCGCTGGCTGGTTTCCCGCTCACTGCCGGTTTTCCAATCCGGCTGATACTCTGGCAAGAATTAAGCCAGCAATTCCCCCTGGCAGCTTATGCCGCGATTATTGGCAGTTCGGGAATATTGATTGGCAGTTTGCGGGCGGTTGGCGTTTTAGTTTTAGGATCTGATCAGCAACCCTGGAGAACGCTTGAGACCGCTGGTCAGAAGAGTTTATTATTCGCTTCACTCCTGATCACGATCGTCATTGGTCTCTATCCTCAGGGCATATATCCGATCCTATATCGAATGGCGCTAATATTCCTGAGGTTGGAACCCTGATCGGGGGGTTCGATGAGCTTGTATAACCGTCATGCTATAATGATTCGTAATAAATTGGCTTGTATCCAAATCCGGGTTACAAGATGGAGGATGGTCGATGGAAGTTGAGCAGATTTTAAAACAAATCGCCTGGCTAGATGATGAACGAAGGAAAGATAAAACCATTCTGGCATCAATGGAAGATCGATTGGAAAGAATTGAGAATAATGTCCAATCCTTGCTTCAACAAGTTAAAGAAGCGAGCGGAGAAATAACCCGCTTGAAATCGTTATCATCCCGCCTGGACAATATGGATGAGGGGCTTCTCAAGCAGAAAAAAGAAGCAAAAAAATTGGTAGATGATCTTGGAAAGGAGTTCGAAAGGCGGGATGAAGAAACTGAGAAAGTTAGAAAAATCGAGATGAGCTCGCTGGACGCATCGATCGCAGAAATCCGTAAAGAGATGAGCGCCATTCCCGAGGTTAAACGCAGCCTCCAGGTGCGCCTGGATGAGGATGTTCGCATGATGCGAACGATCGATGAATTGAAGGAGCAGGTAGAAGGCATTCGAAGAAGCGAGGAAGAATACACCCACCAATTCCGGCTTTTGGATGACGGGCGGCGGCAGGATACCAAACGTATGACCGATTTACAGGGCGAGGTGGCAGCGTTACGGAAAAGGAGCGATGAATTTCGCTCTCAAATGGAAATGACCACGACTACGATGCGTAAGCTAGAAACGCGCATCGGCGAGGCGGAGACCTCGGAAATCGAACGTAAAAAGGATCAAACGAAGTTCCTCGAAGAAGCTGCGCTGATTCAGGCAGAGCGCGACCGGATTTGGAAAGATTGGCAGGCGAGATTCAATTCTATCGAGAAACAAACCATTGAAATAGAAGCAACCTTGCAAACGTTGGATACAACCAATCGTTCGGTTGCCCGCACCCAACAAGTGATCGAAGAACTGGCTCAGAAAGTCGAACGGCGATTAAGTGAGATGACCGAAATTCAACGTCTGGCTGAAGAGCGTTTTCGGCAGGAATGGGTTACCTTTAAAGCCGATGATCAGAAACGCTGGACGAACTATACTTTGATCCAGGACGAGCAACGCAACGAAATCAGCCGCCAAAATGAGAAATTGACCGAGCGCCTCACTGTCATCGAAGATCGGATGCAGGAATTGCATGACATCATGCAGATGGCTAATGAATTAACCGAAAAAAGATTGCAAGGTTTGCTTGTCTCGGTTCACGACTGGGTATCAATTTATGAGCGCAGCTTTGGGAAACAAGCCAATCGATAATTAGAAAATCATGAAATATGATGATAAGGAAGGGTTACCGTGCGTGTGATTGGCACTGCTGGACATGTGGATCATGGGAAATCCACTCTGATTGAAGCCTTGACTGGCGTTCATCCCGACCGATTGAAAGAAGAGCGCGAGCGGGAAATGACCATCGATTTAGGATTCGCCTGGCTCACCCTACCGGGAGGGGAGGAGATTGGTATTGTAGATGTTCCAGGTCACCGGGATTTCATCGAGAATATGCTGGCGGGCATCGGGGGCATCGATGCAGCTTTGTTTGTGATTGCGGCCGATGAAGGCGTTATGCCGCAAACCCGTGAGCATCTAGCGATTTTAAACTTGTTGCAGATAGCTGGTGGAGTGATCGCTCTCACCAAGATCGATTTGGTGGATGATCCCGGTTGGCTTGATCTGGTAGAAGAAGATGTCCGCAAAGCGTTGAGTGATACGGTTCTTGAATCTGCCCCGATCGTGCGGGTATCTGCCAGGAAAAAGATCGGCCTGGATGTTTTAGCGCAGACACTGGCAGAAGCGTTGGCTGCAAAACCCGAACGGGTTGATCTTGGTAGGCCGCGCCTGCCAGTAGACCGGGTATTTACGATCGCTGGATTTGGAACGGTTGTAACCGGTACCTTGAGCGATGGTTGTTTAAAGATTGGAGATGAGATCGAGATTTTGCCACGCATGTTACCGGGCAGGATTCGCGGTTTGCAAACCCACAAGCGCAAGGAAGAAAAAGCTGTTCCAGGAAGCAGAACGGCAATCAATATCAGCAGCGTCACGGTTGATCAGATCAGGCGTGGAGATGTCATTGCATTGCCAGGGAGCTACCAGCCAACCCGGCGGATCGATGTCCGTTTTCATTTACTACCCGAAGTCAACCAATCCTTACAACACAACGCCTTTGTAAAGCTGTTCATCGGCTCGTCCGAAGTTCTGGCGCGAGTACGTTTACTGGGATTGGAAGAATTATTACCTGGAACTGACGCTTGGTTGCAACTCGAGTTGGAGGATGCAGTGGTGGCGGTAAGGGGCGATCGTTACATTTTGCGAAGGCCTTCGCCCGGTGAAACGCTGGGAGGCGGGATAATCGTAGACCCGTTTCCCAACCGGCGTCACAAGCGGTTTTCCGAAGAGACGTTGAACCGATTGGAAGCTTTGGGGCGCGGTTCGCCGGATGAGATTTTGACCCAAATATTGAACGCTTCCGGAATCTTGACGCTCTCGCAGGCAATCGAGCGTAGCGGGCTGGAAGTTGAAACCGCCAGACAAGTGATTAATGTCCTATTCGAAAATGGAGATTTGATCTTCCTCGAAGAAGCCAACCCGAAAGAAAGTAGCTTGTCGATGGAAAGTCTGGTAGCCAGCCGCGGTTTTTGGGAAAAGCAGGTGACTCAAATCCTGAATAATTTGTTGGTTTTTCATCAAGAGTTTCCTTTGAAAAAGGGAATCGGGCGGGAGGAACTGAAAAGCCGGCTCAAGTTACCGGCTCGCCATTTCAACGTCCTGATCCGAAAACTGGCCCAGCAGGGAAAATTGGTCGAAAGCGGTCCGCGGCTGTCGCTGCCTGGGCACCAGGTTCGTTTTTCAGCTCAGCAGGAGCTGGCAATCCAGCGCCTCAAGCATCAATTCGACGCCTCGCCCTACTCGCCGCCCTCGGTAAAGGAATGTCAGGCCGAAGTTGGCGTGGAGGTATATGAAGCGTTGGTCGATTCGGGCCAGTTCGTTCAGGTTTCACCCGAGGTAGTTTACAGCCAGGATACTTACCAGAAAATGGTGGCGGAGCTAAAGGAATTTATTCTCAAGGAGGGTTCGGTGAGCGCAGCCCAGGCGCGTGACCATTTCAACACCAGCCGTAAATATGCGTTGGCGTTATTAGAATACCTGGATAACATTAGCGTGACGATCCGCCAGGGGGATGTAAGACGCTTGAAGAGGTTAGATTGCTGATATAATGTTTTAAGATGTATTCATCGGCTTTCGGCGGATAAAGTTCTTATGTATGACACTCCTGAAAAAAGCCCAGTTTGTCATTTGGAGCGCAGTGAAGCATATTTACGTATGCGCCTGCTGGGAGGTGATCATTCTGAGCGAGGTGAAGAATCCCCTCGGATGATTGCGGGGAGACCCTTCGGTCGCAACGGGCGCTCCTCAGGATGACAATGATGGGAGGCCTGTCATGCTGAACGAAGTGAAGCATCTCCACGCAGGATTGCGGGGAGACCTTTCGTTCACAACATGCGCTCCTCAGGGTAACTATAACAATGAATATCTCCCCAACGCTCTACGCATTTCTTGGCTGTAGAATCAATTATTCAAGAATGATAAATCAAAATTGTTCGACCAACCAGCAGGTTAAGAAATGGATACATTAGCTGAAAAAACTTCAAGGGGGTTCAATGGAAACATAAAATCTTCTACCAGGATTATTTTCATCCTGATTAGTGGGATTTTCATTGCGTTTCTATTCCTCTATTCGCTGAATCCAAGCCATTTTGGTCAGGCAGAGGGATTAGAAGGGAATGAAGGCAGCTTTTCAAAGCTGGAGATGCAATCCAGAGAAATGATCACCGATACCGGCAACGCCCCAAGCAGCGGTCCTGACTTGGCGATTACGAAAACTCATAACACCTATTTTCTGAAAGGGGGTAAAGGGGTATATACGGTCACGGTAACCAATGTGGGCAGTGATCCAATCAATGGTTACATCACGGTCACCGATCAACTACCGGCGGGATTGTCCTTGGTAAAGGCTGGCGGTAATGGATGGAATACTTGTAACGGAACATCGAATATCATTTGTGTTCATCCAAACACGACAGGCCTCATTTCATCCACCGCGTTGTCACCTTTATTAATTACGGTTACCATAGATATTACCATCTCAGAAATTGTCACCAATACAGTTAGCGTAACCAATACCACCGATTCCACAATAACCAATAATACGGCTAAAGATCGCACCGACCTCAGCGCTGACCTGGCAGTTTTGAAGACTGTTAATCCTGCCAATCCAGCGGATGGAAGCGTGATCACCTATACCCTGATTGTGACCAACGCCGGACCGAACGACACCACCAATGTAGTATTGACCGATTCACTGCCCTCGAAATTGTCCTTCAATGGCTACATATCAACAATAGGAACTTATTCCCCAACCAATGGGCGTTGGGTGATAGGCAACCTGACTAAAAATTTGAATGCAACGTTATGGATCACAGCCACTGTAACTTCTGGAGCCTGCGGCAATATCAGTAATTCGACCAAGGGACTCACTTCTAATCTACCGGATGGCAATCTTGGCAATAACTCATCAACCGCGAGTCTGTATATCAAAAACACCTGCGCGACCGGCGCGGTTAAATCAACCGCCACAGGATTTCCGCCCATCAACCAAGCCAACCTAACCCTGAAAGATAGCGCCAATCACACCCACAACACCCAAACCAACACCAGTGGGGTATATACCTTTACCGACACCCCCAGCTCACCGTTAGCCTCAGGCATAGTGACGATCACTGCGTCTAAGGCTGGTTATCAAAGCAAACAATTGAGCCCAAACCCTATCCTGGTTTCAGATACAGTCAATATCATACCGGATATCTTGCTTTCCCCGGCTGTCGAATTGGTGGTTAGCAAAACGGATTATCGATCGACAGTAGTTCCAAACCAGGTTTTCACATATACGATTGGTATCACCAACAGTGGATTCTTGACTGCGATCCCAGTTGTAATCACGGATGTCCTTTCATCCCAATTGAATTATTTAACTGATTCATTAATAGGCGCGTCAGGAGTGATCTCAAGAACGCTCGATCACACCCGCATCTGGACGCTAACCACTGGATTACCTCCCAACCAATGGAAAATTTTTACGCTGCGAGCGCAGGTTGCCAATCCTCTTGCCAGCGGAACGGTGGCAGTCACCAACACCATCCATATCGCAGCACCGGATATTGAGGAAAACAAGAGCAATAATGTTGCCCAAGACGTGGATTACACGCCCAATGTAAGCATTATCAAGTCGGTCAGCCCAACCGAAGCGCGGGTCAATTCCAGGTTTGCTTTTACGATTCAGATTCAAAATAAAGGCAAGGTCAGCATCACCGGGGTAACCTTTAGCGATACCTTTCCCTCTTATCTGACTTACTACAGTGGTTCGACTACAAAGGGGACTTATGGTTTCAATACTTCGACCCGGACTTTCTCAGCGAGTATCGGCACAATGGTCCCCAATGAGATTGTAACCATTACCATCAATATGACGGTCAATAGCACCGTAACCACAACCCAAATCTTGAACAATACCGCTACAGTGTACTATACCCATGGCGACACTAGCCTGTCTCAAAACTCCAATACCATCTCTTATCGGGTGATTGGAGCAAGCTCATTGCCAGGAACCGGAGGTAAGCCAGCTTTGATTCAGGCCGATAAACCAAAACCATCTTCCGGTTTCTGGGCGGCTTTGATCAGCGCTTTCATCCTGTTTGTGGGCGGATTGTTGGGGGTGGCTTATGGCATCCATGCGAAGAATAACCAGCCGGAATGGTCAACCTGGGCGCTGCGGATGGGCGGTTTACTGGTGGGGGTGGGTTTGATGTTTGGCGCGCTTGCCTGGGGATTAGCGAATATTTCCGAACGGTTCGTGGCTGGTCAACAAACCGGGATGCCCTCCCAAACTGCTGCGCAGGCTCTGGTAAACCAGACTCAAGTTTTGCCGACCGCAGAAGTTTCTTTATATACTTTCCAAGATCACCAAACCCTCCCCGACTATCCGGTGCCAACCCCAACGGTATCAAAACAAGCCGGTTCAGAAAAACCTGCCGATACCAGCTCCCCGGTTCGTTTGCTAATTCCATCTTTAGGCATTGACGCAGTGATCAAATATGTACCTTTTGATGGTTTTTCGTGGTTGATTTCCGGTTTGCAAAACGAGATTGCCTGGATGGGTGATACCTCCTGGCCGGGTTTGGGCAGCAACACCGCCATGGCGGGTCATGTCACCTTGAGGAATGGCGCGGATGGACCGTTCCGTTACCTTGAAACCCTCAAGAACGGGGATAAACTTATCGTGTTTACAGAACAGAATATGTACACCTATCAGGTGCAAGAGCTGAAAGTGGTTGACGATTCGGCGATGTCGGTCGTTCAACCATCCGAAAATTCTATCCTGACCCTGATTACCTGTACGGGCTGGGATAACGCCTTGGGTCATTATATCAAACGATTGGTGGTTTTTGCCGGTCTGGTAGATACCCAACCAATCGCCACCCGCGGCAATTGATTCTATGAAGGCGTGATAATGGAGCCCTCAGTAAGCTCAAGATAGATATTTATCCTTAAACCACATTTTAGCGATTTCAGCCTGGAATCTCTTTCGGGAGGTTCCAGGCTGAATTTATTTAAACATAGCGCAGCTCTCGGATATGCATGTCGCAATCGAATTGTAACCCGATAGATTGAGCGATTGTGTAACAAAACCCGATTGTCAACGTTTATAAATATGTAATCCAATAGAGCCGGGCGGCATTTGTGATTAAAAGACCATGTATTCTCTTTGCAGATGACGATCAAGATATTCAAACGATCGTCAGTCATATTATTCGAAATGCTGAAATGGAAATCATTTTAGCCGCTAATGGAAAACAAGCCCTGGAGATTTGGCGTTCGCATCCCGTTGATTTGGTTATTCTAGATATCATGATGCCGGTATTGGACGGGCTCGAAACATGTCGCCAGATACGGGCCGAATCCAACCTTCCGATCATTTTACTGACCGCCAAGGGACAGGAACATGAAATCGTGGAGGGTTTTGAGGTTGGGGCGGACGATTATATTGTCAAACCTTTTCGCCAAAAGGAATTTATCGCTCGCGTGAAAGCCAGATTAAAACCGGTATCACATTCGAACAGTCGATTATCTACTACATTTGATAATCTCACATTAGAACTTGACTCGCGCCGGGTATCGATGCAAGGGAAAACGATCGAATTAACGCCGCTGGAATTTCAACTCTTAGATTACTTGATGCGCCATCCCGGGATTGTACTGACTAAGGAGGATTTATTCCGGAATGTATGGGGTTATTCGAAGTCAGTGGATGACTCAGATTTAGATTTGAACCTGATAGAAGCGGCTATTCGGCGCTTACGCAGAAAGCTGGAGGATAACCCTGCTCAACCCCGCTTTATTCAAACTGTGTGGGGGGCTGGTTATCGATTTGTAAATTAAACTAATTTCGGTAATAAAAATACTATTTGGATAAATTAGGTAATAAAATTGTCAGCAAACTGTCAGAGTTATGACCAAATAAGTCTTTTATAATATGGGAAGTAAATAGCGCCACCATCAACCGTGTAGCAGAGTGTTTTATAATCCATTATCTGAAAAGGCAAACTCATCGTGAGGTGGGGGCGCAAAGTTAAGGGTCTGAATATTCAGACAGCCTGGCTGCCAGAGAAAATATTTTGGCAGCTTTTTTAATTAAGAGGAGTGAATAATGAATCATAGAAAGATAACAATCATAGGATTAGCAGTAGTGTTAGCCCTGGCAACGACATTGTTGTTTATTGGGGGGGTACTGGCTGCTGTTGATGTTAATTTGCCTTATACAATCAATACCTTTGACCAGTGTCGAAATGGTAACGGCAGCGGCCCTTGCGAATGGAACAATGGCGCGATTAATAATGTCAACTCGAAATATTATGAGGATGACGGCACCGTTCAACGGTTGTATTTGACCGGCGTACCAGCTGGTACGCAGGTGGTTGAGATTCAATACCAGACAACCAAGAGCGGGAAGCATGCTTATGATTATCTGGTGACCTATGATTATTCAGAAAATTATGTCGGTCAAAGCGAACTTTGCAATGGATTGGCCGCCAGTAGCTGTACTTCCTGGTCGTCAGCGACGTTCCCGATACCTATCGATTCGAACGTCTCTGGAGCGGGGATTACTCAAAAACCGGGTGTTTTTACGATTTTCAATGGAACCATAACTGGTGTCTCGGGATATACATTGGATGCTCCGTATACCGGCGATAGCCAAACTACGATTGTTGTTTCTTTTACCTCGACTACCAATGAGGTTTTGATCGCCTGGGGTGGTCACATCGCCAGCCAATATGATTGGGGTATTGGAAACTCTGCGGTAGCGATCTCCGGAGCTCCTTATCACCAGATCGTTTACGGGCGGGATAATCAAGTAATGGCTAATGCAATCGTTCCGCCTGGACAATTGACTATCATTAAAGATACAATCCCCGATCACACCCGAATTTTTACTTATACCAGCGTGACAGATTCAATAACACCCTTACTGCCGGATCCATTTTATTTACAAGATGATGGCGATAATACTGTCAATCCCAACTCGATTACCTTCCCGGGTTTGAAAGCTGGCGTTTATACCATTACCGAACAAATTGCTCCGGGAACAAGTTGGTTATTGGTTGAAGTGTCCTGCAGCGGGGTCAAACCGAGTACGGGCGGTACGTTTACACCAAGCTATACATATAATCTGCTGGCAAAAACACTCTCGCTCAATCTGCAATTAGACCAGAATGTAACCTGCACCTTCACAAACCAGGCTGGGGGAACTGCAATTGCTCTCAGTTCGGTTAGCGCCAAGCGAGTCGCTAAACCCAGCGCTGTGGGCGTGGTTGGATTGATTGGGTTAGTGACCCTGGCTGGAGGAGTATTCTATCGCTCTAGAGCCAAAGCCTTGATTACCAAATGAAGATTCATTGAGTGATAGTATGAACAGGAGCGATAAAATAATGGGCGAGAATGAGAATAAAAAATTTGACGTAAATGTCATGCGCAAACCGTACAGTAAACCAGAGATCGTGCATGAATTAGAGTTAGAAACCAGAGCTGGTTCACCCCTTGGAGGATTTCCTGATTCAATGGATTTACCCGAATAATGATATTTTGAAAATCCTTCCTTTTACCAATATCTAAGCCATTTAAAAAGAGCCTTAGTCACTGACGAGGCTCTTTTTTTAATGGCAATTATTTTCTGCCCACCTGACAATTTCTAAAAAAGGGACGCGGATTTACACCGAAAACGCGAGAAAATCACTTTTTTGCCCGGATTACTCCGCGGACTCGGCGTTCACCAGCGTTTATCCGCGTCCTATTCCAAAAGTGTCGGTTGACCAGATTATTTTCAAAAGGTTAGATATCAATTGAATTCAGAAAAAAGCCACTCTCCTCCAATCATGGTTGCCAGGGGCCGGATATTGCGCAAATCGTCCGGAGGGCAAGTAAATGGATCTTGGGGTAAGACGATCAAATCTGCCAAAAAACCTGGGGTGATTTTTCCCAGGTCGTTCTCTAAACCCGCGGCAAACGCTGGGGCGGCAGAGTAGGCTTGAATTGCCTTATACCGATCGATTCTTTGGGCTGGGTACCATCCCTCGGGTCCCGGTGAGCCGTCGGCTCGTTGGCGGGTGATAGCGGCGTGTAGACCCCAGAAAGGGTTCGGAGATTCGACCGGAGCGTCGGAGCCAAAAGCCAGGATTGTGCCTCTTTCCAGCAACAATCTCCAGGCATAGGCGGTTTTAGAACGTTCATCCCAATACTGGTTGGCCATGTTCATATCCGAGGTTGCGTGGATGGGTTGCATGGAAGCGATGATACCCATCTCACTCAATCTTCCCGCATCTTCGGGATGTATGAGTTGGACATGTTCGATCCGGTTGCGGAAGCGTGAAAAATTGGCTTGAAATTCCTGGTAAAGGCGGCAGTATCCGTTTAAAATTTCGTGATTTGCCCGGTCGCCAATTGCATGGACCGCTAAACCCAAGCCATGTCCAAGGGCTTCACGACCGATATCGAAAAATTCTTCTTCATCGATAAGCAAGATTCCTCGGTTATCTGGATCGTTTTGGTAAGGCTGTAACATAG
>Ga0315282_10008314_pt1 | contig 16824 bp, 24 predicted proteins | sample YL17G07_20_MG_FD_203693 | JGI IMG/M metagenome (GOLD analysis project Ga0315282, IMG submission 203693) | Sediment microbial communities from Yellowstone Lake, YNP, Wyoming, USA - YL17G07_20 | ecosystem: Environmental > Aquatic > Freshwater > Lake > Sediment | place: USA: Wyoming | collected...
TTATAAAGGGCGACATTCGCTGTAGCTTCCAGAGAATAGAAGGCACTAGTAAATTCCTTACGAAATTGTGGAATGTAGCAAGATTCATCTCGATGTTTCCAGTTGTTGATGAAGTGAAAACACTAACTGAGACTGATAAGTGGATACTGGCCGAACTTTCAAATCTGATTGAAAAAGTTAGAGAAGATTATGAAAACTATTCGTTTTACAACGCTGCAAATATCATAAGAGATTTTGTCTGGAATATTTTTGCTGATCATTACGTTGAAATGGTGAAGGTTAGATCATATGGTCAAGGATTTTCTGAGGATGAGCTGAAATCTGCATGGTTCACATTACACACTTGCATGAAAAATATACTCCTACTACTTTCGCCAATAATCCCCTATATTACAGATTACATATGGCTAGAAGTTTACAGCAAGAAAAGCATACATACTGAAAGTTTTCCAGAGGCGAAATGGAAACTCGACGAGATTTGTAAATATACTCAAAGTTTAATTAAATTCGACTCGAAAGTTTGGAATATAAAGAAGGAAAAATATTTGTCGCTGAACGATCCAATAAAAATGAAATTGCCGGAAGAATTGAAAATTTTTGAGAAAGATTTAATTGCGATGCACAAGCTCAAAGTTTGATTTTCTTATTAAACCCTTTCAGGATCTCGCTCCATATCGATTTTTTCAGGATAAGTGTACTGACTAGGAAAGAGGTTCCCGTTGCCATTGACATTAGTATGAAAAGTGTTCTGAAACTGAAGTAAGTTATTATTATTCCACCTAGTAAAGCAGCTACACCCCACATAACTGAAGTCAAACCCAGCTGATAAGACCATTCTGAAGTCTCCTTCCCCCTCATAAGCAAACGCGAGTATAGAGCATTAAACGCAGGGTCCTTCATAGCAGCACCAATTCCAAGAAATCCTTGCACCAAAAAAAGTTGGAAGGGTGTTCTGACAAACAAATAACTAACCACGCCGATGAAATCAAAAAACCTCCCTAAAACAAAAACTTTTTTCTTATCCAATTTGTCTTCGAGTCTGCCAAAAATGATGTAAAGGACGCCGACAGTAATAGCATAAATTGCCCAAGCAGTACCAGCATCTATGGCATTTCCTCCGATATTCTGAACAAATATTGCATAAATAGGTCCTAAAAAACCAGCAGAAATATTAAAGAAAATACTAGAAGTAATCAAAATTAGTAGAGCCCTGCGCATAACTATAAATATACACTTTAGAAAATAAAATTCTATCGTGAAGGAAATGTCTAGCGACAATAAAAAACAGATAAAGCGAGAAAGCTTACTTTAATTTAGAGGGATCTACATTTAACGAAAAAGAAATTCTGCAGTTGAGAAAACTTCTTAGAGAACTGGAAAAAATAAGAGGAAGACATACAGAGCTCGTGTCAGTCTACATACCTAGCGGTGGAAGCATAGTAGACACGATGAACCAAATCCAAGATGAGAAGGGAACAGCAAGCAACATCAAGTCAAAGACAACAAGAAAGAACGTTCTCTCGGCCCTAGAAAAAATTATCCAACATCTGAAAACTTTCAGACAGACTCCGCCTAACGGTTTGGTGATTTTCTGCGGAAACATTTCGGAAGTTGAGGGAAGGGAAGACATAAAACTCTGGAGCTTCGAACCTCCTGAGAAGATGAACGTAAAAGTTTACTGGTGTGACCAAGTTTTCGTTCTTGAGCCTCTCAGGGAGCTTATTGCAGAAAAGGAGATTTACGGCCTTATAGTTTTGGATGCGAGAGAAGCTAACGTAGGATTCCTTCATGGAAAAAGAATTCTAAACCTAAATCACATAGAATCAACCGTTCCAAGCAAAACTGTAAAGGGCGGGATGTCCCAGGGTCGCTACGACAGATTAAGAGAAGATGCAATAAATGAATTCTTGAGAAAGGTTGCAGATATTGCACAACAGTCTTTGCTTTCTGAAAAAAATATGAAAGGAATAATCGTAGGTGGTCCTGGCCCAGTAAAAGACACTTTTGTTAAAAATAAATATCTACACTACCAACTTCAGGCAAAAATTTTGGGAGTGAAAGACATAGGCTATACAGGAGATTACGGCCTTGAAGAGCTTGTCAAAAGGTCTCAAGATATTCTAGAGGCTGCTGCTGTTCAGAGGGAGAGAGATATCTTGACCAAGTTCTTTACTGAGATTAACAAAGAAGGAAATGTAACATACGGTTTAGAGAAGACCATGAAAGCTGTCGACATCAATGCTGTAGAAACTCTGCTCGTTTCTGAAGATTTTTCTGAAAAAAATCTGGAAGAAATTTTAGCTAAAGCTGAAAGTTCTGGAGCCAAAGTTCAACTTATTTCAATCGACACTACTGAAGGCAGGCAGTTCAAAGAACTAGGTGGAATCGGAGCTTTCTTGAGATATAAGCTCGGCTAGAATAACTAAATCTTTACACCTCTTTCTTCCAAAATTTGGAGCGATTTCGACTTGATATCATAAGCACATCCAGAATTAAAAATCTCAGCACATGCTGCAGGTGACATTTTACTCAACTCTTTGTAAGGGCAGTTCTCTGTTCCGCAGTAAGAGTTTGTGAACATGTACATTTCCACGAGCTTTTCCGTCTTTAAAGAACATTTTCCCTCCTTAAGAGACTTCTTCAGTTCTTTCCTATACCCAAGGAGTTTATTGAAAAGATGAGTATTGTAACTATTTGGCGCGATTCCTTCAGTCCTTCTGAATTGTGAAGGATCTCTTAATCTAATTTCTTCTATTCTCTCCAACAGGTATGAATAGAAATATCTGCGTTTTATTTCTATGCCCATGAGCATAAACTGTAAGAAAAAGTTTAAATATCCAATCTGAAAAACTTTTTAGCGTTTTCGGTTGTTTTCTTGTCACATTCATCGAAGCCAATTTTTTTCATTTCCGATATCTTTTCCACAACAATTCTCACTGAAGTCGGGTCGTTTCTCTTCCCTTCGGGCCCTAGCCAAGGCGAATCGGTCTCAGTTAATATTTTATCAATGGGCATATCCCTTACTACCTTTTTGTATTTCTTGCTACTCATGATTATCGTGTTTGTCGAAACATACCATCCGTTTTCCAAAATCTTTTTGACCAAAGAATTTTCACCAAACATGTGCATCAGAACATCTTTCGCGTCCTCCTGCTCCAAAATTTTCACACACTCTTCGTAAGCATCTCTCGAGTGAACAACTAAAGGTTTTTTAATTTCCTTCACAAAATTTATAAACTCTATGAAAAGTTCTTTCTGTTTTTTCTGCCAATCTAATTCTTTTACCCAATTAAAATCAAGCCCTACTTCTCCAATACCAACGATTTTATCTTTATTTTTCTTTATTGATTCTAACAACTCATCCTTCTCTTTTTCCGTAATTTCTTTTATGTATTCTGGATGAATGCCGACTGTTGCAAAAACAAATCCTTTATATTTCTCAACCATTTGCATAGTCAAATCAAACTTTTTTGGATGAGCGCAAGAAGTCACTACCGCATTCAACTCTTTCTTACACTTTTCTATTACTTCATCCCTGTCTTCAGAATAATCATCCTGCTCTAGGTGGCAGTGTGAATCTATCATTAGTAAAAGATATTCTTTCTAAGAATTAAATTTTTCAATTTTTTCAATTTTTTCTTCGACTATTATCGCGTTGACAACTCCATCCTGGCTAGGCCTAGATGTGATTATTGCATTACCGATTTCAGTTTTTACGACAGCACCTTTTGTTATGACGCCTCTTCTAACAAAGTGTGGATTTGCTGGATTTTTAATCAAGTCCAGAATTTTTACTCTCTTTGTAGTTTTACTAACAGGGTCGAAAACGTTAGCATATTCTACAGAAAAAGCCCTGATCTTCAATCCACCGCCTTTAGTCCTTTTAATAATTCTTTTTTCAGCACCAAACTTAGTGTGAACTGGAAGACTGCCAAGCTCATGCTTCTTTTTCTTCCTAGCGAGAATTATTTTCCCTCCAGTTACTTTCTTCCCTTTCTCCCCGTGCCAGATTGCCATGTTATCACAAAAAATTTTCTTTAAACTTAAATGTATATAGGTTTATATATCCTTTTATTAAACTAAACAATAGGTTAGAGAAATATTATGACAGACAGGCCAATAGATGCATTAGACAGGGCCAAAGGTAAAAGAGTTTTCATCAAACTGAAGAACGGTGAGGAAATTAGTGGCATCCTAAAAGCTTTAGACCTTCACCTGAACGTATGGGTTGAAGATGCTGAAATTACAAAGGTTAACGGAGAAAACAAACTCAAGCTTGGCACTCTTCTTGTGAGAGGAGACACAATAGTTTACGCTAGCCCTGTAGTTTAATTTGCGTCTTGAGAATCAACGAACTAAGGAAAATATAGATGACGAAAGGAACTCCCAGTTTTGGTAAGAAAATTGGAATAAAACATATTCGTTGTAGAAGATGTGGCGGACACAGTTACAATGTTGGAAAAAAATATTGTGCAGCATGTGGATATGGCAGATATTCTAAACTCAGAAGGTATAAGTGGCAGTGGAAAACTTACAAAGATAAGAGAAGGGTAAAGTAATTTAAATAAGAAGAACAATTTCTACTTCTAAACCAAATTAATAATATATTTAAGGGCCTGTAGCTCAGCATGGTAGAGCAGCTGGCTTTTAGCAATTTGCGAAAAAGCTTTGACAAAAAGATGATAGGAAGAAACCAGTTGGTCCAGGGTTCAAATCCCTGCAGGCCCATTTAAATTAAATCTTAAATTTTTAATAATTTTCTTAAAAGTTCGAGCTAGTGTCCAACATGTATTTTACATTTTATTTCAATATGAGTTCCTTAATATCTTTCGATAGAATAATTCGATGGGTTTTACCATAGCTTTCTCTTTTGATAATGCCTTTCCTTTCCAAATCTCTTACAGCTCTGTGAGTTTTTAATTTAGTCATACCTTCGATTCGACTTATCTCCGACTGTAATATTTCGCCTTTTTTACCAATCAATGTTTCCACAACTTTTCTTTCACCCATGTTCAAGAATTTTAAAATAATATTCTTATCGTCTATTTTTGTCGGAGTTTTATTTAAGACCGAATTATTTTTTTTTCATAAGTTTTGAAATTACATCAAATTTTCTTTCTAGTCTTTCTTCAAATCTTTTAGATATAAAATAATAAGATATTGGAATAATTGCTACAATTAATAATACTGATGATAAGGGTAAAATATAAAATGGTATTTTGAACTGTTCTCCCATAAATGGTGGTGATCGTGGTAGTTGCTCTCTCTCCGATTCGTTAAATGTATTATTCATGTTTGAAACACTATATCTGGATGATTCAAAAATACCAACATAAAAAGTAATTAAAAAACCGACTACAGCAATTATCGAAACTGATAATAATAATTTCCTTTTCGCTATAATCATAAATAACTATTAAGCAAAGAAAGATTTATAAAGTTTCAATATTATGAAACCGTAAAATATGGTTTCATGTACCCTTTATACATGGTTTCAAACATATGAAACTATATGAAATTTAAAGTAATAAATACTAAAGAACTTACAAAAATATTGAAAGGGCGTAAAAGAAAAGTAGTGGATATTGGTGTTGTAGAAATAACATGAGGTAATAAAATGAAACCAGTAATAGAACTGAATCAAGTAAACAAAACTTACAAAATGGATGATGTCGAAGTTCAAGCTTTGAATGGTGTAGACTTGAAAATAAACAAAAAAGAATTTGTGGCAATAATGGGCCCAAGTGGCTCAGGAAAATCAACACTATTGCAGATGATGGGTTGCCTAGATAGACCTACCTCTGGAAAAATATTTTTAGAGGGAACTGATATCTCTAAGCTTAATGATTCTGAATTAGCACGAGTAAGAGGGAGAAAAATCGGTTTTATATTTCAAGTTTTCAATCTTTACCCTACTTTGACAGCCCAAGAAAATATAGAATTGCCCATGATGATTGTTGAAGAAAACAAAAAAATAAGAGAAGAAAGAGCTTTAGATTTACTAAAAGCTGTTGGTTTAGAAAAAAGGGCAAAACATCTACCGTCTCAATTGTCAGGAGGAGAAAGACAGCGCGTGGCTATCGCAAGAGCCCTAGCAAATGACCCTTCTTTGCTCTTAGCAGATGAGCCGACTGGTAATTTGGATTCTAAGTCTGGAAAAGAAATATTGAAACTTTTTGTTAGTTTGAGTAAAGAAGGAAGAACTATAGTTGTTGTAACGCATGATCAAAATATAGCATCTTATGCTAAAAACATAGTGAAAATAAAAGATGGTAGAATTCGGGAGGTAAAAAAATGAGAAAATTTATAATTTCAATTTCATTCATATTGCTAATCTTACTGATGACAAATCTTGCTTTGGCAGCCGAACCTTTGGTTCAGGCAACATTTTCTACAAATCCAGTAACCATAAATTCAGGAAACGATGGTTACATACAGATGACTTTGAAAAATACTGGAACTGCCACTGCCCAAAGCGTTAAAATAACCTTGACTTCGACCGATGCGGGAATACTGGTAGACCCTTATAGATGGGTAGACATAGGTGCGTTAGGAGCAGGCGAAAGCAATTCTGCCTTGTTTAAATTCTCAGTACCCAAAACCACTTCTCCTGGTCTATACAGGATAAATTTTGAAATTAATTATTGTCAAGATTCTAACTGTAGAACAATAAATCAATTTGCTATCGTAAACGTCCAATCACCGTCTATTTTAGAACTCACTTCGATAGAGCCTTCTTCGTTAAGCCCTGGTGAAAAAACGGACATGATATTTACAATATCAAACAAAGGAGATAGCTCAGTTGTCAATATAATCTTTACATGGACGAGTTCTGGCAACACGATACTGCCTTTAGGCTCTGGGAACAGAGTGGTAATACCAATGATCAGTCCTAATTCCAATTATAATATATCAGTAGAAGTTTCTGTTAGTCCAAGTGCTACGACAGGAATCTATCCTTTGAGCACAACAATTCAATACTCGGACAAGTCTGGGACAAATCAAAACATAAGTTCAACTGCAGGAATCATGATAGGTGGAGAAACAGATTTCGATGTGAGCTTGCAGGAATCTACAACCAATAGCGTTTCTCTGTCTGTGGCAAACATCGGTGTTAATCCTGCAACTAGCGTAGCTATCAGAATACCAGAGCAAGAAAGATTCTTAGTGACCGGAGCGACAAGTGTATTTCTTGCAGACTTGAACCCAGGAGATTATACTATGGCAACTTTTCAATTAGCTTCAAGAAATATTACGCAGACGGCACAGGCAAGGGGAAATATTTCAGGAATTAGAAATATTACAGAAGAAAATCTTCTAAAGGTCGAAATCTCCTATACAGATACAAGTGGTTTCAGGCAAATATCTCAGAAAGAAGTTTTAGTTAGTGGTTTAGGTGGGACGCAGTTTACGACATCTGTTGGTCAAACAGGAAATAGATTTGGGATTTGGCTCTATGTTGGCATCGGAGTAGTCGGAGTTGTAGCTGTCGTGCTATTCTTCAAGTTCATTAGAAGGAAGAAAAAATGAAATTTGAGGATATCTTTAGACTTTCCTTAAATAGTTTGATGCACAGAAAACTGAGAAGCTGGCTAACGGTTTTAGGGATAGTCATAGGTGTGGCTGCGGTTGTTGCCTTGGTCTCGGTAGGAGAAGGCATGCAAGCGAGCATTACAGAACGACTTGGAAGTTTTGGTGCAAACATAATAACCATATCGCCAGGCAGAATGAGAGCGTTTGGTGGAATTGGTCAACAAGAAGGTGCAAGCCAGACCGGAAACTTGACAGAAAATGATTTGAGAATAGTCAAAACTACCCTAGGGATTCTCTATACTAATGGCATAGTCTCCGGAAGGGCAGAAGTTTCTTATGCTGGACAAACTATTTCTGTAAGCATACAAGGTGTTGATACGTCCGTATGGAGGTTTATGGAAACTACTGATTTAGAATCTGGAAGATACCTGAGTCAGGGAGATACTTATGTTGCTGTAATTGGTAACAGAATCGCTAATGATGTATTCAAAAAACAGATAACGCTAAATAGTCAAATAACGATTGGTGGTCAGAATTTCAGGGTTGTTGGAATTTTAAATTTAGTTGGATTTATTGGCCAAGAGGATTCTTCTATTTTTATTCCGAGAGACACAGCAAGAAAAATATTGACGGGTCTTTCCAGCAATCAGTTATCTTCAATAGTAGTTCAAGCTTCGGATTCTTCAAATGTCCAAGATGTCGCAACGCAGATTGATGAAAGATTGATGATTACTCGTCATGTTACTAATCAAACCAAAGATTTTACAGTGCAATCTACACAGGCAATTCAAGAGACAGTTAGCAGCATAACTCAAACCATGACATTATTTTTGGGGGGGATAGCAGGAATTTCTTTGTTAGTTGGTGGCATTGGCGTGGCAAATACAATGTTTATGTCCGTTGTGGAAAGGACAAGACTGATTGGAGTTCTAAAAGCTTTAGGAACTACGAACTTTGAGATTATGAAATTGTTTTTAACAGAATCTGCAATCATGGGACTTGTAGGAGGTTTGGTTGGTGTATTTCTAGGTTTTCTACTTTCAGACATTATTTCCCAATTAGGACTAAGAATGATAGGAGGTGGGGGAGGCATGGGAGGAATATCAACAGTAGTTACTCCACAATTGGCTTTGTTTGCTATAGTATTTTCTGTTTCTATTGGTATAATTTCTGGACTATTGCCTGCGAGAAGAGCTGCAAAATTACAGCCAGTAGAAGCTCTGAGATATGAATAATTTAAAGATAAAGTTCAGGATTCAAGATTTAATTTTTGAGGTTTAAATTTTTAACGTTTCAACTATACATCATGGGATGGCTAGAAGATTACAGGACAATTCCAGATGAACTTCCTCGCTACAATATGCCATTCGTTTATGAAGGCGATATGAACAGTGCTGTCGTGAACGCTCATATCCCTATTCCCAATCCGAGAATTAGAACATATTCGAACATAATAAATAAACTCTCTGATAAAGTTGGTCTTGTTGTAATATCTCACCAAGGAAGGCCATCAAAGCCAGACTGCATAAGTTTGGACGAACATAAGTACCAGATGGAAGAGATTATCACCAAAAAGAGGATTGAGATCGTAAGGCAACCTGATTTCTACACCGAAGCAACAAGGGAAAAAATAAAAAGACTTCAACCTGGGGAGATTCTGCTTTACGACAATATCAGATTAGATCCTGATGAAACAAAGCCATTCAACCTAGATACTTCCAAGTTTGTAAAATATTTCAAAGGCATTGCTGGTGGTATTAACGACAGACTCCCGGCAGCACATAGGGACAATGATAGCATGGTTGGTATCTCTTATCTGGAACCGACTTTTATTGGACCAAGGGCCATTTACGAATTAAACGTTCTGGAATATGCAAAATCCAAACTCCATAAGGGAGGGGCAGGTATCCAATTGGGTGGAGGTAAAGCAGATAAGTCTGAGAAATATTTACCTCATCTTGCAGGATTGGCCGAGATTTTTCTCACCGGAGTTCCTGGTATGCTCAAATGTTATGTTGAAGGGTACAGCTTGGGCCCGAAGAATGATAATTTTCTGAAGGGAAAAATCAAACCTCAGACAATCGAGGCTTTCAAATCACTCAAAGGAAAAAACATTCACAGGCCAATTGATTTTGTTGTTGAGGATAAGGAAAAAGGGATAATCAGAACCGTACCAGTGGAAAAGATGTGTGATTGTGAGTATGAGGTGTGTGACATCGGCGAAGAGACTGTAGAAATGATGGGAACAAGAATGAAGCTTTTGCCCTTGCTTATTGTTGGCGGACCCGCTGGCAAGGTAGATGAGGGGAAGATGAATTTTGTAAAACTTATAGATAAATGCTATGGCGTAGAAACTATCGTCCTAGGTGGGGACTCAATTTGGAGCTTAGATAAAGAAGGTCTGCTCGGGCCAATGGAAGCTATAGGTAGCAAAATTATGCTTGCTGGAGGAGCTTTCTACCACGGACTATGTGATATGCCTTATCCGTGTTTTGAACATCTGAAAAAACTAAAGCCCGACAATAATAGGTATCTGATTTAATTCTGCTATAAAATAAAATATTTATCATAGGTAATCAGTTAATTTTGTATCTAATCAAGGGCCCATAGCTCCTGCCCAGAATGTGGCTCACCAATTATTACGATTATTTAAAATTCCATTGTGAATTCTCAAATATTTTTAAATAATTGAAAATGCAATAATAGATTTAGAGGTAATAAGGATTACAGAAAAAACAAAGCATTGGAGGCAGATGAGCAGGGAGATGTTAGTAAATAAAGAGTTTTTTGAGTTCAGCAAAGCATTCAAAGAAAATTTTGTCACACTTATCATTTCTGCATTGGGACTTGTGGTTGCTTTGAGCTGGAACAACTTCTGGGTGGCGTGGATTACTTCCCTTAGCATAGAAAACGCAACGCCTTACAAATTTATTACAGCCATGTTTATAACAGCTTTTGCAGTGGTTTTAACATATATTTTATCAAAGATCAAGGGAAACCACTAATATCTAATTCTTAAATATCAGATATTATTGAATTGTATTAAGGGTTCGAGGGCCCATAGCTCAGCATGGTAGAGCAGCTGGCTCTTAACCAGTTGGTCGTGGGTTCGAATCCCACTGGGCCCACTCTCTTTAAATCCTTTGCTAGAATAAAATGAAGCATGGAAATGCTGGAATCGCTTTACGGTGCAATAAAAGACACACTTAAGGACAAGACTTTTTGGAAATGGGAACTCGGAAGTATGACACTCTACGCATTACCAGCAGTTTTTAGACTCTCAACAGGAATAGAAATAATACCTGTTCTGAACGCTCCTTATTGGTCACCGAGCAAGTACATACCAACGAACCTTGTGGAGAAGTTAATAGTTAACGCCTTCTTCCCAGGAGGAGCAGGTGGGGTTGCCGGAGAAACTTTTATCTCGAAGTACCTGAAAAGAAATTTGGGCATAAAAGAAAAATACCTAAGCAGGCTCGGAGGTGCTATGCTTCAATATACAGCTTGGACTCTTTTCCAGTACAGGGGTTACTTTTTGGACATTATAGGAAAGCATGGAGCCAATATTTTCGAGTCGCCTGAAATTCTACCTTTCAACGCCTTACTTGCTGCTTTGTCTATATTCACGCCAGACATTATCAGATATGCTAACTCAAAGCTAGGAATAAGCGAAAAGTTAAGCCATGCACTAAAATAGTTTGGAAAGGAAAATTGTTTCATTATGCACCTCATGTAGATACAGGCTATTTGAGAAAATCTATGACTTCAGCCTGAGCCATCTGCGCACATAAAAACAGAAATCTTCACGATGTCTTCTTGTCTATCTGATACTTGTTTCCGAACTTCGTTGCTTTGTATGTGCCCGAGTTGTCTTTACTTTTTGTTTTAATAACAGCCCTTCCCATATACCTCCAATAAACAACATCCGCACTAAAGAAGTCCTCTAGCTCCTCTTGTGAATAGATACCTCCTATCCTCAGCCTTCTCAGAGACACCCTTAACAAGTCTTTCATAGATTTTTAGTTAAGGAATTTGAAGGATTTAAACTTTAAGATTTTTTTCTAAGAAAGAAAAGAAAGGGGGAATAAAAAAATTACCTAGACTTCTTTAAAGACCTGACCAAATATGCTGTAGTAAATCACTGCTGAGATGAAGATACCTGCTGCGGTACCTACTATCGGGATGAAAGAAAGTATTGTAACTAGGACGGTTGTCACTATCATTGTGATCAACCAAGCTACAAAGTACTTACCTGTGAACACTTTTTTCAAGACTGTAGTTAGATCGAATGCTGCACCGAACTTGTTTTTCTTCACATAGTTCAGGACTGCCATGGGCACCATGTAGCTTGCAAGTATTAACAATGCCAATCCTACTAAGAAGAGAGGCACAGTAACTATCAATGTCGGTAAGATTAAGGGTAAGTTTTGAGAAATCATACTTGCGAGTAGGCCTGGAGAAAATTCTTTCATTCCCATGTACGTCATGAGATCAGGATTAATCAATCTACCAGCAAATATACCAATCACAGAAGTCAATGTAAGACTTGCTGCAACTGAAATCACTAGTATGCCTGGAATCATGTAGATTATTGCTATTATGAATGCTAACAATCCTCTAATGAATAGATGCCCAAAATTTTTCCATTCAGGCATTTTATTTGAAGGTTTTGTTTTGCCTAGCCCCGAACTTTCTATTGCAAATCCCTTAGCGACCAAATTCACTATTGGTATTATTGACAATACTATTCCTATTATTAATTTGGTAAAGTCTGTAAAGGGCTTTTTGAAAGCTAATTCGTACTTGACCATTTTTACACTCTTTAATATTTAGTATGTCAACCAGGGTTTTTAAATGATTCTTGGGGTAGGAAAGATGTTCCAAATCAAAACGTTTTAATAACAAAGGCTCTATGAATCACACGGACTTGGTAAACGTATCAGTCTAATATCTAGGAGTAATTCTACTCTGGGGATAAATGTATTCAATCCTATCAATATTTGGAAGTTCGTCTACTTCTATGACTATGGAGTAAGAATCTCTTTTTCTTCGGACAGCCTCTCTTCTTTTCTGAAGAGTTTCGTCTTTCGAATCTGCAATAATATAATCACCAATAAAAATCACGGCCCACTTTCCCTTTCCAACATAATTTTTTAGAAGATCAAGACCAATTTTTCTCATGTATTCCAACAATTTGGAATAAATAGAAGATTCCATTGCTGTCCTCTTGTTGATCATGTTTTCTCTGGAGTCCAACATACTACTTTGTCATCAGTTTAAAGTTTAAAGCTTTTTTACCAAATGTAGATAAATGTCTGTTTTAGCTTTAGAACTTCGAATATCTCTATGGTATGGTTCATATGGAGAACAATCAAAATTCTCCTGAGCAGTTTTGACTTCTTGGCTGACTATAGCAAATCCTAATTTTTCCACAACCTCACTTATCCCGTCCTCATCAAATAGTCTAAGAGAGCTCGCTTCTTTTGTGAGTGGTTTGCCGTCTGACCTAGAATAAACGTTTTTATCTTCTCTCAATTGAACTCTTTTCAGATTGTTAATCCCTAAATAATATTCCTTGTGCCTCACGCTCAGTATGAGGTCGCCTTCATCTTTCAGAATCCTGTGGCATTCCATAAGAGTATTTTCACATTCAACCTCAGGATAATGCATGAGACTAGAACAAATTATCGTGCCGAAGACTTTTTCTTTGAAAGGTAAATAACTCGCTACTGAGTTCACAAAATCCCTGTTATCATTTACATGTTTTTTGGCATAACTAAGAGCAAGGTCAGAAATGTCAAGACCAATAATATATATTTTATCAGAACCGATTAGCTTGTCTATACATTCAAAATCTCCACATCCTAGGTCGAGGATTGGCTCTTTGTATTTTTCAATCTGAATGTCTGCGTAGTTGTATGTGCCCATACAGACTAATTTTTGACCACTAGATTCTCGTAAATAAAGATAATCCCTCCAAAGCTTGTTCCACTTTTCGATAGTACTCATAAACGTCATTACATTAAATAAGAAATTTAACCATGATGTCTAGGATTTTCTTTTGAAACTATTTTGTACTTGCGTCTACCAACTTTGATGGCATGATAAATTTCGTTTCCGTTTTTCAGATTAATTTCTTTACACGCTTTCCAGAAAACACCAATTACATAAAGATCTTCCAATTCTTTTCTAGTGTATATTGTATCTTCTTTAAGCGTTTTAGGTAATCTTTCTATTGTAAATCCTTCTGCGAGACTTGTCATAGATAAAGAAGTAGTAACAATGAGAATTTAAGCTTTAGCAAAACACTCCGCTTTTTATTCTTGAAAGATCAAATTAATTCGATGAGAGGAAGAAATTCTGATAATTCTGAGATAGGTCCTGAAATCCTTACTATATTAAGAGAATCAAAGGTGCCTATGCCCGCACTAGGCATAAACTTCACGCTTAACGAAAGGCTCGGGAAGATAGTGAACCTCAGCGAAGTGGAGAGCCAGTTAGCACATCTCTTAAAAACTAGAAAAATCGAGATAAGGACAAGGAACGACATTACATACTACAGGCTGAACATAGAAAAAAAATCCAAATAGATTTCTAAAATCATTGAAAAATAATTAAAAATTAAAAAATCAAACAAAACTCGTTTTTTTGTAAGAGTGTCTTAAAGTTTAGAATTTTCTATGCTTCTGGTAACACTCTCTACAATAAACCGGTCTTCCTTCGGTCGGCTGGAAAGGAACTTCTGTCTCTTGACCGCAGTCGGCACATACGGCCTTGAAAGTCTTCCTTGGCCCACCAAATCTAGAATTCCCGAATGCCATATTATTTTTCTCCTTTTTTACTGTTTTTCTGAATAGACCTCACCTATATGAGATCAGTTCAGCTATTGAGTTTGTAATCAGACCTTATAAACCTATGTATGAACTTTAGAGAAACTACATTCCAACATAATTAAGAACCGCTTCAATAGAATATCTTCCTGCAAATACGATTATCGCAGTAATAATCAACTTTCCTATGAAGCAACCCAACAAATATTTTTTCTTGTCATACTCTTCAAAACCGGCTATAAGTCCTACCACATCGTCTGGTAGAGGTGTTGCTGCAAAAATCATTACCGTAAGAAAACCGTTTTTCTTAAACCATTTCTCCCCAAATGCTAAGTATTTCTTGTATTTTTTCTTAAGAATTTTTCTTCCACCATATCCTACTACGTAGCTTACAAATTCCCCTATAGCCGCCCCGAGTGCAGATAAAATTATCAGAGGAAGAGGATTCAGTACGGCGCCCATACCGAAAATAATCATTTGATACGGTGTGACTAGGAAAATCGAGGCTGTTCCAAGTAGGGATATTATGAATGCTCCTAGATAACCAAGGCTTGTGAGAGAGTTGAAGATGTCAACAAGGTTCATTATTTAACTTTGTTTTTTGACCGAATTAAAAACTTCTGGAAAACAAATTTAACCTAATTCAGGATAATTAAATCATATGGAATTGGAAGAGACTGTAAAAAAAGAGATCAGAAAGATGGAAAAGGTTTTTAAAAAGATTAAACTTTTGGATGGGAATGTAAAGGAAATTTTTAATTTGGCCAAGGCATACCTAGACGATTCGAAATATTTTTACAAGAAGAAGGATTTCCTGAGGGCTTTTGAAGCCGCAGTCATATCTTGGGCTTACGTGGATGGAGGACTACACATGAAGATTTTGGACGTTCCGGAAGAAGAAAAGGAAGTGTTTACGGTTTGATAGAAAAGTTTAAGTGTAAAATTTTACAAATAATCATTAGATACACAGTGTGTACACAAATGGTACACAGTATATCACCGAGATTTTTCAGATGAAAAGCATAAAACTAAGGACGGTTCACTTCAAACTCAGGGAAGAACTCGTGAAGGATTTAGAGGAGATCATAAGGCTCGACGGGCACTACAGAAACAAGACGGAAATTCTAAACAGCATGATAAGAGATTTCGTAAGATCCTACTGGAAGGAAAACAACGAATTTCTACTGAATAAAAATCAAAACAAAAATCCGAGGGTAAGAAGAAAATGACAGACAAAAAAACCTCGATAATAAAAATAACGATGCAGGGCTTCAAGAGCTTCAACAAAAGAATGTCCATCCCTATGACAAACGGGTTCAACATATTCTGCGGTCCCAACGGCTCGGGTAAAAGCAACATCGTCGATGCAATATGTTTTGTTTTGGGTAGAACGTCTGCAAAGTCCCTGCGTGCAGACAGACTTTACGAGCTCATCTTCCATGGGAGCGAAGGTAGGCAACCGGCTCAGTATGCAAGCGTCACTGTTTTTTTGGACAACGTAAACAAAGCGTTTCCGTTCGACGACGCAGAGATCACCATAACTAGGAAAGTGAACAAGAACGGCGTCTCTGTCTACAAAATAAACGGCAGGAACACAACGAGGGAAAAAGTCATTGAAATTCTCTCGGCTGCAAGAATTTACCCAAACGGCCACAACATAGTTCTCCAAGGGGACATAACTGGGATAATCGAGATGAATTCTGTAGAGAGAAGAGAGATACTGGATGAAATATCTGGAATATCCGAGTACAATGAAAAGAAAACAAGGGCGAACAAGGACCTGGAAGCGGTAGATCAGAAACTCAAGGAAGCAGAAATAATCATAACACAAAGGTATGACATTTATAAAAAACTTGAAGAAGAGAGAAACTCTGCAATAAAGTACCAGACACTTACGCAGCAGCTCACGACATTAAAAGGCTCGTATGCAAACAAAAAATTCATAACCATAAAAGAGCAGTTGGACAAAGTACTTGACGCTCTTGGAAGAAGAGAAGAGCAGAACAAAAAGCTAGTAGAAGAGATAATCAAGGTCGAGGAAGATTTGGATTCGAGGGAAAGGGGAATAAGAGGAATTGCCGATAAATTGATAGATCTCTCGAAGAGGGTGGAAGTGGAAAAAGAAATCTCTGAGCTACGCAGCAAGTTGCTTATAAAAAAAGATAAATTAGAATCAAATTCTCATGAAGTCGAAAGGCTAGATATGTTCATAGAGAGGTTGGAGGCTCTTGAGTCAAGAAAAACAGAAATGATGGGCGAGATGCCCAAGGCTGTCGAAGCGATTTTAAGACTAAAATTAAAAGGAGTGTTCGGATCAGTAGCTGAACTGATATCGGTTCCAGAAAAGTACAGGATTGCCATAGAAGTTTGTGCAGGCCCACATCTTTATGACATAATAACAGAGAACGAAGAGGTCGCTGCGTATTGCATAGACTTTTTGAAAAGGGAAAAAATCGGTAGA
>Ga0315282_10008315_pt1 | contig 16824 bp, 13 predicted proteins | sample YL17G07_20_MG_FD_203693 | JGI IMG/M metagenome (GOLD analysis project Ga0315282, IMG submission 203693) | Sediment microbial communities from Yellowstone Lake, YNP, Wyoming, USA - YL17G07_20 | ecosystem: Environmental > Aquatic > Freshwater > Lake > Sediment | place: USA: Wyoming | collected...
TGCGGTTGCCCAAAGAGTATAGGTTTAGTGGGGACAGGGTACTGATCAAGAAAGCAGGAAATGCCGTTGTTCTCCTTCCTGAAAAGGGCTCTTGGAGGTCCCTTTTTGAAAGCCTCTCAAAATTCTCTGATGATTTCATGGAGAGCCGAGAACAGCCTGGCCAACAGCCAAGAAAGAAGCTTTTCGAATGAAACTTCTTCTCGACACAAATGGCTGCATTTATTTGATCAAGAAGAGCCCTCCATTAGTGCTCAGGCGTTTTGACGCTTATGCTGCTGGCACGATAGGTATATCTTCGATCACTGTGGCCGAATTGGAATTTGGAGTCCAAAAGAGTCGTTATGCGTCACAGAACCAGGAGGCGCTTGAGCAGTTTCTCCTACCTCTTGTGATCCTCGATTTCGACCACGAGGCTGCCCGGGCTTACGGAAAAATCCGCGCTCTGCTCAAAAATCGAGGGAGAGTGATCGGAGCTCTTGACATGCTCATTGCGGCGCATGCATTGAGTCTGAACCTTCCGCTGGCCACCAACAACGTCAGAGAATTCTCAAGGATTCCCGGGTTAAAAGTACTCAACTGGGCTGCCACCCGATGGTTCCCTTTATCGAGGTGATTTTCGTAACCTCGAATCAAGATTGGAAAAGTGAATATTTTCAACAACTCCCTTCCCAAGAAACTGGTTCTCAATATCGTTCCTGAAGAGTCCCCGCCGAGAGAAAGAAATCAATGTTTCCTAAATAGAACTTGACCTAACAGATACGGATAAATTGCCTTCTAACTGACGAGTAGCACCTACAAGTCATTATTCTAAGATAGCTCTGAAGAGTGAAGATTATGGTTCGAAAACAAGTATAAGGAAGGTTTCTAAAAGATTAAGGGGAGGGCCGTTTCCCATCCTGTCTATTGGTCGTTCTTTTCCCGTGCATTTCTAAGGTAAGTACTCTTCCATGTCTTGCCTGTAATCTCTTATGTTGCTGAGCATCACGTCTAAGCCATTAAAGAAATGATAAAGTTCATCCATCCGTTGACGCAGGTTTGGAAGGTTGATACGCCGTTGACTGTCCAAGATCTGTTCAAGATTCTTATTTATAGGATATCGGAATGAAGAGGAACTTTTGTCTAATTCATGGAATTGCATGATATAATCTTCCACTATGACCACATCCTCTTGCAAGGTTGCACCCTCAAGTACAATAGGTTTTGCCTTTTCCCAGAGATTGATAAGATCGTGGGCTCTTTTCCCACGAATGAGTTTTTTCTTTGCTGACGTATCAGCATCACTATAAACCAAAAAGATCCATTTTAACTCTAACTCGATAAACTGGCGATACAAGAACAAGATAGGAAAGATGTGCGTATCCCGCCGTCCGACAGTCTCTGAGGCCAACAAACATTGTACAAGTTCGTCAGCTGCGGTTTTGTAACCATCCATATAAAGGACATATTGATGCGAAGCATCACCCCATCCAATCATAGAAAAAACATGCGGTGGACCATCGCTTGTAAAGAGCTTAGCACCTTTTTAGGGCCATGCCATATTTACATCAAGTGTTATTGCCATATTGTCACCTTTATTTAAACCCACCGCAGATATATAATCTCTGGATTAACAAGAGTCTAAAAGTGGTAATTTAACTTTCACTCTCTATCCTGTTTAGTGGTCTTTCCTCTTAATTCTTTCATCATTGCTTCATACCTGGCGGGCTTGGTGTATTTTATGTGATAGATATACCAAAAAACGGATGCTAAACCTACCCCAACTAAGAACCAATCTAATTTATCCAATTCAGGTATCGAGAATAAAACCCCAAGAATGCAAACCAAAAGTACTCCCAAGCCAACTATGCCAAGAAGTATTTTAAGAATTTTCTCTCCTACTCCCCTTCTTTCATCTCACTAACCTTCTTCTTTTCTTGTGTTATTATCAGGGTTCACGAAAATGTCAACACGAAATAAGAAAACAAAATAGAACCTCATTAATATTGAGATGGAGTATTTTTGTGTGGAAGAATCAGGCTATTTTCGGTATCGGATTCCTAAAAAGATTATCTATTAGCCTAAGTGAATTTAGCTTGAATTGAGCGACCTGCTCTTCCCAAGTGGGGGTTAGACTGTCTCCAAGCACCGGAGATCATCTTCGTGCTTCTTTTTATCCTCCGTAAGCATTCGGACAGCTCTTCGCTTCATTTCAACAAGATCCGAACGAGAGATTACACGGACGGGAATGCTACCATTAAGCAACGAGCATTCACTTCGGCTGAATAACTCGCTGAAATTCACTTCCTCCGGTGGAGTCAAAACATCTATGCAGAACATTTGGTCGAATTTGAGCGGAATATCGAGGTTTGGCCTTGCCAGTTGTGGAACAGAGGGCAACGGCTGTAACTCCTCCAGGTTATACACCTTCTTCAGATTCGGAGAAGAGAGTACGTTGATGAATCGTTCCGCGTTCTCAACAGAAGGATTCAATAAGAGATCGAGATCATCTACCTTTTGGGGGTCTCTGCACTTGTGGAATACGACTGCCAGACCGCCTACCACTAAAAACTCAACTTGGGCATTGACGAGCATCCGAACGAAATCTGCATTCCCATGAAACGTAGTGAGTGAGATCATATCTTAAATCCTTAAAGCTCATAAGTATTTCGAAATGACGCAATGCGTTTGAATGATATTGTTAAAGTTGCAATAATGATTAGGTTAGCCCCCCCACTTCCTTTGTGTTCCACAAGTCACCTCCTTTTTGATCTTGAAATTCGCCATCCAATCAATATGCCTGCAAATAAACCAATTAAGGGAATCATTGTAAATTCCGAATGAACCCATAACCCAATAATGACAAGAATAATGACGATGATAAAATTTAAAATTGGATGTTTGCTAAAAACCATGGCTTGCATTAATGGGCTCCTAAATAAATTTCTTATCCACCAAATCAATCCGGCAACCCCAAGGGCAAAAATCACTGATCCAATCCAAACCTTTAAATCATAGATAACGGTTTTCTCTTTGCCCTCTGTGGAAATCATCGCGAGTAATTTACTGGCTAATTGTTGATCAAGGGTTTTCAGTGTTCTATGTTGCTCGACAGCCATTTTCTTTTCTTTAGCTTTTAGATAGGCCACACCGAGGTTGTAATGGGCTATGGCAAAATCTGGTTTAATCAGAATGGCCTGCTTGTGAGATTCTATAGCCTCTTTATAGTGGCCTAACCTCTCATAAGCCACTCCGAGGCTTGTGTGGGCCTCGGCAAAATCTCGTTTGATTATAATAGCCTTCCTGCTTGCTTCTACGGCTTCTTGAAATCGACCTAAATTCCCATATGCTACGCCGAGGTTATAGTGAGCCAATGCATAATCTGGTTTAATTAGAATGGCCTGCCCATGGGACTCTATGGCCTCTTTATAACGGCCTAATTTCTCATAGGCCACACCAAGTCCAGTATGTGCTTCAGGAAGATCTGCCCTTTTTTCAATGCTCTTTTTGAAATATTGGATAGCCTCTTCGTAACGACCATTTCCCAAACAGCTAACTCCTAAAAAACAGAGTTCTTCCGCAGATTCTATTCCTTTATCTTGTCCGTACGCAACGCCTGAATTAATTGGTATTGAAAGAAGCAACGTCAATATAACCGCAAAATGCAAGAAATCACTTAACCTGCCGGAATAGCGTTTCATATCTGACCTCATCCCTTTTTCTGAGATTTTCTGAAGTCTCTTTCAGGGCAAACTATAATCTACTTCTGCAAATGGTCTCTTTCCAAATTTTCTTCATCACCTACTTGCTCTCCGAGGAATACCTTTAACCCAAGGGTTGAGGCCCTTTCGTAAATCGACTCCATCATATCCAGAAATTTCTCTTCGCCCCTCCAGAAGGGAAAGCTTCCAAGCCTTTTGGGAAGGACTGCAGCTACTGGAGGAATTCGAAGCTCTCCAAAGATATCATCGGAGATTGGTTCGCCATTCCAGAATTTGGAGATATCAGAGGTCAATCTCTCCTCATCCGAGTGCAATGGTTCCTGTTTCAGCTTAGCCTTCTTTTGAGCGGCCTTTTTATCGGGCCGACTTAGCATTTTGATAAGATCTTCACGGTTCATACCACGGAGTTTGAAGATCAAAAACGGATCACGGTCAAACTCCTCGGCCAATAAGTAGTAAACAGCTGCAATATGTTTACAGGGGTTCGACCAGTCGGGGCAGGAGCAATCTGTCTTCAAATCCTTCAGTTTTTCCGGGAAAAGAGATAACCTTGCCTCCTTAAAAGCCTTCTCAATATCGATGGGCATCTCACCCGTCAGAAGTTTAGCTGAAAAGATGGCCTGGCAAGACAAGACTTTGGCAAGTTTCTCCCAGTCCGAAGCGGAGAGGGTTTTGACCTCTAATTTGATGTGATAAGGTTTAGATCGGGACCCTTGAACCTTTGCGCTGACCTTTCCTTTATCTATTTCAATAGAGAGGACCTGACCTCTTCTTGCATAGGACCGGCCTCTGCCCAATCTCGCTCCGATATTAAAACTCTCAAGTACGGCAATCCACCGCCTTGCCCACCAACTCTCGCCGAATGTCCCACGTTTGGATTGGGCTTTGATACCCCCCTTGGCTTCGCGAGGTATTGAAGGTTTGAATCGTCGATAATCATCCCAATAGCTCATCCTATTCTCCTATCGCTTCCTTTCGTAGACTGAAAAGATTCCTAAGTTCAACCGTGGAAAGCTCAGTCAGCCAGGCTTCGCCCGTTCCGATCACGCTTTCAGCAACCTCTTTCTTTCGCTCGATCATCTCATCGATCTTTTCCTCAAGCGTACCCGCACAGATGAATTTATGGACCTCGACATTCTTCGTTTGGCCGATACGAAAGGCCCGGTCTGTTGCCTGGTTTTCGACGGCGGGGTTCCACCACCGGTCGAAATGGATGACGTGGTTAGCCCGTGTCAGGTTTAAACCCGTGCCACCTGCTTTGAGAGAGAGGATGAAAAGAAATGGGCCGTCATCATGGGCCTGGAAACGTTCCACCATCTGGTCACGATGTTTTTTGGGAGTTCCTCCGTGGAGAAAGAGGACTTCGCGACCGAATACCTCCTGGAGATGTCTCTGGAGGATTGCGCCCATTTCTGAGAACTGAGTAAAGATAAGTGCGCGATCACCCACTTCCGCCATCTCTTCTGCCATTTCGGTCAAACGGGTAAGCTTGCCTGACCGTCCCGGGATCGGGGAGTTGTCACCTAAAAAATGTGCTGGGTGGTTACAGACCTGCTTTAGCTTCGAGAGCGTTGCTAAGACAATCCCCTTCCTTTGTATGCCTTTGCTCTCATCCAATGCCTCCATGGTATCTTTCACAACAGCCTCGTAGAGTGAAGCCTGTTCTTTTGTTAATGTACAAAAAACCTTCATCTCTATCTTCTCGGGAAGATCAGCGATTATGGTCTTGTCGGTTTTAAGACGGCGAAGGATAAAAGGCCCAGTGAGACGCTTTAACCTTTCTGATGCTTCAGGGTCCCGGGCTGCCTGGATGGGTATGAAGAACCTATTCTTGAACTCCGCCTGAGTTCCAAGAAAATCAGAATTAAGAAACTCCATGATCGACCAGAGATCTCCTACGTTATTCTCAACCGGTGTGCCGGTGAGAGCTATTCGATAATCGGCCTGAATAGCTCTTGCGGCCTTTGCCTGTTTGGTCTCCGGGTTCTTGATGTTCTGGGCTTCGTCAAGGACGACTCCCGCCCAATTGAGATCCTTGAAGGTCTCGAAATCACGGTTCAGTAAGGCATAGCTGGAGACGACAATGGCATGCTCCATGGCCGTTGTCCTAAAGGTTTCGCCCCTCATTCTTTCGATTCCGTGATGAACCATGACAGGAAGTTCCGGGGTAAACCGACTGGCCTCTTTTTGCCAGTTGTTGACAACAGATGTCGGGCAGATGAGGAGTACGGGACGTCGTTCCCCTGATCCCCAGTCCTTCTGAATAAGAGCCAAGGTCTGGATGGTCTTACCCAATCCCATGTCATCGGCCAGACATGCTCCGAGCCCCCACTTCCTGAAAAAACTTAACCATGAATAGCCCCGCATCTGATAAGGCCGCAATCTTCCTTGAAAAGCCTTTGGTTGAGATAATTCCTGAAATGGACACTTCCCGTCCAGTTGCCTGAGGAGATCAGCGATCCAACCTGATGCCGATATCTCTTCAATCGGAATATTGCCGGGAGCTTTTTCTCCTCCCAGAGCCATTTGGACAACTTCGCGCAGAGTCGTCTGTTCTGATGCCTTCCTCTTCCAAAACTGGATTGCCGCCTGGATCTCTTCTGCATCGAGGAGAACCCACTGGCCGCGAACTTTAACCAGAGGAGCCTTAAACTTTGCAAGCCTCTGGAGTTCCTCGAAAGAGAGCTTTTCGCCGCCAAGGGCAACTTCCCAATTGAACTGGACGATTTGCTCAAGAGAGATCCCGCTCGCGCTTTGCATCTGGGGTGTTTTCACATTAGCCCGGGCGGTGAGGCGAAGTTTGGTTCCCTTGCCCGTCCACCACGCTGGCAACATGACACCGAAGCCAGACTGCTCGAGGATCAATGCCTTTTGTGTGAGGAATTCGTGAGCGCCCATAGCATCGAGTTCGTAACCAGATGGCCCCGATGTCCTCAGGCTGGTCTCGATATGAGGGCAGATCCCGGATGCCTGACCAAGAGAGAGCAGAAGGTATTCATGAGAGTTGAAACCCTTATCTGTGAATGGGAGGATATCTTTCCCTTTCCATGCCTTTTCCGCCGGAATGAGGAGGCTTGGATCGTGATTGGCTTGTAGAAGGTACCGGACATACCATTTATCATTCCCGTCATTGGGTTCCTCAACGCGGAAGCAGAGACGAAATGGTGAAGCAGCAGAGACCGAAATTGGACGTGTCCAATCTTTCAAGTGGCTTGTAAGTTGACGCAGCTCCGCAACATTTCCCCCTATCCCGCCATCGTGTGAAGACAATGCGTTGAGCCATTGGTCATGGATGCTAAAGCAGGTACCCTTCTTCTTTAAATAGCGACGTTGAGCTACAGGGGTGTACAGGGAATCTTCTCTGTTTGCTGACCGAACGAGATGATCTACCATTAGGCTAATGAAACTGGAGAGAAGTGAAATAGAAGAGGTAGTGGGAGGCGAAGTATCTTTAAGGCTCGATGCTCGTGCGGCAACTGGCATAGACTTGTCAAGTTTTGAAAGCCTTTCACTATCTAACCCTGAGAAGATCGGTCTCCAATGAGCCAGAGGGACTCCTTGAATTTCGTTCATATCGGGAAGAAACTGCCCTTTTGTCACAAGAGCTCCAGCGAATCTCAAAGCTATTGCCCAGAAGGATAGGTCCTTACCTACAATCATTCCCGGTCCCAGGACTTGCTTGCCCATACATCGACATAAAAATTCCACTGCCTTTTCCAGAGGTAATTGGAGGCTGGTCATTTTCCAAGGAAACAGATTTGCCTTTTTAGCAGATTCCGGAGGCTCACCGATGAGTGGGGAGGAAGGGACAGGCTGATCGTCCACGGTTGGAAGCCAAACAACTATCGTTCGGGTAGAGTTTTTAATGACTTTGAAATCGAAGCCTATTTCTTTAAAAACCGAAGATAATTTGTCAATGCCTGCATCATATTGAAGAAGTTTTGGATGAGATGGACCAGATCGTAAATTGCCTTTGCTTCTTGACCCTGAGCGGCGTTTCTTTACCTTTCTAAATGCTGAGTTCTTAGGTTCCTCTGGTATTTCTCCCCAGAGAAAAAACTCCCTTTCAAGAAATGTTGCATGGAGGATAATCATTTTAGAAGAGGCCTCTTATTTGGATTAAGAAATAACACTTTTTAATCTGCACTTCCAAACATTTTATCAACTTTCATTGCCATTGAAAAATGGATTGCTTAGAGTAATAATGAGTGCCAGAAACATTTATCCTTATGGAGGTATAGATGCTTTCAAAGAAGATGGGAAGAAGGAAATTTATTAAAACCATCTCATCAACCCTTTTAGGAATCGCCGCTCCCAATATTCTGAAAGTGAGACCATCTTTAGGGAAGAGCGAAAAGACGCCAAATCTTGAATATCGAACCCTTGGCAAGACAGGACTGAAGGTGACCGCGGTCAGCATGGGTGTGATGAATTGCAGCGATCCGGCGGTGCTGCTTCGAGCCTTTGATCTCGGGATTAATTTTTATGATACCGCCGACTGCTATATGCATGGCCACAATGAAGAAATGGTAGGCAAGGCCTTCGAAGGAAAGCGGCAGAAGGTTTTCATCCAAACGAAAGTCCATGCTCACGATGAGAAGAAGATGAGAGCTTCTGTGGAGAGGAGCCTTCGACGATTAAAGACGGACTATATCGATGTCTTAGTATGGCATGGCCATTCTTCTCCGAAGGAAGTTTCCGATCCGACCCTCTTCGAATTCATGTCAACGATGAAGAAAGAAGGGAAGGTCCGCTTTACAGGTTTCTCCGCCCATAAGCGTATGGCTTCTCTCTTAAGGGAAGCTACAAAATCGAATCTTCACGACGTCGCTTTAGTCTCCTATAATTTCACCCATTCAAAGGATTTGAAGGAGGCCGTAGCCTCGGCAGCCAAATCTGGGATAGGCATCGTGGCCATGAAGACCCAGGCTGGAGGGTACAAGAAGGAAAAGATGGGAGGCCTCAACCCTCACCAGGCCGCCCTCAAATACGTATTGATGGATCAGAACGTTTCGGCAGCCGTTCCGGGGGTGACCACGATTGAACAGATCGAGGAGTGTGCGGCTGTCATGGGGACCTCTTTTTCGAAGAAGAATTTGAACGAGTTGAAGCAATATCAATCTTACCTTCAGGGAAGAATCTGTACGATGTGCGGGGGCTGCATTGGGGAATGTCCTCAAGGGGTGTCTCGCCATGATCTCTTAAGGATCGTGATGTATCACGATGGATATGAGAATGATTCTCTACTAAGAGAATCGTTACAAACAATTACCACACAGGACATCCAACGTTGCTCAGAGTGCCCGTCTTGCTCCGTTATCTGCAGTAGAGGGCTCGATATCAAAGCACAAGTCCGATTCGCCCAACAGATTATGAGTTAGGAGCTCGGTAGGGAACGGTTTGAAACCGTTCCCTACAGGAGTTCTGCGTTCGTAGGGACGATTCATGAATCGCCCCTACAGAGAGAGGTGATATCCAAAAGACACTATTGTAGCCGCAGCCTTTAGGCAGCGTTTTAGAGAGGTCCTATGCTTTCGGTTATCGTCTCCATTTTGCGCAGGCTAAAGCCTCCGTCCACGATCTTTTGCATTTTCTTACTCATATTGGTTTGGAGTCCTTTATCTCAAGGAGCGACGACTCCCTTGCAGTCCCTCATCCCGAGAAAAGACATTCCACAAGGATGGATCTTGATTCACGGTCCTCAGACCTATACGAAGAAGACTCTCTTTGAGCATATCAACGGCCAGGCAGAACTCTTTTTCAAATATGGATTTCTAATGTCGATCTTTGCGACTTATCAAAGCAAAAGAGACCTTCAGGATCAGATCGAAGTGGATATTTATGATATGGGAAAGGTGGATCAAGCCTTCGGGGTCTTCTCGAGGTTCAGAAATGAAGATCGTCCCGGAGGGTTCGGGATGGATTCATATCTTGACGATCATTCAGCTCTTTTTTATAAAGGTAGGTATTTTGGCATGCTCTACGCCGCGGAGTCGAATGCCGATTTCCTGAGGCGATTTTCTAAACTCATCTCATCGAAGATATCGGATCCTTCACCTCCTCCCAAAGAGATCAGCTACTTTCCAAAAAATGGGCTCAAACCAGGTTCTATTCAGTACTTTGCGGAAGGCCTTTTAGGACACAAATTCTTAGGAAGAGGCTTCCAGGGAACCTATATGGAGAAGGTCGGGATCAAGGATAAGATTGAGGATAGGGATAAAGGGGACGTTGAGGGAAAAGAATTTAAAGTTTTCTTGGCAATTTTTAAGGATTCTCAGGGGGCGACGAATTCTCTAAAGGTTTATAAAGATGATCTCACCAAGAAAGGAAAGGTCTCTTCAGAAGGTATCCATCAATCTGAAACCGGAGTCTTGAAAGGAGAAGACCCTTATCAGGGCAAAGTCATCGTTCTTCAAAAAGGGTTTTATCTTTTGGGTGCGGTCGGATTTGAAAAAGAGGAAGATGCTGAAAATCGTCTGGCTGAATTTATCAAGAATGTGAAGTGAATAAGAGTCGTCGGCAATAAATGCCGACGCTACACTTTCTTGTTTTCTTTTTCTTCCTCTTCCCTTCTCGCCATCTCCCCATTCAGTTTTTCAATGGGAAGTTTGATCCGGAAAGTAGATCCCTTTCCTACATCGCTCTGCACGTCGATCTCGCCATTGTGGCTTTGAATAATTCCGTAACTGATCGCTAAGCCCAGCCCCGTTCCTTTCCCAGTCTCTTTGGTGGTGAAAAAGGGGGTGAAGAGTTTGGAGATGTGCTCCTTGGGGATACCGGGTCCTGTATCCGTGAAAGAGATCTCAGCAATTCCATTGATAAGCGTCGTCTTAACGAGGAGGGTACCTCCGTCTGCCCCCATGGCGTCCGCGGCATTGATAATGATGTTCATAAACACCTGTTGGATCTGGTCGGCATCCACGAAAAGCATGGGTATATATTTGCCAAACTCCTTGGTAATCCTGATATTTTGGAAACGAGCCTGATTTTCAACAAGCGTGAGCGTGTTATCGATCAATACGTGAATGTCCCACTCTTTCTTATCCGGTTTCCTCTGCCGGGCAAAGTCTAAAAGACCCTTTACAATATTCCGGCATCGCGTAGTCTGTTGGACAATTTTTTCCAGATCATTTTTCCAGGGATGATTCTCATCTACCTTTTTAAGCATCAGGGAACTGAAGGTGAGGACTCCGGTGAGAGGATTATTGATTTCATGCGCGACCCCGGCTGCGAGCTCACCCAGGGCAGCCATCTTCCCCGCCCGAATGAGCTGATCCTGGACTCGTTGAAGCTCCTGTGTTCTTTCCTGAACTCGATGCTCGAGGGTTTGAGTCCATTCTTCGATGGCATCTCGGGAACGTTTGAGTTCCGAAATCATATTATTAAAGGACACAGAGAGCTCTCCGAGTTCATCATGAGACCGGATCGACACGGCCTGATCCAAGTTCCCGTGAGCAGCCGTCTTGGTAGCCGCCAAGAGTTTATCAATGGGTCTGTTCACAACGCGTGTCAGCAAGAGGCTCAATAATAAACTCAAGATGCCGACGCTCACCACTCCTGAGATCGTCATCCGGGTGTAGATCTGAGCCTTTTCCTTTTCAAAGTCTTCGAGACTGATCGTCATGTCCAAGACTCCAAGAACATTTGTGGTCTTGGGGTGGCAGGGGTAACAGGAGGATTCATTGTAGATTGGATTGATCAATCCAAGAAGACTTCCCTTTTCCGTTTCATAGATGCGGGTTTTGCTATCGGATGGGAGGCGGACCTTTGCCTCCCCTTCCTTGTGACATTCATAGCAGGCCTCTGCCTTTTTATCGACCACTGTTCCGACCTTCGTCCTGTCGGAGGAGACGGTGATCTCACCTTGTTTGTTAAAAATTCTTACCTCAACGATACCTTTTCTCTGGGCGACGTCATCAATGATCCTCTGATATTCGTCTCTTCGATCTTTGATCATCGCATTGCGAATGCTCAGGCGAATGGTCTCGCTGAGGTTGAAGGCTTCCTCTTCTGTTTTGACGCGAATCTGCCGGGAGAGCGAAAGCATATTAAGGATGAGGAAAACCACTTCAATCACCACGACTACGATGATGACGCTGAGAAGAATTTTGGCTTTTAAACTTCTAAAATACATGAACTTTCCTTACGGCGAGAATTTTACCATTTTGAAAATATGAGGTAAAGGACTTAATCCCAACCCCTCAATTGATAATACTCCTTCAGCATGACCTCCAGTTCTGCGGGCCGGATCGTTTTCCCTGTTTCCTGAAGAACCTCTCGAAAGAATCGGCGAGGGAGTTTGTCCTCTTTTTTCGTCACCCCTTCTCGTTGGTTGAAAGCCCGGGCGAGATTAGCAATCCCGGAGGCTATCTTTTTCAGTTCTTCCTTTTTAAGTGAAAGACCGCAGGCAGATCCCATAATCTCCTGGAGATCTTTCCAGGTGATTAAATCTCGATAGAACCGGCAGAGGATCAAGGCATCGAAGAGGGTCATCTTGTCCTCATAATCGACAAAAAGCTTTGCCTTCCCCTTTATTTGATCCGGGTCAATCTGACCGGAGAGCTCGGACTTATAGAAGGTCGCCCTGAGATGGCAAGCTCCTCGATCCGATGTGGCATAGGCAAGTCCCATCCCCTTTAATACCCTGGGATCGAAACCCGCAGGCTCCAGTCCCTTGACATGGATTGCCTCCTCTTCCATCTGCCAGACTTCTGCCGCATGGCGAACCCCTTCCGATAAAATCTTGCCCACTCCTTTTTTGTAAGCGATCTTGGTCAAGATTTCGGCAATTCCATTGGCATCTCCGTATCGAAGGGTGTCTTTAATCTTCTTTCGTTTTGAAGCCTCGATGGCGAAAGCGGCCAAGTTCCCCGCTGTGATGGTATCCATCCCAAGCCGGTCACAGAGATCGTTGAGGTAGATGATTTCTTCAATGGACTTCACCATGCAGAGGCCCCCGAAGGCATAAATGGTTTCGTATTCCGGGCCCATGATGCGCAGTCCTTGGTGCCTCCCCTGTTTGATCTCAGAGATTTTTCCGCAAGACATGAAGCAATGAGGGCATGCGATCGAACTCACTTCACAGCGTTCCATCAGGCTTTCGGCGCTGATCGCCTCCCAGCCTTCCAATGTCCCCTTTGACCAGTATTGGGTAGGAAACGCACCGATCGTATTCATGATGGACACCAGCATAGGGGTTCCATATTTTTTATACATGTAGACGATCTGGTCTCCTTTGACCCGCTTTTTGAACTCCTGGGACAATCTTTTCAGAGAAACAGGGTCGGCAAGCTTCCGGCGTTTTTTCCCGTGGAAGACAATTGCTTTCAACTTCTTCGATCCCATCACAGCCCCGATTCCTGCCCTTCCGAGGGAACGCCCGTGCTCGCTTTCAATCACGGCAAATTTGATCAAATTCTCACCGGCCGGGCCAATGACCAAAGCGCCAGAATCTTGCCCCACCTTCTTGAGAATGGCCTCCTCTGTTTCATACGTGTTTTTTCCCCAGAGGTTCGAGGCAGAGTGGAAGAGGGTCTCTTTGTCGCTGATATCGAGGAGAATAGGGTGTTTCGATCTTCCTTCAATGATGATGGCATCGTAGCCCGTTCGGCTGAGTGAGAGGGTAATCTTTCCTCCAGAATACGATTCAGAATAGATTCCCGTCTGAGGGGACTTGGTGAAGACGGCGTAACGACTGGAGCCATAAAAGGGGGTATCTCCTAAGGGGCCCAATGTGATGACGAGACGATTTTCGGGTGAAAAGGGATCGATGTGGGGTGCATTTTCTTTAAGAAGAAGGTAGGAACCTAACCCTTTTCCACCCAGATAAGATCGAAGAATCGATTCGGGAATGGGTTCAACTGAAGATTTTTGTTTTGAGAGATCAATTCGGAGAAGTCGATTGAAGAAGCCTTTCATTGGGCTAATCTTAAATGAAATTGGAATGTTAAATCAAGGAGTAGCTGGCTTTTTAGCACCTGGGTGGCGAGAGAGGAGAAAATACGTCCCATTTTATTAAGAAATACAGAGTTCACCTTATTTACCCTGTACGGAAATAATTAATAATTTGTGAGTAGCGGGAAGAGCACCGGCTGACTGATGATAGAATCCTTCTCGAATAAAATCGTGAGAGCGTGGGAAAGGAGGTGAAGAGGACTCCGTTGGCAACAAAAATAAGATGCTAGGAAAGACAGGGGGTAAGGAAGCGTATTGGGATTCAAAAGTTTATGTTTGAAAGGAGGTTCAACATGTTTATTAAAAGCAAAATAGTTATCACAATTGTCAGCTTATTCTTATTCAGTGGCACCACAGTTTTGTATGCGGCCGAGGATGTCCAAAAGCAGATTGATGAAATCAGAGGCGCCTTACCGAAGTTCGCCATACCCATGCGCGAAGTGGGTGACCGTTTCCAAAACATCTATTTTGCAGCCCAAGGTGGCAACTGGGGCTTGGCTTTTTACATGTCTAAGTACATGAATGGCGCTATGAATCCAGCTAAACTGACTAAACCGAAAGAATACGAAGATTGGAAATCTTTCTATGAGACCACGTTTGCGCCGGTGAATAAGGCGATCATGGCTCAAGACATTAAGGCTTTTACCAAAGAATATAATGCGGTGATCAAGTCTTGTAATGCTTGCCACCAGGGGATGGGGTATGGGTTCATCAAAGTCATCAAGTTAAGGGAGCCGGTTGATAAGGGTTTGAATTACTTCTTAAAATCCAAGGCGACAGATGTTCCTAAATAAGTTCAAAACCGAATGATGTTTTCCTTTAAGAAAGGATGGAGTGCGCGATGCCTGCCAACTTGGTTTTCGGAATTGATCGTCAGATCCGCAGAGTAAAACATGATCTCTTTGGCAAAATGATCCTTGGCTTGCTTGCAGCGATTGTGGCGGGGCTGTTCCCGTTAATCCTGGGTCCGATGGTCGCCTGGGCGGGCCCGCCTTTCGTGACAGATGACCCCGAGCCTGTAGAATACCGCCATTGGGAGATCTACTTGGCCTCGCAACACGCGAAGGACAAGGACGGATGGTCGGGGACGGCTCCGCACTTTGAGGTCAACTATGGCGCTTTGCCCAATTTACAGCTCCATTTGATTGCTCCTCTTGCTTACGTGAGGCCGAATGAGGGTTCGTCACATTACGGATTCGGGGATTTGGAGCTTGGAGCGAAATATCGCTTCGTCCAGGAGGCTGACTGGCGCCCCATGGTGGGAACCTTTCCGATTGTTGATCTGCCAACAGGCAGAAGCTCGCTTGGGTTAGGGAGCGGGCATTATAGGGCATTCTTTCCGATCTGGTTCCAAAAGAGCTGGGGCCCGTGGACGAGCTATGGGGGTGGTGGCTACTGGATTAATCCCGGCTCTGGAAACAAAAACTATTGGTTTTTTGGATGGCAAGCGCAGCGCGAGCTATCCAAAGCCATAACGCTGGGGGCAGAACTTTTCTACAACACACCGACCGCAAGAGCAGAAGGTGGCCGAATGGGGTTCAATGTGGGAACGATTGTCAATATTACCGATGAACACCATCTTCTGCTTTCAACAGGCCGGGACATTCATGGTCAGAATCGCTTTTCGGCGTACATTGCCTACCAATTGACACTTGGGCCTCATGAAGCAAAGAAGGAGAGTCCCGCATCGCTGAAAAAACAGGATTGAGCGAATTAGCTCTTTTTTTCTGCGCCTCGGCACTACAGCGTTTGGCGGAACCCGCGGCTCACATCGCCATGATGGAAGAGGAGATTGCCCGTCGCCGGCAGTGGAAAGAGCGAGAGTATTTCCTGGATTTGGTGGGTGCAACCAATCTAGTCCCTGCGCCGAAAAGGAGGATCCGATGGGGAAGATCAAAAGGGGATATAAACCTACTTTCAAAACGGTTTTATTTCTTTTAATAGTATGTTACGCAGGCTCGTCGTCAAGTAACAGCGGAGATGAGGACTTGCTAAAACAGGCAAAACAGATTTTCGGTCCACTGCCACAGGTGATGACCTCTGAAAAGAATCCCATTACGCCTGAAAAGGTCAAATTGGGGAAGATACTTTTTTACGAAACGCGTATCTCTGTGGACGGAACCGTGAGCTGTGCAAGGTGCCACCCGTTTGGTTTGTACGCGGCGGATGGGTTGAAGAAGTCTATCGGGAACAATTGCAAAGTCAATCCGAGAAATGCCCCGACCATTTTAACTGCTGCAGGGCAGATTTCCGCGCACTGGATAGGAAACCGAACGGATGTGGAAGACCAGGCAAGACAATCGGTGGTCGGGCCCCCTTCATTTGGAATGCCATCCTATGAGGCTGTTGAAAACAAGCTCAAAGAGATAAGGGAATACATGGATCTGTTTAAGAAGGCATTTCCGGCGGACAACAACCCAATAACGGTGGATAATTTCGCAAAATCGGTTGGCGCTTTTGAGAGGACGCTCGTCACTCCTTCTGCCTTCGATGCCTTTGTAAAAGGGGATCGGACCGCCCTGACGGCTTCCCAAAAAAGAGGGCTTAAAACATTTATCGAAACAGGATGTATGAGTTGCCATTCGAGCGCATACTTTGGCGGGCAGATGTATCAAAAGTTTGGAATAGTTGAACCCTATTGGAAATACACTAAGAGTGAGCCGATAGATGAAGGAAGATACGTTGTCACGAAAAACGAGGCCGATAAATATGTCTTTAAGGTCCCGATCCACAGGAATGTCGCAAAAACGGCTCCGTATTTCCATGACGGCTCTATCGACAAACTTGAGGATGCGGTTTGGATCATGGGTAAAATTCAGCTCGGAAAAGATCTTGACAAGACCCGGGTCGAAGAGGTTGTCACATTTTTAAAATCCTTAACTGGAAAGATCCCTGAAGACGCCCTAAGGGTTCCTTTGCTTCCCTCGATGGATTAGGTGTTGACTTGGGACGGATGGAGATTTTTTGAGTTCTTGCGGAAAAAATCTCCGACAGTTTTGCCGAGATCGTGGAAAGCTTTGTCGAAAAGTCACAATGTCTTGATCTTAAATCGAAAATCTGCTGTGCATCGCAGGCTACAATGGGCATCATTGTCGAGATAACTCAATGCTCAAAAAGATTCGAAACCTTCTCAAAACTTACCAACTCCTTGTGATTCCTCAGCATTCAATCT
>Ga0315282_10008316_pt1 | contig 16824 bp, 13 predicted proteins | sample YL17G07_20_MG_FD_203693 | JGI IMG/M metagenome (GOLD analysis project Ga0315282, IMG submission 203693) | Sediment microbial communities from Yellowstone Lake, YNP, Wyoming, USA - YL17G07_20 | ecosystem: Environmental > Aquatic > Freshwater > Lake > Sediment | place: USA: Wyoming | collected...
AGACCTTGATGAAGCAACTGAAGATGATGAACCACAGGAGTAGGAAGCCGAAGTCCGCGCCCAACTTCGTCGTGGCGATCAGTTCGCCCGTCCCGACGATGTTGGCCGTGATGATCAGCCCCGGGCCGACAGCCTTCACCATTCCCCAGGCGCTCGTCGGGGGCGACTCAATGGGAGACGGTGCTGTAGAAACCGTGTCCGTTGCCATGCTCCGCGCGCTATCCTCCGGGCGGCCGTGCTCACTGCGCACGCGCCCGGCAGGCACTCTACGTGCCGACGCCGTGAGCGCAACAACCGTAGCGCAACGCGGTGGCGGGGTATATAGATGCTGACGCCAACTCGCGTGGACAAAAGTGGAGGCACTTCATGACCAGTTGCCGAAGCCCGCGACCTTCTCCGTTCCTCATTCTGGCGGCTGCCGTGCTGGCGCTCGCCGCGGCGGGCAACGCTGTTGCTGTCGAGGCGCAGCAGGCCAGGCTTCCCAACGTCGTCATCATCCTGACGGACGACCAGGGCTACGCCGATGTCGGTTGCTTCGGCGCCAAGGGCTTCGCGACGCCGAACCTCGACCGTATGGCGAAGGAAGGCCGGCGCTTCACGAACTTCTACGTCGCGCAACCGGTGTGTTCGGCGTCGCGCGCGTCGCTGCTGACCGGCTGCTACTCGAACCGCATCGGCATCCACGGCGCACTGGGACCGTCGGCGAAACACGGCCTCAGCAGCGGCGAGATGACCATCGCGGAACTGCTCAAGCAGCGCGGCTACGCCACGGGGATGGTCGGCAAGTGGCACCTGGGCAACCGTGCGCCGTTCCTGCCAACGCGGCACGGCTTCGACGAGTACCTCGGCCTGCCGTATTCGAACGACATGTGGCCTCTGCACCCCGAGGCGAAGCCGGGAACGTACCCTGCGCTGCCGCTCTTTGACGGCGACAAGGTCGTCAACCCCGACGTCACGCACGAAGACCAGTGCCAGCTCACAACCTGGTACACGGAGCGCGCGGTGAAGTTCATCGAGAAGAACAAGGACCGCCCCTTCTTCCTCTACGTCGCGCACAACATGCCGCACGTGCCGCTGCATGTCAGCGACAAGTTCAAGGGCAAGTCCGCGCAGGGACTCTACGGCGACGTGATCATGGAGATTGACTGGTCGGTGGGCGAAATCCTCGCGGCGCTGAAGAAGCACAACCTGGACGACAACACACTCGTGCTGTTCCTGTCGGACAACGGGCCGTGGCTCTCGTACGGCAACCACGCCGGCTCGGCGGGTCCGCTGCGCGAAGGCAAAGGGACGTGCTGGGACGGCGGCACGCGCGTGCCGTGCCTCATGCGCTGGCCGGGCAAGGTCCCTGCCGGCACCGTGTGCAAGGAGCCGCTCATGACGATTGACGTGCTTCCGACTCTCGCCAAGCTGACAGGCGCCGAACTTCCGAAGCAGAAGATAGACGGCCTGGACATCTGGCCTGTGCTCGCCGGCGAACCCAATGCGAAGAACCCGCACACGGCCTACTTCTTCTACTATGAAGCGAACCAGTTGCAGGCGGTGCTGGATGGCCGCTGGAAGCTGCAGTTGCCGCACACCTATCGCACCCTCGGCGGCAAGCCGGGTGGCCGCGACGGCATACCCGCCAAGTACGAGCAGCGCCGCCTCGAAGCGGCGGAACTGTACGACCTGGACGCGGACATTGGCGAGGCCACGAACGTCGCCGACAAACACCCGGACATTGTCAAACGGCTGGAAGGACTGGCCGAGGAATGCCGCGAGGACCTAGGCGACGCCTTGACGAAGCGCCAGGGCAAGAATGCCCGTCCGCCTGGGAAGGTCACAGAGTAGGCGCCCCGCTGTCGCTCGGAGGGCGCGGCGGGAGCCTGATCCAGAACGTGGTGCCCAGCGGGCTTGAGCTGCTCACGCCGATCTGGCCGTGCAGGTAGCTCTCGACGAACAGCCGTGCGGCGTGCGTCCCGATGCCGCGGCCACCGGCCGCCTTCGTCGAGTAACACCGCTTGAACACCTGCTCCTGCGCCTCGTGCGACATGATTTGAGCGTTGTGGACGCTTATCTCCACGCCGCCGGACCCGTCCGCTCTCGCCTCCAGCGTGACGTCCTCGCCAACCGCGCACGCTTCCAGAGCATTCCGGACCAGGTTGCGGACCGAGCGCTGGAGCAAGAGGCGGTCAGTGCGCACGCGCAGGTCCTGTGGGCAGCGGAGGCAGAGACGGCGGCCTTCGCTCACCGGATGATGGCCGAAGCGCTCGCAGACCTCGGCCAGCAGCGGCCCAATCGCGCAGTCATCCCACAGCGGCTGCAGTTCGCCCCGTTCCGCGGCCAGAAGGTGCTGCTGGAACGCGGCTTCCTCCGTCAGCGCTTTGCTGATGTCCGAGAGCAGGCCGCTGGGCGCCGCGGTCATCGCCCGGACCATGTCGGCGGTCTCAAGCAGGTTCGCGACGACGCTTCGCTCCAGCACGTCGCGCCGCTTCTCGGCGCTCACATCCCGCAACGCAACCAGCACGAATCCGTCATTGCCGGCGCCGAGGCTGGTGAGACGGAAGGCGAAGTCGAAAGCGATTCTGCCTCCCTGGCGGCAAAGGTGGCACTCCCCCTCAAGCGGCAGGCGCTTACCGCGCTCAACCGCCGCGATGGCCCGGCCCAGCCCGCAGAATGCGCAGGCGGGGCTCGTCCCGCAACCGTCGTTGCCGCGAGCGGCATCCTCACAGCCCAGTGCTTCGCCGAACCGGCGGCCAACCAATGCCTCAATGTTGTTGGTACCCAACAGGGCAACGGCTTTGCCGTTGGCGGTGACGACCTGGCGGGATTCGTTGAGCACCAGCGCCGGGCCGGGCAATGCGTCCAGGATCGCCTTCACCAACTGGTCCTTCTCAAGCCTGGTGCGAGCCGTTGCCACCACGGAAGGACTCGCGCGGCCCTTGGGGCCCGCGTAAGGCGCCCTGCCCTCGGCCTCAGCGAGAAGGGCCTCGATCCGCTGCAGGACCGATGCCGCGCCCGCCGGACGCTGTTGGGGGTCCGGTGCGGTCAACTCGCGCAGCAGAGCCGCTTCGGTCGTCCCCAGACAGGCGCGCACGGCACGGGGGTCAAAGAGTTCGCCGGCGGCCGCGCGACGCAGCACCTCGACGTAGGACAGCCCGGCGAGCGGGACCTCGCCCGTCAGCAAGGCGTAGAAGGTGATGCCGAGCGCGTAGAGATCGGAACGCTGGCTGGCCCGTTCCGCGCCGGTCAACTGTTCCGGCGCCATATAGAGCGGTGTGCCAACAAAGACGCCGGCGCCGTCAACGCCCGCGAGTTGCTCGCGCTGGAGGCACGCCAGGCCGAGGTCCGTGATGCAGGCCCGGCCGTCCGCCTCGATCAGCACGTTGGCCGGCTTGATGTCGCGGTGCACAAGGCCAAGATTGTGGATGGCGGCCAGACCGGCGCAGCAATCGCGCATGATCGCCAGCGCCTGCAACTTGGGAGGCGGCCCGGCTCTTTCCAGCAGTTCCTGGAGGCTTCCGCCCGCGACGAACCGCATTGCCATGTAGACAAGATCGTTGTCGCCGCGGCCTGCATCGTAAACGCCGACCACGTTCGGATGGTCGAACTGCGCAATCATGCGCGCTTCGCGCAGGAACAGCTCAACGGCCTGAGGATCGCCGGCCAGTCTCGGATGGATCACCTTGAGCGCCACCTGGCGCCGCAGGATCTGGTGCACCGCCAGGAACACTTCGCCAAAGCCGCCGGAACCGATCCGTCGTGTGATGCGGTAGGCGCCGATGTCCATGCCGGCAGCCCCATCGCGGCTTGGAGGGGAAACGCTGCCGCCCGGCAGGACTTGAGTTGGCGCAGAGGGGCTCGTGGTGCTCATGCTGATACGCCGCCTTTCGTGCGGCAACAACACTGCTACCTGACAGGCCACCTCACTGCAAGCGCATTACACCGCGGACTCCATGATCTCCTCGAAGCCGGCCGGCTCCCGCCGCCCGACGACGCCGATCAGGAGGTACTCGTGCGAGATCGGATTGTACCGCAGCTCGCGGACCAGCCGGAAGTTCTCGATGAGGCTGGTGGACTTCACATGCGTGCGCGTGCCGGTGCAGTAAATAAGCGCGTCGCCGATGCGGATCAGGTCGTCGCCGGCAACCTCGACCGGCAGGTCGCGCTTGATCAGCTCGTTCACCTTCGCCTCCAGGTCGGCGACACTGAAGTCCGGCTTTTCGTGCTCGGGGAAGTTGATGACGAAGCCGTGCTTGACGTCCGAGTGCAGCAGGCGTTTGCGGTAATGGTACTCGCGTTCCAGCACCGACCCGGTCAGGTCTTCCGCGGTGTGCGCCATCAAGCGGTACCTGATTGTGTGGTAGACCACCTTGCGGATGGCGGCGGGGAACGGCCCGAAGACCGTGGGCCGCGCGACGATCACCTCCTCGCCGATGCCGAAGATCATCTGCGCGTTGCAGCCGAGGGCCTCGTAGATGAGGTCGAAGTGTTCGACCACCACACGGCGTCCATGCGACACCGCGCGGTGGATCGCCTCGGCAATCTCGAAGGGCTGCCGGAAGGCCAGTTCGTGGCGGATGTCAACGTGGAAGGTGTGCCCGCTGAAACAGTCTTCCGGGTTGAAGTCGTAGAGGCGCGACGGCGTCTGGTTGATGCTGCGGTCGTCGTTGGTCAGCTCCAGGCCCGAGAACAGCCCGCGGATAAGAATGGACTTGCCGGCGCCCTCCGCGCCGATGACGCCTATCAGAAGGTCCGTCGGATAGAGGTAACGCTCGGCCAGCTTGCTCGCCAGGGCGTACAGGCGCAGCCGCCCGCGCGGCGCATGGTACGCCGAGTAGATGAGCGTGTCGCCGCCGCCCGCTATGCCGGGGAGCTGCTCGTAGATCATGTGCTTGTCAGCAGGTTTCATGGTCATGGGACGCCTCACGCATCAGACTCGAAGGCCATCAGCGGCGCGTGCTGCTGCGCGCCGTAAATGTCGGAATCGCCCGGCGCGCCGGAGGGCAGCGGACGGCGCATCGTCACCTTGACGGCATTCGCCGGCTCGAAGTAGATGAACTTCAGGATGTGCGGCTCCGGCACGCCGTACAGCCTGGCGACGACGGCGGGCGTCAGCACGCCGCGCGCGCGGAACGCCTCGAACGCCGCGCGGTCCTTGAACATGATGTCCAGCGTCAGCTCGAACGGCCCGGAATTCTTCGAGCGGATGACGCGCGCCACATCGGTCAGCTTCTGTTTCATGAGACTCTCCATCGCGTCAAACGGACTCCACCGTCAGTGGGAACAGGTCGAGCCCTTCCGTCTCCAGCAGGTGGTACACGGAGAACTCGAACAGCTTGCCAAGCGCCATGTCCGACGGCGAGAACGGGAACGCCAGGTTGCCTGCCGTAGAGATGCGCCCGGGGTAACCGTAATGCATCAGCGTCGAGCGGAAGAGGCCGCAGAGGGAATCCGCCTCGGCCTGCGTCGCCGCTACCGCTTCGATGAGGAGGCCGAGTTCGTGCGCCGCGGTTATCTTCACAGGCTCCAGCGAACCCATGACGCCGTTCAGGCCGTACACGTGCGTGAAAATCCGGCCGGAGACTTTCTCGCCCTGCAGGAGCTTGTCCACTTGCGCCCGCACCGCCTGCAGGACGGAGTCTATCTGTCCGATCATGATCGGGTCGCGAGTGCCCGCAACGCACGCCGCGCGGTAGCCGGTGCAGCGCGCACCTTCCAGTTTGAGCATGTACTTGGGCGACGGCACGAAGCGCGTGCCCTTTACCTGCACGCGGCCATCGGCCAGTTCAGTGAAGGAGCATTGCTCCAGGTTCAGCTCGCCGCCGGGACCCGGAAGATGCCACGGATCGGATTTCTCGTACAGCGTGTGCGCCGCCGTGGACTCGACGGTGAATCTGCGCGCCGGGTTGAGCGCCTCCACGACGAACGCGTCGTCGGTGAGCGTGCCCAGTGCGCAGTCCGCGCCGGAGCCGGGCGTCGCCGCAATCGCCGCGCACTCCAGAATCTTGCCGAGGTGGATTGCCAATCCCGGCGGATAGCCCGCACGCAGCGCCGGCGCCGAGAACACCGCCGGATCGTAACAGCGCCCGGCAATGACCACCTGACAGCCGGCATCGAGCGCGCGAATGAGCGGCTCCGGCCCCATCTGCGCCACGACATGCGTGGACTCGCGCACCGCCTCTTCCGTCAGCGGCGGAACCTGGTCCATGGGGTGGACTCGGCCCGCGCGCAGCGCGGTGAGCACCGTCTCCTTCGGCACATCGGCAGTGATAATGCCCATCTTGAACTGGAGCTGCTCCTCGCGCGCCAGTTCGCGGACGATCTCCAGGCACCAGTCGAGATGCGGCCGCGCGCCCGCGCCGCCGGCGGAGCCGACGATCACCGGGATGCCGCGCCGCACGCCTTCGCGGAGCATGTGCCGCAGGTCGCGCTTGACGCACGCGCGGTCGGTGAACGACTTGCCGCTGCCGAGGTAGTAAGGGCCCGGGTCGCTGGAGCCGGCATCCACGCCGAGCAGGTGCGGCTCGCGCGCCAACCCCCGCTCAAACGACTCGAGCGGGTAGCCGTACCCCAGGATGGCCGTGGTGGAGAGGATGCGGAATTCGCGCGGCGCCGTCATCGGCCCCCCTTTCGCGCCGGGAGCAGGGCCATGATCCGGCGCATCTCGTTGTGCACGATTGTGAAGCCTTCATCAAAGCCCATGCCCGGCTTCGCCAGCATCAACCTCGGGCGCGCCGCCATCGCGGCGTGGACACAGGCGCGCGCGGAGACGTCGGTCTCGTTGCAGGTGCCGCCCTGGTACGCTTCCATGCCGTGCTGCCGGCAGTAGAGCACCGCCTGGACCGTCTCCTGGATGCCGCCCAGGTCGGGCGTCTTGATCTGGACCATGTCACAAACCGCGGCGTCCGCAAACAGCCGGATGTCCTCCAGCGTGTTGCACCACTCGTCGGCGACGATCTTCACGGGCGAACCGAGGCGGCGGAGTTCCCGGCGGATCGCGCCGAGCTTGTCCATCTGCGCCTCGCGCCCACCCATGTCCACCGGGCCTTCAATGTACAGCTCCAGGCCGCCCGTGTCCGCCGCCAAGGAGGCGACGTACGCCGCGACCTTCCCGGCGTCGTTCCCGAACAGGTCGCCGACCGTGCCGTACACGTCAAGGTGCAGCGTCGGCCGGTAGCTCTCGTCCACGCGCAGCGCTGCCACGCGGTCGCGCAACCAGCGGACATACTCGCGCAGCTTGCCGCCGTCGCGTCCCAGCTTCTCGTCAATGTTGTTGATCAGCCCGTGCGGCAGAGCGTCCACACGTTTCAGGATCATCTTATCCACGTTCTCATAGCGGCTGTCGCCGCACTGGCCGAAGATGCGGACCGGTTCCGCGCAGACCGGCAGCCGGTACTCGTCGCAGAGCACCTCGCACGGGAGCCGGTTCGTGGCCCGCGCGCGTGCGTCCAGCAGCGCCTGCGAGAGGCCGTAGCGCACGGCGGTGTGCAGGCGTTTCCCCACGATCGTCATGGTCTCGAACTCGCCGGCCAGATCGCGGAAGGATGCGACCTCGCGCCCCTCCAGCCGCGGCCGAAGATGCGTTTCGAGAAACGGGATGAACACCTCCGCCAGGAACAGCGGGTCGCGCCCGCCGGCGCCGGAATACTGCACGGCGGCGCAGTCGCCGGCGGCCACGGCGCCGTTGTCCAGTTCCAGCAGCACCGACACGCTCTGCCCCGCCTCGCGGACGCGGCGGAAACCCGGCGTTGCCGGCGCGCCCGTGTAGACGAAGCCGTCGTGGCCGGCGCCATTCTTGATGGCTCTCTGGTCGTCGAAATAGAACGCCGAGACGCCAGGCGCGAAGAGTGCCCGCCGGATTTTCATCGTGGCCTCCCGATAAGCCGGCCCTTGCTGATGGCGTAGATGTCATCCGTGACCATCTGGTAGCCGAGGCTGCGCCGCTCGTTCCTGGCCCGCTCGGCCAGCCGCGCGGCGTGGTAGGCCAGGATGTCCGGCGTGAGAGGCAGGTTGCCGGGCTGGTAGATGCGCACGAACCCTTCGTCGTCGCGGATCGGCAGTAGACGGCCGCGGTTGAAGACCGACGGCGCGAAGGGCACATCCAGCACGCCACTCTCGAATGCCGCCGCCGCGCCGGCGGCCCAGTTGCCGCGCCCCAGTTCGCGTGTCCGTTCCAGCAAGCAGCGCGCTTCGGCCTTGATCAGCTCGCTCTCCGCTGCCCTCGTGGGACCGGCATCCAGCTTCTGACCGGCGAGCATGTTGACCATCTGCCGCGTCGCGCGGAGCCCGCAGGCATTCGCTTCCCGCGTTGGGACGCCCATGGCCTCATGTGGCGTCTTGACAATCACCTTGTCCGCCCGCGCCAGCACCGCCGCCGCGGCGCCCCAACTGATGACCGCGAAGGCTTTCGACTCGTCCTCCGGGAAGCCTCCCATCCACTGGTGGAACACCGTTGTCAGCTCGAAGTCCGTGTGCCCGTCCCGGCGGAAGTATTCGTCGGCCAGTTCGCGCAGCGAGACCATTGCCGCCACGTCTTGCACGAGGTTGCCGGTCTGCCCGTAGCCGAGCGAGATCGAGCGCACGCCCTGCTCCAGCGCCAGCAGCCCTTCGATGATCCCGACCGCGTGGCTGATGCAGGGGGGCACCAGCGTTCCGGTCAGCGGCCCGAACGGCTCGCGGTTGATCGAGACCCCCGCCTCACCGCACAGGCCGACCAGCCGGTCCACATATTGCCAGTCGCGGATGGACTTCTCCAGCGGCACGCGCTTCGCATAGGGGATGTTGTAGGAGATGCCGCCGCCCTCGAAACTGCTGAAGCCGCTACTGAGCGTGATCTCCGCCAGCAGCCGGGCATCGGGCGTGCCGTGGCGCACCTGCACCGGTTTGTCCACTGACTCCACCACGCGCCGGCAGCCATCCAGACCGTGGTTCACGGCAGGGAAGCCGTTCAGCAGCGACGTGCCTGCCGCTTCGCTGCGCTGAATGCCCGCCGCCGCCTCGGCATAACGGTTCTGGCGGGTGTACGCGTCAATGGTCGTCGGCAGCAGATCGGCCTCGCCCTCGCGCGCCAGGTAGTTGAGCAACCGGATGTGGTCCTCCACCAGCGCCACGCCGGCGCGCGGTTGCAGGAGGGTTCGCCCGGCCTTCCGCGCCTCCGCCATCGCTTGTGCGAAGCGCTTGTGCGGCGGCAGCGCCAACTGGCGGCGCACACCGTCCTCAAAGGGCGCGACCGCTGCGCCGGTCGGCCAGCCCCGCAGGACCTCGTCGCGAATGCGGAAGAACTCCTCCCGCGGCATCTTCTTCGTCGTGTCACCCATCATGCTCTTTCCCGCGGCGCGCTGACTGCCAGGTCTTTGCGCAGCAGTTCCGCCACCTCGTCCAGGTTGCAGCCTGGCAGGAACACGCGGTCAAAGCCCATCGCCTTGAACTTCTCGACGACCACCTCCGGCGCCGCCTTGCCCACCACCAGGTTTCCGCCGACATACAGCACGATCTTATCCAGGCCGCGCTCGATACAGCGTTCCCGAAATCCGGCGCAGTCAATCTCGCCGTGACCGTACAATGACGAAACCAGTATCGCGCCGGCCCCGGTCTCGATGGCTGCGTCAATGAACTCGTCCTGCGACACCATCACTCCCAGGTTTGCAACGTTGAAGCCCTGTTGGGTGAAGTGGAGTTCGAGGATCTGGTTGCCGACGGAGTGGCAGTCGGCACCAATCACCCCCAGGACGATCGTCGGCGCCTTTCCAGTCATCCGTTCCCCCTCCCCGACGGGCGTGGCATGGGCATCTTGCCCATGTTTCACGGGCTGGAAGCCCGTGCCACGTTCAGGCCAGGCCCGATGGACGCCTACGCATCAACTCCTTCAGCCGTTCCTCGACATGGGCAAGCGAGCCGCGTTCGATCTGGTAGTCGAACTTGACCACGCGTCCGCCGCGGTCGCCAAACGCCTCCAGCGCCGCCGCCGCGGCCTTGTCCGGCGCCGGCAGCCCGCCCGGCGGCACGATCAGCACGTCCACGTCCTTCAGGAACTCGCGCAGATCGGGGATGCTCTCGCCCACGGCCTGGGCGACCTGCGTTGCCGGCAGGTTGAACTCCTTCAGCCGCCGCCGGATTATGTCGAGGAACTGCCGGCTGCGGCACCAGATGCCGATCCGCTGCGACGCTCGAATCTGCGCCAGGGTCATCACCGCTTCCTGGCTGAGTGACAGGATCATCGGCACGATCCGGTCTTTCAGTTTTGGCGCCGCCCCCAGTATCTGCGTGTAGTGCGTCGCGCTGGTCACAATCAACTCGAACGGCGCCAGCTTGCGCGCCGGATCATCCGCCTTCAGCACGTCGTCAAGCAGGAACTTGGCCACTTGCAGGCGCGACGCCGGACCGAGCTGCCGTTCATAGATGTCCAGGCAATCGCGGTTGCAGTCCACCACCGCAATGAACAGGTTCTCCAGGCGCTCCTCGCGCTCCATGATCATCAGCTCGACCAGCGTTGCCATCTCGCGGTGCGAGAACTTCAGCTCCTCCAGCCGCAGCAGCAGCTCCCGGATCAGCCGGATCGCGGCCTCTTTGCGTCCTTCCGCGATCACGTCCTGGCGGAACGAGACGAAACTCCCGCGCCCGTGGACCACCTCGATGACCCCGTTGGCCGCCAGCCGCTCGTAGGCTTTCTTGATCGTGCCGCGCGCGACGCCGCACGCGGCCATCAGTTCCCGCTCCGACGGCAGTTGGTCGCCCGGCTTCAGCATGCCATCGCGGACCAGCCGAGTGATCTGCTCCATCAGTTGCCGGTACGCTGCCGTACCGCTGGCTCGGTCCACCCGGATTCCCTGCAGTAAGTCCGCCACAGCGCAAACCCTCGTACCAGGCCTGCCCTCACGATGGCCAGACTGGTATATACCAGTATACTATACCAGATGAACATCGAACGCAAGGCATTTTCGAGGTCCGTTCCAGCGCTTCGCAGATTGTGAAATCGCGATCATCCGGGTATCTTGTTGGTCGGCAATCGGCCAAGCGCCGATCTGAACGGACCGGGCAAGCTCGCCCTACAGCCGCAGGGAGACCAATGGGAAATCCGACCGCAAAACCGTTCGCCTACACGAAGCTGTTCCAGCTTGCAGCGGACACCACGACGTACCGTCTGCTGACCGCGGACCACGTAATGGTGCAGCAGCACGCGGGACAGGACCTGCTGCACGTTGAGAGCGCCGGACTGGAGTTGCTGGCCGCCGAGGCCTTCGCGGACATGGCTTACTTCTTCCGGACGGCGCATCTCGAGCAATGGGCCGCGATCCTGGACGACCCGGGCGCCTCCGACAACGACCGTTTCGTTGCCGCCTCGCTTCTGAAGAACGCCATCATCAGCGCGGGCGGCGTGCTGCCGTCGTGTCAGGACACCGGTACGGCAACGGTCATCGGCTGGCGCGGACACCGCGTCCTGACCGAGGGCCGCGACGAAGAGGCGCTCTCGCGCGGCATCTACCGCACCTACACCACGCACCACCTGCGGTATTCCCAGGTTGCGCCGCGGGACATGTTCACTGACGTGAACACGGGCACCAACCTCCCGGCGCAGATTGACATCGAGGCGGGCTATGGCGATGCCTACGACTTCCTGTTCGTCGCCAAAGGCGGCGGCTCCGCGAACAAGACGTTCCTGTTCCCGGAGACGCCCGCTGTGCTGACGCCGCAGAAGCTGCGCGAGTTCCTCATCGCTAGCCTCCCGAAACTCGGCGTCAGCGCCTGTCCGCCGTACCACCTGGCGATCGTCGTCGGCGGCACGTCGCCGGAGAAAAACCTCAAGACGGTCAAGCTCGCGTCCACCGGTTGGCTGGATAGCCTGCCGGCCAGCGGCGACGGACTCGGCCGCGCCTTCCGCGACCCGGCGCTCGAGGCGGAAATCCTCGAGATGACGCGCAAGGTCGGGCTGGGCGCGCAGTTTGGCGGAGCCTGGTTCGCGCTGGACGTCCGCGTGATCCGCATGCCGCGCCATGCCGCCTCCTGCTTCATCGGGATCGGCGCAAGCTGCAGCGCGCACCGCAACGTCCGCGGGCGCATCACTCGCGACGGCGTGCTGCTCGAAGCGCTCGACCGCAACCCCGAGCGGTTCCTGCCGAGACTCGGTGCGCTGGAAGGCCGCCGCGCCGTGGAACTGAACCTGGAGCGGCCGATGGCGGAAATCCGCGCCGAGTTGTCCAAGCACCCCGTTGGGACGCAGGTGAACCTGACCGGCACGCTGATCGTCGCGCGCGACATCGCCCATGCCCGGATCAAGCAGCTCCTGGACGCCGGTCAGCCGATGCCGGAGTACCTCATGCGCTACCCCGTCTACTATGCCGGGCCGGCCAAGACGCCGCCCGGGATGGCGTCAGGCAGCTTCGGTCCGACAACGGCGCAGCGCATGGACTCGTACGTGGACGATTTTCTGTCGCGCGGCGCGTCGCTGGTCATGCTGGCGAAAGGCAACCGCGCCGAACTGGTGACCGAAGCCTGCCGCAAGCACGGCGGGTTCTACCTGGGCACAATCGGCGGCGCGGCGGCGCTGGTGGCGCAGCACATCCTCTCCTCTCAAGCCGTCGCGTTCGAGGAACTCGGCATGGAAGCCGTGCGCCGGATCACCGTCAAGTCGCTGCCGGCGTTCATCATCTGCGACGACAAGGGCCACAACCTCTACCACCACAGGCCAGCAACAGGAGCGCCTCGCTCCGGCCAGGGTCAAGGGACTCCGGCAGCCTTGCCCCCAGGGCATGGCGAGTAGGGCGTTCGTTCACGGCGCGGCCACACATGGCTTCTGCCACGGCGCTGTTAGCGCTTCTCCTTCGGCCAGCCGTTTTGGGCGATGCGGCGGAATTCGGCTTGAACGTCCGTGCCCTCATAGAACGACAACCAGCCGCGCAGCCGCTTTGTTTCGCCGGGTGCGCAGTCGGGGAACTGGGGATCGGAGTGAAAGCACGGACAGGCCGGGTTCGCCCAAGGCCGCTGACATGGTTCCCAAGCCGTGATGATCCAGCGTTTGCCGTCGTCTGACCGAGCGGCGGCATAGGGACTGGCGAACACCTTGTTGTCGTTGGTCTGCTGCTCAAACCCTTTCGCCCCTTTGAGCATCACGCAATTCTGCACGCGCAGATCGCTCAAGTCCTCCTTCGTGCCGTTGAACAGCCACAGTTCCATGCGCACGGCGTCAGCCGTGGGGCTGACCTTTGCGCCAAAGGCAATCCCATTCGGCAGTTTTCGTTCGATGTCGAGAATACCATCGGGGCGGCGGTGCCATTCCAGCGGCTCCAGTCTTACATCCTGTTTCGTCCAGATAGTCGGCACATGCGTGTGCGCCAGATAGGTCAAACCGAGATTCGACCAGATGGCTTCCGGCACATCCACGACCACGTAGCTCGCCTCATCCCACGGCGTGAAAACGCTGACCTTGCTCTCGCGCTGCGGATTGACGGCGCCATCGAGAAACCCGATGCGTGGATGGCGTCCACCCGGATAAGGCAGCACCAGCAGCGGAGCGTTGGCTTGCCGCCTTGGGCGATTGTCGGGAGCGATCGAGAACTTCTTCAACGCGGCGGAAATACTATCGTCATCAAGCCCTGTGGCGGCTTTGATCTCATCAGTCGAAAAACGGTGATGCCAAACCATGTTCTGCAGCCAGTAACGAAGGCCCTCTTCGCTGTCGGGTTTTCGATAGTTCGGCTGATCGAGTTCCATTCCTCGAACCTCGCAGGTGCAACAGGTCGCTCCGATCAAACAGGCGCACAGGCCAAAAAGCCGGCGCTGAAGCCCACGATGCATTGACCGTTCAACTCCGAACTATTGTGACACTTCACGCCCCCGAAGGCTGCCACGGCTCGTCCCTGGGCGTGACAATAACACCGTACCTGAACGGCCACGTCGCACAAGACCTTATCCGGACCGTCTGCCGCGTACCACGGGCGTCTCGCCCGTGCCGGAGTAAGCCACATTGACAACATGCGTACCAAGGTGGTAATGGTGCTCTTCGTTTTCGGACAGTTCGGAGGCTATCCGCGCCGGTGACCGCGCCAGTCATTGAGGTGATCTCCGTCAGCAAGTCATTCGGCGGCGTGCACGCGCTGACAGACGTCACCATGAGCATCGCCGCGGCGGAGGTGCATGCGCTGTGCGGCGAGAACGGCGCCGGCAAGTCCACGCTCATCAAAATTCTCGCCGGTTCCTACGTCCCCGACCAGGGCCGCGTGCTCGTCTCGGGCAAGGCTCTGCACCTCGGAAGCGTCCGCGCGGCGGAAGCCGCGGGGATCGCCGTCATCCATCAGGAATCCACCGCCTTCCCGCACCTCAACGCCGAGGACAATATCTTCGTCGGCCGCGAACCGCGCCGCCTGGGCGGCCTGCTGCTCGACCGCCCGCGGATGCGGGAACGCACGCGCGAACTGCTGGCCAGCCTGGGCGAACGGATTGACCAGCGCGTGCCCGTCGGCGAACTGCCCGTCGCTAAAGCCCAGATGGTCGGCATCGCGCGCGCGCTGCACAGCCGCTGCCGCCTCCTGATCCTTGACGAGCCGACCGCGTCGCTGTCATCCCGCGAAACCGACGTGCTCTTCCGCATCATCCGCCAACTGCGCTCCGAGGGCGTCAGTCTGCTGTACGTCAGCCATCGCATGGAGGAGATCTTCGACTTGGCTGATCGCGTCACGGTGCTTCGCGACGGCGCCTGCGTGGACACGCTGCCCATCGCGGATGTGAACCGCGAGAAGCTCATCCGCCTCATGGTGGGCCGCCCCGTGGCCGCGGCGCCGGCGGAAAGCGCTCCGTCCGCTCCAGGGCCAACGCTGCTGGAAGTGCGTGACTTGCGCCGCACGGGAGTCTTTGAGGGCATCTCCTTCAAGGTGTGCGCGGGCGAGATCGTCGGTTTGGCGGGACTCGTCGGCGCGGGGCGGTCCGAGGTGGCACGCAGCATCTTCGGCGTGGACCGCGCCGACGGCGGCAGCGTGCTGGTCGCCGGCCGGCCGCTGCCGCGCGGCTCGGTGCAAGCCGCGATGCGCCACGGCGTAGCTCTGGTCCCTGAAGACCGGCAGCATCTCGGGCTGGTCCTGCCCATGTCCGTCGCCGACAACCTGACCATGGCGGTGCTCAAGTCCCTGACGCGCTTCGGCCTGCGCTCAGGCCGGCGCGAGCGCGCCCTCGCGGAGAAGCTGATTTCCCGCCTGGCCGTGCGCGCCGCCAGCTCTGCTGTGCCCGCGGAGACGCTTTCCGGAGGCAACCAGCAGAAGCTCGTGCTGGGCAAGTGGCTGGCCGGAAACCCGAAGGTGCTGCTCCTGGATGAACCCACGCGCGGCGTGGACGTCGGCGCGAAGGCCGAGGTCCACAAGCTCATCCGCCAGCTTGCCCGCGACGGCATGGCGACGCTGCTGATCTCGTCCGAACTGCCCGAACTGCTGTCCATGAGCGATCGCATCCTGGTTATGCGCGCGGGACGGATCGTCGGTGAATTCGCGCGCGCCGAAGCCACGCAGGAGAAGATTCTCGCACTGGCGCTGGCCGAACCCGCGGCCGTGGGCGCGGAGGAAAGCGAGCGATGAGCACCACGCCCCCGGCCGCCGCGCGCGCGCCGTCGCTCTGGCAGCGGCTCAACCGCCGCGAGTTCTGGGTGTTGGTGCTGCTGGCCGCGACCGTGGCCGCGGTGAGCGCGAAGAACCCCGGCTTCTGCCAACTCAGCAACATCCGCAACATGCTGGCCAACGCGGCCCCAACCATGATCGTGGCGTGCGGGTTGACGCTGGTGATCGTCACGGGCGAGATTGATATCTCGGTCGGCTCGCTGATGGGCCTGCTGGCGGCGGTGCTGGGCGCGACCTCCTCGTCGGTCTACATGGGCTGGCCGGCGGCGTATAGCGTGGCGCTGGTGCTGGCGCTGGGAATGGCCGTGGGGTTCCTTAACGGCCTGCTGGTGACGCTGGGGCGCGTGCCGTCCATCGTCGTGACGCTCGGGATGATGATGGCGCTCCTGGGAATCACCAAGCTCTTCCTGACCGGCTACGACGATTCCATTGACGTTTCGAAGTGTGCGCCCGCGCTGCGATGGCTCGACAAGGGCGCCGTGCTGTCCATTCCGGCCGCGCTGTGCATCGCGCTGTCCGTGATCGCGGCAATCGCCTTCCTGGTGTACATGCTGCCGCTGGGCCGGCGCATCTATGCGGTCGGCAGCAATCCGCGCGCGGCGTTTCTGGCGGGCCTCTCCCAGCAGCGCATCAAACTGTTCGTCTTCACGCTGACCGGCCTGCTGGTGGGACTGGCCACAATCGTGCGTGTGCCGCAACTGGCCAAGGTCGAGTCCTCCATCGGTCAGGGACTGGAACTGCTGGTCGTGACGTGCGTCGTGGTCGGCGGCACGTCCATCAGCGGCGGAAAGGGCACAGTCCTCGGCTCCGTGCTGGCCGTGCTGCTCCTCAGCAGTATCGGCTCCGTCCTGCTGTTCCTGCGGCTGAGTGAAAACGCGACGTACTGGGAACAGGCGATCCAGGGCGCCTTCATCCTCGCGGCCGTGCTCGCCGATCATCTCGCCCGGCGCCGGCACCGTCAGGAGGAGAACGCATGACCATGCCGCCCGGCGACACTGCCCGCCGCAGCCGGCTGCGAGACTTCCCGTACTGGCATGAGCTGGTGCTGGTCGCGCTGCTCGCCGCTCTCATGCTCTGGGCCCGCTGGCAGGCGCCGGACTTCGTGACCTGGGAGACGCAGCTCGATCTCTCCACGCACATCTGGGAACTGGCGCTGCTGTGCCTGCCCATGACGCTCATCATCATCACCGCGGGGATTGACCTGTCGGTCGGCTCGATCATGGCTTTGTCCGCCGTGATCCTC
>Ga0315282_10008317_pt1 | contig 16823 bp, 15 predicted proteins | sample YL17G07_20_MG_FD_203693 | JGI IMG/M metagenome (GOLD analysis project Ga0315282, IMG submission 203693) | Sediment microbial communities from Yellowstone Lake, YNP, Wyoming, USA - YL17G07_20 | ecosystem: Environmental > Aquatic > Freshwater > Lake > Sediment | place: USA: Wyoming | collected...
CTCGTTGGATTCGATCATAAAAAGGAATTCCCCATATCGAAAGATCTCCATGTCCACGAGGCATCCCTTTCTTGCCGCCGATTCCCCATTTGATCTCGCCTGGAATATAAAACTCGGCAGTGCTCATACTTTCAACGCCACCTGCCACGATGATATCCGCATTTCCGGATTGAATCATCATTGCTGCAAAACAGATCACATCCAGTCCGGTACAGCAGCGCCGATCCACGGTGACCCCAGGAATGGAGTCGGGCCAACCCGCTTTAAGAAGAGACATACGTGCGATGTTGACATATTCACCGCTCTGATAAGACTGCCCCAAAATGACCTCATCGACCTGATTCGGATTCGCTCCAGCTCTCTTTATAGCTTCATTCAAGACCAGAGCGCCTAAATCATAGGCAGCCACTTCCTTCAATGCCCCCATATATCTCCCCACAGGTGTCCTGACCCCACTGAGAATCACGGCATTCTTCAAAGTCCTCTCCTTTCCTTTTCGGAGTTTTCCATGATCCATTTACCTCTACTCATATTTCACCGATGACCTTTTGTCAACCCAATCTTTAGAGATCTCTGAAAAAATTCAGAGATCTTTTTAATCATTTTTTGAAATCTGTGTCATCAAGAGGGCGTGTAGTAGTTTTCCAGAGCCCTCTATGATCTATCTTGACACAGCCGCCAAAGTATGATTAGTTTGGAAAGCATTAAGCCCACCCAAAGAGATCCATTTAAAAGCTAAAATTAAGGAATCCGATTCCGTGAATTTAAATCTATCTGATAATCCTGCTCCTGCCCATTCACCACTTCTCGAAGTAAAGAACCTCTCCAGGGACTTTGGAGGTTTGAGAGCTCTTGCTGCAGTGTCCTTTGGTGTCACACCGGGAGAGATCGTCGGTGTGATCGGACCCAACGGCGCCGGCAAGACAACCCTCTTTGCTCTCCTCAGTGGTTTCCTCGCCCCTTCTCATGGAGAAATAAAATTCATGAAAACGTCGATCGCCGGGATGCGGCCGGACAAGGTCTGTCATCTCGGGATAGCCCGGACGTTCCAGGTGGTCCGTCCTTTCCTGGAAATGACCGTCTTTGAAAATGTCAAGGCAGCCGCGGTTTTCGGAAAACCGGGCCAGCGGACTACCGCAGAGATCAATCAAGAGGTAGACGAGATCCTCGAAAGTACCGGACTCTCGCCTCTCGCTCATCACATTTCCCATTCGCTGAGCCTCCCGGAGCGCAAGCGGCTGGAAGTGGCCCGAACCCTGGCCACCCATCCCAAACTCCTTCTTCTGGATGAAGTTCTTGCCGGGCTGAATCCCCGGGAAGTTGAAGAAGCCATTCCCTTTATCCGCTCTCTCAATATGGAAAGAGAGATCAGCATTCTCATGGTGGAGCATAACCTCCGAGCCATTATGGGGATTTGCCGTCGGATCCTAGTACTCAATTTCGGGCAACTCATCTTTGATGGTCCTCCGGAAGCGGCAGTGGAAAATCCAGAGGTTATCCGCGCCTACTTAGGGGAGAGAGAAGATGCTTAAGGTGGAGGGTCTCTCCGTTGGATACGGAGATGCTCATGTCCTTGGAAATATCTCCTTTCAAGTCCGTGAAGGGGAGATGACTTGTATCCTGGGTCCAAATGGGGCGGGAAAAACAACTCTTCTACGTTCGATCACTGGGCTGATCCCTCCAGCCTCTGGCAAGATATGGTTTCTGAACGAGGAAATCCAAGGGATGAAAACTCATCAGATTGTGGGCCTGGGGATGACAATGATCCCGGAAGGCCGCCGCCTGTGGCCGCCACTTTCTGTTCGAGAAAACTTAGAGATGGGAGCCTACAGGGTTTCCGAAAGGACAACCGTCGAAAAAAGGTTGGATTGGGTATTTTCATTATTCCCCCACCTGGCTGACCGGAAGGATCAGCTCTGCGGAACTCTTTCAGGGGGTGAGCAGCAGATGGTCTCCATCGGCCGCGGGTTGATGACTTTACCAAAATTGCTGTTGATGGATGAGCCTTCTCTCGGTCTTGCGCCTCTCATCGTCCGTGAAATGTTCGTGGCGATTAAAAAAATTGTTCATTCCGGGACGACCATATTATTGGTGGAGCAGAACACTCAAGTGGCACTTTCAGCGGCCTATTACGGATATGTATTAGAAAGAGGAATGATCGTACTGGAAGGGGAAGTGAATTTTCTGCGAGAGACTCCTCATATCAAGCATGCCTATCTGGGCCTTTAGGCATTTAGGAGTGGAAGCACCAAAAAATGTAGCGATTGGGTCATGAGGTCAATTCGTTATGAGTTGGTAAATGACTTAATGACTAAGAAGGAAGGAGGAAAAAATGAAGCCATGGACGATGATTAAAATCTGGTGTGCAGTGTTAGTGGGTTTGTGGTTGGGGACGGGCTGGGCCGCACCCATCATCAAACTGGGGGCCCATGCCCCTCAGACAGGAAGCTTAGCCAAACACGGGATGGAACAGATCAAAGGGATCCGTGTTGGTGTAGAGGAGTTTGAAAAGAAGTATAAGATCAAGGTCGACTTGCGTGTCTATGATGATGAAAGCGATCCTCAGAAGGCTGTCGCCGCAGTAGAAAAGCTTGCGGGCATGGACAAAGTCAATGCCATCGTTGGCGGATATGGATCCAATCTGGTGGGACCTGCATCAGAGGCAGCCGAACGATACGATACGCCCTACTTAACGACCGGAGCGGTCGATACGAAACTGTCAGCAAAAAAATTCAAGAACTTCTTCCGGCTCAATTACATGCCGGGCTACGCATCAGCCCAGTCAGGAACCATCAAGGAACTCTTTGGGGCCAAGAAGGTCGGAGTTCTTTACAACAGCCTTTCCGCCACCACTGAGATTGCAGAAGTGGTGAGGGACCAGTTGGTGAAAGCAGGCATTGAGGTTCCAGTCTTCGAAAAGTTCGAAAAGGGAACGACCAATTACAAGCCGATTCTGCTCAAGGTCAGGGATGCCGGATGCGAAGTCCTTCTCGTAGAAGGATATTTTACTGATTACGTAGGCACGATTAAGGACGCAAAGATTCTCAACCTGCCGGTGAAGGCGTACATGGGGGCATGGGGCATTGGCACGCCCGATTTTGTCAGGGAGTTAGGGCCGATGAGTGAGTATATCTACGGCACATCGATCTGGGAAATGGGGACTGCCCCAAAAGTGGCGAAGGCCGAGGAAGCGGAGTTTGTCGCCATTTATAAGGCCAAATTTAAAGAAGAGCCTTCGTATATCTCAATGCTCGGCTACCTCTCCACAAAATATATGCTCGAGGCCATTGCTCAGGGTGGAGGAAAATCTGGAAATTACAGTTTTGAAAAGACCAGAACTGCTCTTCGGGCGATGGATGTCGTTGGTCCTTTAGGCCGAGTTACTTTTGACGAGAAAGGCGATCCCAAATATTTTACAGCCATATTGTTCCAAACACAAAAAGGGAATCAGATCGTTGTCTATCCCAAGGATCGGGCCATAGGGACCATCCAGTACCCTGCGGTTCCATGGGGTGGAAAATAGTCTGAAAGAAAAAAACAAGGTCCATAGGAGAAAAGAATTGATCTCTACGGCCAGTATCATTCAATCCATTCTTTCTGGAATGTTGGAGGGGGGGAATTATGCCCTTTACTGCTTGGGACTGGCTTTTGTATTCGGCATCATGCGGATTATCAATATGGCCCACGGAGAGTTTCTGGTGCTGGGTGGCTATATTGCTTATTGGCTCTTGGTAAAGTGGGGGCTTAACCCCCTTCTCTCCCTTCCTATGGCAGCGGTGATTGCCGCTGGAGCATCTTTCTTGAGTTACCGCGTATTTTTGCAGAGGATTCGTACCACTGCAGAATTGAATACCCTCATCCTGACCTTCGGGATTGGGATCTTTCTTTCCAACCTCTATCTCCAGCTCTGGTCAGCAGACATCCGCAATATCAGCGTGGACTGGATGGAAAAACCATTGATGTTTGCTGGGATCTACATCAGCTTGGGAGAGATCATCACCTTTGCGATATCCTTTATAGGGGTCCTGGCTCTCCACTCCTTTCTGCGCCATACCAAGATGGGAAAAGCCATCCGGATCACTGCGATCGATCGCGATGCTGCGACGCTCGTTGGAATTAACGTCGAATGGGTTGATCTTCTCGCCTTCAGCATCGGTGGGTTGCTTGCAGGTCTGGGAGGTCCTTTGCTCGGAATGTTGTCATTTGTCAGTCCGGGAACAGGACTTCACATTACGGTGAAGGCATTCATTCTTACGGTCCTGGCCGGCGTCGGTTCCATTCCAGGATTGATTGCAGCTGGAATGATCCTTGGCATAGGAGAGGCGATGACCGTGACTTTTGTGAGCTCCTCCTACAGGGAATTATTCGGGTTCGCGCTCTTCCTTGTTATTCTTCTGGTTCGACCTTCTGGACTATTTGGAAAGAGGATATAAATGAAATCCTATCTCCCCTTCCAGGTATCCGAGAAAAAGATGGCCATCATCACATTGGTTGTGGTTTTAGCCCTTCCATTCATCCTTTCCTTCAATCCCTATTACTTGAGCATCTTCATCTCAGCTCTCATCCTCGGATCTGTTTCTCTGGCGTGGAACTTGCTCGCAGGAGTGTGCGGACAGGTTTCCTTCGGACATGCGGCCTTTTTCGGAATCGGTGCCTATGCTTCAGCCCTCCTGGTGATGAAGGCGACTTGGAATCCATTCCTGGCCATGGTGGGTGCTGCAGTGCTGGGAGTCCTCGGAGCACTGATCATCGGGATTCCCGCCTTTCGGTTGCGTGGACCCTATTTTGCTTTATCCATCCTCGGTTTCGCAGAGGTGATGAAGCTTCTCACCTTGAACCTCACCCGCCTGACAGAAGGCTCCAAGGGGATTTTCAATATCCCCTCACTGCCATCGATAAAATGGGCGGGGGTGACCTTTGATTTCTATTTCTCCAGGACGACCAACTATTATATGGCTGCAGCCCTGATGTTCGCCATCTATCTGGTGATTTATTTCCTCCGGCATTCGAACACAGGACTGGCTATGTCAGCGGTTCACGGAGATGAAGAAACGGCTTCCGGGATCGGCGTGCCGGTTTTAAAGACCAAGATCACTGCCCTAATGGTTTCAGCCTTTTGCACCGCTTTGATGGGAGCCTTTTATGCCCACTACATCCATTTCCTTAATCCCGATTCAGCCTTCGATGGGTTCTGGTCAGTCATGCCCATTGTGGGATCGCTCTTTGGAGGAATTGGGACACTGATCGGCCCAAGCATAGGAGCACTTGTTATCACTGGACTGGATGAGTTTGTCTTCAAAAGGTTCTTCGAAACCGGGCATAAGCTTTTTTTGGGATTGCTGCTGGCCGTTGTCATTGTCTGGGCACCAGTGGGTTTATTAGGCAAATGGGTCAAAAAAAGATGAAGGGATAGAAAGAAATGAATCTGATCCATCCCCCTATCACCGTACCTTTAGAGCCTCTGACTTTCCCGCTTCGCCAGGCAGCGAAGGAATATCCGGAGAAGGTTGCTGTGATCACTCCCGAGGCAGGCGGGAAGGAATATTCTTATCAGTGGCTGGAGGAAAATTCTTCAGCCTTTGCTGCTTCTCTGGCAAGTCTGGGAGTTGAACCACGAGACCATATCGCCCTCTGGATGAAGAACAGTCTGGAATACATCCTTTCTTTCTATGGGATTTTGAAGGCAGGAGGTGTTGTCGTTCCAATCAGCACCCACTACGGAGAGCGAGAGGTTCTGCACCAATTAAGAGGAACAGAAGTCAAGGGTCTGATCACTTCAGACAACCTTTATGCCCAAGTGGTAAACCTCATCTCAGAGGTTCAGGGATTACGATTCATAGTGCTTGAAGGGCAAGGAGAACCGCCTCCGAACACTATTCCCTTTTCTTCACTCCTGGGCGGATCGGATCGACTGGACCGTTCCATTGGGATAGATCCCAAGGAGAGGATCGCTGTTCTTCCTTTCTCGAGTGGTACCACAGGCCTTCCGAAAGGAGTGATGCTGACTCACTCCAATCTCCTTAGTTGTCTCTACCAGGTTGTTCAGGTCCATGAAATTTCGGCAACGGATATAATGATCAACCAGCTCCCTTTTTTCCATATTTATGGGATGACTGTTTTGATGGGAACATCCATTATGGCCGCAGCCACGCAGGTTCTGGCAAGTCGTTTCCGGCCGATAGACGAATTCCTCTCTCTCTTCGAAACCTATCGACCGACTCTCTTTTTCACTGTTCCCTTGATCGTTCAGGAATTCTGCCACCATCCAAAAGTTTTGACCATGGACTGGAGCCGTCTCCGGTACGTCAATGCTGGCGGAGCGATCCTCTCCCCCGAGGTTCAGGAGAGGTTTACACAGATCACCGGGGTCCCTGTGATGGTGGGATATGGTCTTACCGAATCTTCACCAACCACACACGTGACCCCCATCAGAAAGATCAAGAAGGGATCGATCGGGCTTCCACTCTCTTTGACAGAAGATAAAATCGTAGACCCGGAAACAGGAGACGAATTGCGGGCTCGGGAGATCGGAGAACTCTGGGTCCGGGGACCGCAGGTGATGAAGGGATACTACAACAATCCAGAAGCGACTGTGCAGACAGTGACAAATGGATGGCTTCGGACAGGAGACCTGGCTTGGAAGGATGAGGAAGGATATGTTTTTATTGTCGACCGATTAAAAGAGGTGATCAAATGCAAAGGGTTTCAAGTGCCACCTGCTGAGATTGAAAACGTCCTGGTCAGCCACCCCGATATAAAAGATGCGGCCGTCATTGGTGAGCCCCACCCGGAATATGGCGAGGTTCCTGTAGCCTATGTGGTGCTTCAGGATAAAGCCAGCCTTTCGCCGGAGGCCATTATCGAATATGCGGCACAAGGATTGGCCAAATACAAACGGTTGGCCAGGGTGGTGTTCACGGAGACGATCCCGCGTAGTGCTTCGGGTAAAGTATTACGTCGACTTCTGAAAAATTCACCATCCGTATGAGCATTAAATATCTTGCCTTGCAAGACAAAAAGTGGTCATTGCGAGGAGCGCTAGCGACGTGGCAATCTCAGGAGATTGCTTCGCTTCGCCCTGTACACCCTGCCTACCGCAGGCAGGCATTCGGTGCAGGGCTTCGCTCACAATGACAATTCTCATTGAAAGGAAGGAGTCCCATTGAACGATGTTCTTATTGTTAGTGCAGCAAGACTTCCCATCGGAAGATTTGGTGGGGCATTAAAAGAGGTGAGCGATTGGGACCTGGGTACGATCGTCATCGCAGAAGTTTTGAAGAGAGCAGGTCTTAGAGGGAATGAGGTCGATGAGGTCATCATGGCCCATGGATTCAGAACGGGCGATCTTCCTGCGAATTCTTCAAGGGCTGTCGCGCTGAAGGCTGGAATCCAGATCGAAATTCCGCAATTTACAATTAACAAGGCATGCGGCGGAAGCCTCAGGGCTGTTAGTTTAGCTGCCCAGATCATTAAGGCCGGAGAAAGCGATATCATTGTTGCTGGAGGAATGGAGAGTATGAGCAGGGCTGCTTACATCCTGCCCAAAGTGAGGTGGGGCAGCCGGCTTGGACATGCCCGTCTCATTGATCAACTGGTCCTCTTAGATCCTATTTCAGGTTATTCATTGGGAGAGACCGGAGAAAATGTAGCCGAACTTTATAAAATCTCCCGTGAGGACCAAGATCAATTTGCTTTTCTAAGTCAGCAGAGAGCTGAAAAGGCCATCAAGTCAAATAAATTTAGAGAAGAGATCGTGGCGGCCCAGGTTCCTCAAACCGGCAGATCTCCCGTGATCTTTGATACAGATGAACATCCAAGGTTCGGGACAACGCTGGAAGAACTATCAAAACTGAAACCTGCATTTAAACAAAATGGCACCATCACTGCTGGAAATGCAAGCGGCTTGAATGACGGAGCCTCTGCGGTGGTTGTGATGTCTCGGAAGAAAGCAAAAGCAACGGGCATTCATCCACTCGTATCGATACGGTCCTATGCATCCGTAGGGGTGAAGCCTGAAATTATGGGGATTGGCCCTATTCCAGCAACTCAAAAGGCTTTACAAAAAGCTGGAATGGAACTTAAGGATATCGATCTAATAGAGTTAAACGAAGCCTTTGCAGCTCAGTCCCTCGCTGTTATACGAGAGCTGGGCATGGACATGGAAAAGGTAAATGTCAATGGTGGAGCGATAGCCCTTGGCCATCCCATCTCCGCAACAGGTTGCATTCTTCTGACGAAAATCATCTATGAGATGAAAAGACGGAAATCTCAGTCTGGCTTAGTGACCATGTGTATTGCAGGAGGGCAAGGCATTGCGATGATTGTTGAAAATGAACAAAAGTAGATAAGGGGGCTCGCTTGCTGTCATTCTGAAGGAGCCCTTCCTTTATGCCTAGGGCGACTGCAGAATCTCCCTGAGAGCAGGTCCCATTCTTGGATAGAACGAGATTCTTCGCGGAGTTTACCCTGAGAGAAGCGAATGGGCTCAGAATGACAAATCAATGATCTCTTCGCTTCTTCAGCAACCTGTTGGGTGATGGTGAACTTCGGAATAAAAAGAGACGGAGGATTCCAATGATCTACAAAAATTTGATCTATGAAACGGATGACAGAATTGGCATCATCAAAATCAACCGACCTGAAGTGAGGAATGTTCTGAATTGGGAGACCTGGATGGAGTTAGAGGACGTATTAAAGCGGTTGCATTCAGAACCCAACATCAGGGTGGGCATCATCACCGGTGTCGGCGACGAGGCATTTGTCGCTGGAGCCGATCTTCGAATGCTCAAGGACCGGACCCCTCAAGATGCAGTCAATGCCTCGAAGAAGGCCAACGAGATTCTCCTTTTTATGGAATCGATGGAAGAGCCGATGATTGCAGCGATCAATGGTTGGGCCTTGGGAGGAGGTTGTGAGATCGCCTTGGCCTGCGATATCCGGATTGCCAGCGAGAAGGCTCAGATCGGCCAGACAGAAGTTCGAGTGGGAATTATGCCTGGATATGGAGGAAATGTCCGTTTGATGCGTCTCATCGGACCGGGCCGGGCTAAAGAGATGATCTACACTGGAAGGATTGTGAACGCAGGAGAAGCAGAGAGAATCGGGTTGGTCAATCGGGTGGTCCCACATGAAAAATTGATGGAAGAGGCATTGACCATGGCCCGACAGATTGCTCAAGGACCTGCTTCCATCCATTTCGCAAAGCAATCAATGTTTCATGCCTCTCAGCTCTCTCTAAAAGATGCCTTGACGAAGGATTCGGAGATCTATGGGGAGGTTTATAAAACAAGGGATTTCAAGGAAGGAGTAACTGCCTTCCTGGAGAAGAGAAAACCAGTTTTTAAAAATCAGTAATAAAAAAGCAAAAAGTTCATTTACATATAGCCCAAACCCCCTCACCCTTCCCCTCTCCCCACTGGGGAGAGGGAGGGGTGAGGGGCGATTCTTTTTGTGCAAAAATATCTAATGCGTTTCTATTCGTTCACGTGGCTTTGGTTGAAGAGCTTGTAAAGGAGGCAAGGAGAGTATGTTCTTTGAACTGAATGATAAGCAGAAGGAGTTTCAAAAAAGAGTTCGAGAAATTTATGAGAGAGAGGTCAGCCCCTTGGTTGAGGAATATGAGAGAAAAGAGACCTTTCCAGTTCAACTCTATCCAATCCTGGGCGCCGAGCATCTTTTGTGCCTGCGATGTCCCAAGGAATACGGGGGCCCTGGCCTGGACAAGATTTCTGAATGCATCACAGTGGAGGAATTGAATCGGATCTGTGTAGGCATTGGCGCGAGCATCATGGTTCAGGGAGGTCTGGCCACAGACCCCATTCTCCACTTTGGTTCTGAGGAACTTAAGCTAAAATATCTCTCTCCGGCAGTGCGGGGGGAGAAGATCGGTGCCTTTGCATTGACGGAGCCGGATGCAGGGTCAGATGCGTCAGGAATTCGCACAACGGCCGTAAAGCAGGGAAATGGTTACCGGCTCAATGGTCCGAAGACCTTCATCACGAACGGGACCATCTGTGATTTTGTGACCGTTGCTGCCTACACCAACCCTTCCAGGCGAGGGACAGGCATCAATCTTTTTGTCGTGGAGCGCGAAGACCTGGGATTCTCTGTGACCAAAACTTTAAAAAAACTGGGGAACCACTCATCGGATACTGCCGAGCTGGCTTTTGATGATTGTACCATCTCGAAAGAGAGGATGCTTGGAGAACAGGAAGGAGGAGGTTTGGAACAGTTGGAAGAAACCCTCAAATCAGGAAGGCTCACCTATGGGGCGAGGAGCACCGGAGTGGGTCAGGCAGCATTCGACGCCGTCCTCTCTTATATCAAAAGAACCAAGAGAGATGGCCAGCTTCTCGCAAGGTCACAGGCCATCCGATTCATCATGGCCGAGATGGCGATGTCCCTTGAGGCCATGAGATTTATGACCTATCGAGGGGCCTGGCTTTATGATCGAGGCCTTGCTTCAATGAAAGACGCCTCGATCGTAAAACTCTTCTGCAGCGAAACTGTTCAGCGTATTGTTCAGAAGGCCATGACCATCCAAAAAAATGCCGGACTGATGATGGACAATCCTGTTCAGAGGTTCCTTCGTGATGCGAGACTGTTAAAGATCCCAGAAGGAACTTCAGAAATTCAGCATTTAGTCATCGCCAGAGGATTGGGACTCTGAGAATTTCGGATATCGGAATGCGGATTGCGGATTGAGAAAATCCCACAGGCAGGGCTAAAGGGAGGAAGAATGGATTTTCAATTATCGGATGAGCAGAAAGATATTCAAAAGGCGGCGAAAGAGTTTGCACAAGGGGAGTTCGATCCGGACCTGGCTTTAGAACTGGATCAGGCCGGGAAGTTTCCGGAATCAATATGGAAGAAGGCTGCTCAGTTAGGATTTGTAGGAATTCACTATCCCGAAGAGTTTGGGGGGCAAGGGTTAGGTATCTTAGAAAACCTTCTGGCCATTGAAGCCTTCTGCAGGGTCGATTCTGGAATCGGAAGCGCCCTGAGCACGGTTGATCTAGGCTCAGAGGTCATTTTGAAATTTGGTTCCAACGAACAGAAGAAGCAATTCCTCACCCCTTTAACAAAAGGAAAGAGGCGATTGGGTATTGCCTTTGGTGAATCGGAGGACAAGGGAGATCTTACCGTCATCACAGCAACCGCGGAAAGAAAGCCGGATGGATATTATTCTATCCACGGAAAGAAAAGTTATGTACGTAACGCTCCTCTCTCAGATTCCTTCGTCACCCTCTGCAAAGAACCTAAGGAGGGGTGGATCACATTAATCGTAGAACGAGAAAAGGAGGGGATCGAAGTTCATCCCATCGATAAAATGGGTTTAAGGATGATCCCCTTCGGTGATCTTATTTTCAAAGGGGTCCTGGTGCCACTTGGAAACCGGATAGGAAGAGAAGGTGAAGGGTTGACCCATGTGGACCATTGTTATCAAGCTATAGGGCTCAAAAGTGCAGCTCAAGCGTTGGGCACCGCACAGGGAGCTTTTGATCGGGCATTGCAGCATGCCAAACAGAGGGAGCAATTCGGCAGAAAGCTTTCGACGTTCCAAGCCATTCGACATAAACTGGCTGACATGGCTGCCAGTATTGAAGTGGTTCGATGCCTCACTTATAAGGCGGCGACAGAGTATGATCATAAAAAGATCGATCCTGGATTCCTCTCCATCACCCATTTGGAGGTGGGGAGGAGATTGATCTCCGTAGTCGATGAGGCCCTCCAGATTTTTGGCGGCTACGGGTATATAGCTGAGCAGGCCATTGAACACTACTTCCGGGACGCCTGGGCAATTGGAGTGGAACTTGGAACAGAGGAAGAACAAAAAGATGAAATCGCTGAAGTCATGATAGGCCCTTCTCAATAAAGAAATGAAGCTCCCCGCAGCAAGCTGCGGGGTATCAAAACGGAATTTCGTCGAAGCCAAACCCGCCTCCGCCTTTGTGACGCGACATAGGGCCGCTACGGCGCGGTTCGCCACGCCATTCATCCCTGCAGTAAACTGCAGGGTATTCTGGCGAAGGTGAATAAAATTTAGAATGATTAAACAGTAGATTCAAATATCCTCTCAAGAGGCTTGAGAGATTACATCCTTTCTTCCATTTTTTGTTAAAAAGTAATCCTAAGTGCTTCTATCATCTAACTCTCTATTTAGATCATTGGGGAATGGAAAAGACTTGACATGATTGGAGCTTTAGGTATATATATTTTTTTGTATACAGTATCCAAAATCCTTACAGGAGGTGACCCTTTATGGAAGACTCTCAACTATTCAAAAATATTACTGTTTTAAGTCTCGAACAGGCAACCGTCCTCCCCTTTTTAACCCTTCGATTGGCTGAGGAAGGAGCCAATGTGATTCGGATGGAGCATCCTATTTATGGAGACCCTAACCGACGAGTGGGGGACGACGTGTTGAAAGAAGATAGAATGTTCTCTTACTACCTCTCCATCAATTCAGGGAAAAAAGCACTCACCCTGGATATAGGGACTCCCGAGGGACAGGAGATTCTGAAAAAACTCATCCTTAAATTAAAGGCAGATATCTTCGCTACCAATCAACTTCCAAGAAATTATGCCAAACTTGGGATCGAATATGAGATGCTCAAAAAGATCAAAGAGGACATCATATGGCTGGGAATGACAGGTTTCGGCCCCCAAAGTAATGAGGCGGCTTATGATCCTGTTCTCCAGGCCCGTGGTGGATTAATGGAACTCACCGGAGAAAAGGGAGGAAGTCCTCAGGTCATGGGAATCCCACTTCCCGATATGGGGGCGAGCGAACATGGTTATGGTCTTTTGATGAAGGCCCTCTACAAGAGGGCAGTCACCGGACAGGGGAGTCGGATTGACCTTTCCATGTTCGAAAGTACTGTCTCCTGGCTCACTCAGGCAATCACTCATACGGTCAGCTTCAAGAAGAAAGTTACTCGAAGGGGTAACACCCACGAATTCTTTTCTCCCGTCTCCGTCTATGAGACCAAAGATGGCTATACCTATATTGCCGTAGGAAATGATAAGCAATGGGAGACGATGACAAAGATTCCAGGGTTTGAATCCCTTTATAAAAAGGAGTATGAAAGAAATGCCGGCCGCATCGCGGATGTGGATCATTTGAATAACGCCATCAATGCCATCACCAAGAAATTTACGACTCAACAAATGATTGATATCTTCACGAAGGCGACCATTGCCATTTCCAAAGTGAACCCGATCGAAGAGGTCGTTGAAGATCCCTTGGTTAAACCGAATCTACTTCGAAGCAAAGATTCCAAGACAGGGGTGGAGATTACCCTCGCACCTCCTCCCATCAATAACCTTTATCTGAAATCAGTCAACCGGATGCTCAGCTTCCCTCCACGGTTCGGGGAACATAACGAAGAAATTTATAGTGGGCTTTTGGGATACAGTGCTGCCCAGCTGAAGGAGTTCAAGGAGAAGAACATTATCTAATAGAATGATGAGTTGAGAGTTTATAATGAAGAGTTATTTACCATTAGCTATGAGCAATAAGCTATTCGCTAAATCGAAAGGAGTGGAATCCCATGGCGCTTGATTTCACTTTCACAGAAGAGCAAGAATTCTTCAGACAGATGGTCCGGGATGCGGTGAACCGGTTGATCATGCCGAGGGTGGCTGAATTAGATGAAAAAGAAGAATTCCCCTGGGACCTCTGGAAAGAATTCGCTGCATTGGGATATCTGGGTCTGAGGCATGAAGAAAAATATGGCGGAATGGGAACCGATACCATTACCCAGATGATCTTCTATGAAGAATTGGCAAGGGGGTCCTGTGGATTTGCCATGGCGACGATTATGCAAATTCTCATGGGAACTTATTTTATTGCCCGTTTTGGAAGTGAGAACATCAAACAGAGAATCCTCATACCGGCGATCAAGGGCGAGAAAATCGGAACGATCTGCTTTACTGAAGATCAGTCCGGTTCGGACTTGGGTGGAACAAGGACTCTAGCCACTAAAGTAGAGGGGGGTTGGAGGATTAATGGAAGAAAACAGTGGATCACGAATGGACCGATTGCTGAGTTTTGCACCTGCATGGCAACGGTTGATCCAAAATTGGGATTAAAAGGTCTCAATTTCTACCTGGTTGAAAAGAAGACAGCAGATCAAGATGGGTTCGTCCCCGGCCAGAGGCTTCATAAGTTAGGTTCCCGCTGCTCCGTGACAGGTGAATTGGTCTTTGATAATGTCTTCATCCCCGATGAGAATTTTCTGGGTGAGGAGGTTGGAAAAGGCGTTCAATATGCTGGAGAGATTCTCAATGAAGTACGAGTAATGACTGCGATGAATGCCTTAGCCATTGCAAAAGGAGCCATGGAGGATGCAAGGGAGTATGCCAAAAACCGGATTGCTTTTGGAAACCCCATTAGTAAGTACCAGTTGATTCGAGAAAAGTTTGCAAAATATTGGGCCTGGTATGAGGTCTCGTGGAATTACGCTTACAAATGTGCCTGGATGATTCAAAACAAAATTCCTTGCACCAATGAGTGCATGTTGGCCAAATATCATGCGACCGAGATGTGTATGTATGCCGTCGAAGAGGCGATGAGGATTTATGGAGGGAATGCCTTCTGTTCAGAATATCCGCCACAACGGTACTGGAGGGATGCGAAGTTCTTGCTTTACGGTGGTGGCACCCATGAAGTGTTGTGTGACTACTTGGGAAGAATTTATTGCAAAGACTGATGGAAGAATAGCTAAGGAGGTTCATTTGTGGAAGTTTATGTGTTGGTGAAACAGGTTCCTGATCCGGAAGCGATCGTAAAAGTCAAATCGGATTCTGAATTGGAAATCGAGAATAAATATTTCACCAACTTTTTCGATGAAATTGCTATTGAGGCAGGTCTCAAACTGAAAGAAAAATTTGGCGGCAAGGTCACCGTATTGACTGTCGACAATAAGAAGGCCGATGCCCTGAGAAGGGGAATTGCCATGGGTGCGGATGATGCGATTCAGATCACTGACCCCGCGCTGGAGGGCTCGGATCAGTTCGCCATCGCCAAAGCCTTGGCGGCTTATCTTAAAGATAAACCTTTTGACCTGATTTTAGCGGGGAGACAGGCCATGGACGATGATGCAGGAATCGTAGGGCCTGCTGTCGCCGAGCTATTGGGAATTCCACATGTCAATACGATCATTGGTCTCGAGGTGGATGACCCCAAGAAAGAGGTAAAGGTGCTCCGAGAGGTGGAGGGTGGGAAAGAAATCCTTTCCTGTTCCCTCCCTGCGCTCTTCACCTGCCAGAAAGGTTTAAATAATCCTCGTATCCCTCAGGTCATGAACGTGATGAAGGCCATGAAGACACAGATTAAAAAGGTGGACCTTGCTGCTCTGGGATTAAATTCAGCCGATGCAGGCAGCCAGGCAGCCAAGATAAAAGTTCAGAAATACTTACCATCCCCCAAGAGACCACCCGTGAAAATGATCAAGGGAGATTTCCCGGAGAATGTGAAGGCATTAGTTAGACTTCTCAAAGAAGAAGCCAAGGTAATTTAGAGTTAAGAGTTAAGAATTAAGAATTTAAAGATTAAAATTCCGCAATCCGAAATCCGAATTCCGCATTCCGAATTTTGAAAAAAGGAAAGCATCATGCCTAATGAGATATGGGTCTTTGCAGAGCAACGGGAGGGAAAGGTCAGGAAGGTGACCTTTGAGCTCTTATCGGCCGGTGCTGAATTTTCAGAGAAAACCGGTTTTCAGGTTGGAGCGATTGTACTGGGAAACGAGCTTCAGGAAGCCGTCAAAAGCCTCTCTCCTTTTGCCGACAAAATCTATCTCATTGATGACCCTGCCCTCGCTTCATACACCTCCGACACCTACTTGATCAATATGGCTCCCTTCATTAAGGAACATCGACCCTCCGTTCTCTTAGGAGGAGCTACTTCCACGGGGAAGGATCTTTTTCCAAGGCTGGCCATGCACCTCCAAACAGGTTATGCCCCTGATTGCACAGGTCTAAACATAGAAGAGAATGGAAAGCTGATCGCCAAACGTCCTCTCTACGGAGGAAAGGTCTTTGCAGAGATGATCTTTTCTGAAGCCAGACCCCAGATGGCTACGGTCAGAAACAATACCTTTCTCGTTAATCAAAATCTTAATAAGTCGGCTCAAGTCATTGCGATTTCCTCTCATACCGATCCTTCTTCGTTGAAAAAGAAAGTCGTCGGGCTTGAGAAGGCAGCTGGAACGAAGTTAGATATCACAGAGGCGGAAGTCGTGGTCGCTGCTGGAAGGGGGATCAAGGCACCTGAAAATTTTAAGATCATGGAAGAGTTAGCGGATGTGCTCAATGCCTCCGTGGGAACCACACGAGCCATTGTGGATGAAGGCTGGAGGGATCAGAAAGACCAGATTGGAAAGAGCGGGAAGAACATCTCCGCCAAACTCTACATGGCTTTTGGTATTTCAGGCGCTATCCACCATGTCCTGGGAATCGGTACTTGTAAAACAGTGGTGGCTGTGGATACAGATCCAAATGCCCTCATTTTTAACTATGCGGATTATGGGATCGTTGGAGATCTCTTCCAGATTATCCCTGCCTTAACCGAAGAATTGAAAAGGGCCCTAAAAGAATAACGATGGATAAAGTGGATGTCATCATTGCGGGCGGAGGATTGGCGGGTCTCTCCTGCGCCTATGAATTGGCCGATTCAGGAATGACCGTGATCGTCCTGGAGCGAGGAGATTTCTCTGGGAGTAAAAATGTGACAGGAGGAAGAATCTACCTGAGCCCCCTCCGAAATTACCTTCCTGATCTCTGGAAAGAAGCACCTTTAGAAAGGCATGTAACGAAAG